>Ga0299913_10000308_pt1 | contig 29182 bp, 19 predicted proteins | sample RVTome_9_FD_201360 | JGI IMG/M metagenome (GOLD analysis project Ga0299913, IMG submission 201360) | Soil microbial communities from uranium-contaminated site in the Upper Colorado River Basin, Wyoming, United States - RVT155D38 (version 2) ... | reverse complement strand
TGGAACGGCACCGGACCGTTCAACACGAACATCGATCCGATTCTCATTGATGAATGGTTCGAGATGGCGTTCGCCGAAATCCGTACGATGACGACGTTCGGCATGCCCGGCGTCTGGACCTGGGCGTTCGGAGAAGCCTGGGGACACCACTACCTCGATTCCGTCGCGGTAAACCACAACTCTATCGGCCGGGGCTACGAAACGTTCGGGAACGCGACGGCCGAAACCCTGGATCGCGTACTGCGCTTCAGCGAGGAGAAGGATGCCGCCGACAATGCCGTAACGACACAGCAGTGGTATCGGCCGCTGCCGCCGAAACGCAACGTGCGCTGGTCGCTCAGGAACAATACCAACTACATGCAGACGGGAGCGCTGGCGGTTCTGGACCACAGCGCGAAGAACGCCCCGGAAATGCTGCGCGCCTTCTATCGCAAGGGTTACAACTCCTGGCAAAAGGGTATCAACGAGGAACCCTTTGCTTTCGTCATTCCGGCGGACCAGGGCGATCCCCGACGAGTGGCGGAAATGGTCAACGTGCTGTCCGGTCACCGCATCGAGGTCGGCCGCGCGCCATCGGAATTCACAGTTGACGAGGGCAGGTTCCCGGCGGGCACGTATATCGTCAAGCTGGATCAGCCGTATCGAAACTACGCAGTCGATCTGCTTACGCCGCAGGAGTTCCCGTCCGAGACGGAGTTCACTCCGTATGACGACGTCTCCTGGGCACTGCCGATACATTACGGGGTCGAAGCGCTGCCGATCGCCGACGAAGCCGTCCGCAATGTCAGAACGGAACCGGTGGCAGAAGATTATCTTCCGACGGCAGACGTATCCGGCGCAGGTCCCGCCTTCCTGCTCAGGGACAGCGGACAGGAAGCAATGCTCGCGGCACGCTTTCGCCTTGCGCGGTTCGATATCGAAATTGCCGAGCGAGAGTTTTCTGCAGGCGGCGACGACTACCCTGCCGGATCGTGGATCATTCCCGGACAGGACGGTTTGCGGAACGCCCTCGAGGAAGTCGCGTCGGAGCTGGCACTTCCATTCCGGAGCGTACGGAGGCTGCCGGACGTAGCGCGCCATGCAGCGCCGCTGCCGCGCGTGGCTGTGTGGCACACCTGGGACGATACCGAATCGGTCGGCTGGATACGTTACACCCTGGATCAGCAGAAAATTCCGTACGACTACATCCGGGATGACGACATTCGCGCAGGCGAACTCCACCGGTACGACATCATTCTTTTCGGCAACAACTATATGGATCTGCAGCATCAGATTCACGGTATCGACAAGCGTTTCGGTCCCATGCCCTATACCCGGACGAGCGAGTTTCCGAGCCATGGCGTTCCCGATGCGTCGGACGACATCACCGGCGGAATCGGCTGGGGCGGCATGGCGAATCTCGAGCGGTTCCTGGATGAGGGTGGACTTCTGATCACGGTCGGGAACGGCTCGGCACTGGCTCTGGAAGGCGGTCTGGCACGGGGCGTCTCCCCGACCGATAGCAAGGCAGTCACCCCCGGTTCGGAATTGCAGACGACGGTGTTGAAGACGGACCACCCGATCGCTTACGGCTATCCGGAACTGACTTCGGTGTTTCGCAGCAACTACACCGTGTACGACATCCGGCGATCGGACCGTGACCGGGTCGTCATGCAGTGGGGAACAAAGCCGATCAAGGACGATCGTGACGAGGACGAGGACGAGGATGCGGAGTCGGCTGACACTGACGAGGAAGAGTCGGAAATGGTGGTCAGCGGGGGTATCAAGGAAGCCGACGAACTCGAAGGGTACCCGGCGATTCTGGATTTAGCGGTCGGGGAAGGTAAGGTCATCGCGTTCAACTTCAACCCGATGCACCGTGACCTGAACCGCTCCGATTACCGATTTCTGTGGAATTCGATTCTGAACTGGCGGTACCTGATCGACAGCAGGTAACGAACGGTGGTAGTGGTCGCCCGCAATGGCGGGCTCCTACAGTGGTCTGATCACGGCGAATCGTGCGCTGTAGGAGCCCGCCATTGCGGGCAACCCCTTGTCCTGCGAAAGCGAAAGCGTCAACGGCGCAGCCAACCCGCCGGGTCCACGCAGTAGAACCTCGCCAACTGCGCATAAAGCTCCGGAAATTCCCCTTTCATTTGCTCGGGCTTTTCGAAAAAGGTCTCCGTGGCAACGGCGAAGAACTCCTCCGGCGCGGTGTACGCGTACTCGTCCAGCACCTGGTTCCGTCCGGAAGAACCGGTATGCCCGGAAGCCCCGTAGGCTCGTGCCAGCACTTCAGCCCACTCCCTGTAGTGTGAGCTGTCGGCCAGAGCCGGCACGCCGTCGACGTCGCCGTTTTCCTCATCGAGCTTGTGTGCGAATTCGTGCATCACGACGTTGTAGCCGTAACTCGAGTCGGCCAGGCTCTCCTGCACGTCCTGCCAGGAAAGAATGACCGGCCCCAGGTGCCAGGACTCTCCCGAGCGCGCATCCTGCCCCTCGGTTGCGATCTCTCCGTCATAGACGACCTCGTTCACGAGATAGGTATCCGGATAGACGAGAATGGTCGAGAACCCCGGAAAGTAGTTCGTGTCGCGATTCAGGATGAGAAAGCACGCATGTGCCGCGATGGTGACTTTCACTTCGTCGTTGATCTCGAATCCACCACAACCGGCAAAGACCTTCTCATTCAGGAACACATTAATGCGTCCCTTAAGCTGTCGCTGAAGGTCCGGCGGTATGCGCCGGTAGAGCGGCACGTTTCGATCCAGTATCTCGACATAGTTTTGGGGGAACGGCTCTGCGAACAGTCTGGCCCGTCGCAAACGCCGCAATCGCGGTGGCACCGTAAACCACAGGACCATGGAAAGAATCAGCAGAAGAAACCAGAACACTGCGTAAGAAATGCCTGCTCTCCGGAAAACGGTTCATCGGACAGTATGCCTGCGCTCCGGCCATGATGCAGGCGTATACTAGGAAGGGGAGCTGCGCACTGACTGGAGATACGCCATGCGCAAGTCCCGTATGTCATACCTGTTCGCTGCCGTCCTCACTCTGTCGCTGTACGGCTGCAGCGAGACGGCGACCTTGCCGGTCGAGGCCGGAATGGGCCCCGACCCGCGCTTGCCCGAACCGAATCCCGGTTTCATACCAACCGTGAATGTCGCGCCGGTCACCGGCTGGCAGGAGGGCGCTACGCCGACCGCGGCGCCAGGCCTTGCGGTCAACGCCTTCGCAACCGCCCTGGATCATCCCCGCTGGCTGTACGTGCTGCCGAACGGCGACGTACTGGTTGCGGAAAGCAACGCCCCGGCCCGACCCGAAGCCAGAAAAGGCATCAAAGGCTGGTTCATGGATCGCATGATGAAGCGCGCGGGCGCAAGGGTGCCGAGCGCAAACCGCATCACGCTCCTGCGTGATGCGGACGGCGACGGTGTGGCGGAAACGCAGTCCGTGTTTCTCGAGAACCTGAACTCGCCATTCGGCATGGCGCTCGTCGGCAACGACTTCTATGTCGCGAACACCGATGCGCTCGTACGCTATTCCTATGACGAGGACGAGACGAAGATCGACAGCCCGGGCGAAACGATAGTCGCGTTGCCGGCGGGCCCGATCAACCATCACTGGACGAAGAACGTCATCGCAAATCCGGACGGCTCGCTTCTGTACGTAACAGTGGGCTCGAACAGCAACATCGGCGAAAACGGCATGGAGCACGAGGTAAATCGCGCCGCCATCCTCGAAGTGGATCCCGCAGGCGGCGGCTTGCGGCTTTTCGCCTCCGGCTTGCGAAATCCGAATGGACTCGCGTGGAATCCCGCCGACGGGGCGCTCTGGACGGCCGTCAACGAACGCGACGGTATCGGTAGCGACCTGGTGCCGGATTACATGACGACCGTACAGGACGGGGGCTTTTACGGCTGGCCCTACAGCTACTACGGGCAGCACGTAGACGAGCGGGTGGAGCCGCAGGAACCTGACCTCGTGGCCACGGCAATCGTGCCGGACTACGCTTTGGGTGCGCACACCGCTTCTCTGGGCCTCGCTTTCTACGACGCCGACCTTCTCCCGCCGCGGTTCGGGGGCGGCGCTTTTGTCGGGCAGCATGGGTCGTGGAACCGCAAGCCGCACAGCGGTTACAAAGTGATTTTCGTCCCCTTCGACGGTGCCACGCCCGGCGGAATGCCGGAAGATGTACTGACCGGGTTCCTGAACGATGACGGCGAAGCACGCGGGCGGCCGGCGGGCGTCGTCGTGGACGGCGCGGGCGCAGTGCTGGTCGCGGACGATGTCGGAAACATGGTCTGGCGGGTAACGCCCGAGGATTGACGGCGGCTCGCCGTTAGCCCGGATATCTCACCGATATCCGGGTTAGGGAAGCTTCGCGAAGAAAGCGGCGCAGGCCGGGATTGTCACCCGTCCGGAGGTGCAGGTACTGGACGGGAACCCGTGTCCGGACAGCACCTCGGCATGCGCGAGCAGCGGCAGATCGTATCCGGCTTCGGCGGAGTTGAAATTGAAGACAGCCACTACGCGGCTTTCTCCGTACTCCCGGATGAACGCCATCACGTTCTCCGGTGACTCGAGGAAGCGGATGTCTCCGAAGCTCAACACGGGATGACCGCGGCGCCAGCGAACGAACCTGCGATACGAATTGAGCACCGAGTCGGGATCTTCCCGTTGATTCTCGACCGCCTTTTCCCGGTGCTCGGGAGGCACCGGAAGCCACGGCTTGCCGTCGGTAAAGCCGGACGCCGCGTCAGAGACGGTCCACGGCATCGGTGTGCGACACCCGTCCCGCCCCTGAAAGAGAGGCCAGAACGCCATCCCGTACGGATCGCGGATGTCTTCCGCGGCTATCTTCGCCTGCGTAAGGCCAAGTTCGTCGCCCTGGTACGAGCAGACCGACCCTTTCAGCGAGAGGACCAGGGCATTCAAGAGCTTCGATCTTGCCTGCGAGCTTCCGGCGCCCGCCCAGCGTGTGGTGACACGCGGCACATCGTGATTGCCGATCGAACGGCACGGCCAGCATTCCGCGGAACTGTTCTCCAGGCTCTCGACCGCATTGCGGATGTGCGCCAGTGAAAAGTCGTCCGACAGGAGCTCGAAATTGTAGGCCATGTGCAAGCGATTGTTGCCGCTCGTGTACTCCACCATCGTGTCGATCGGATTCTCACCGGTGACCTCGCCCAGTAGCACGACTTCGGAATAGCGATCGGTGAGGCTACGAAGCTGCTGCAGGAAAACGAGGTTCTCCGGCTGTGTGTTGTCGTACAGGTGATACTGCCACGCGTAGGGGTTGTCCGTGCGGTACCCGCGACCGACACGCTCGGACTTCGGCTTCGCCGGGTTGTCCCGCAATCTGCGATCGTGATAACAGAAATTGATCGCATCCAGGCGCATGCCGTCTACGCCCCGTTTCAACCAGAACTCGACTTCCCCGAGCATCTGCCGGACGACGGCCGGTTCGTGATAGTTCAGATCCGGCTGACTGCCCAGAAAGTTGTGCAGGTAGTACTGCTCACGCCGGGGCTCCCATTGCCAGGCGGACCCGCCGAACACCGACAACCAGTTGTTCGGGGGCGTTCCGTCCTCTTTGGGTTCCGCCCACACGTACCAGTTCGCCTTTGCGTTGTCGCGACTCGAGCGGCTCTCCGTGAACCACGCGTGCTGATCGGACGTATGACTCAGCACCTGATCGATGATGATGCGCAGCCCCAGCTCATGCGCTTTCGCGACCAGGCTGTCGAAGTCGTCGAGACTGCCGAAGATCGGGTCGACTTCCCGGTAATCGCTGACGTCGTAGCCGAAATCCTTCATCGGCGACTTGAAAAAAGGCGATACCCAGACGGCATCCACGCCGAGGTCGGCGACATAGTCCAGCTTGTCGATGACGCCGCGCAGGTCGCCGACTCCGTCGTTGTTGCTGTCCATGAAGCTGCGCGGGTAGACCTGGTATATCACCGCACCGCGCCACCACGCCTCGGCATTGTCCTGAGACGGCATGGTCGCGGATGGCGCCCGGTCCCCGAGGTCGAGGGTATGAGTGTCTGGTGAGTCCATGGAACAGGAAGACCGGTCGTGATCACTTCGTGAGGGATTGCCGCAAAGTAGCGAGTCGAGGGATCGCCGGCAACAGAATGCATACGAATTCATTGCGAAACCCAGTATCGGCCAGGTATGAATACGTATGCAATCCGTTGTGACCCCCCAACACCCTCCCTATACTAAATTTCGGTTTTTACACCAACCGCAAACACTGCGGAGTTGATTCGCCCGCTGTCCGTCACACAGCAACGCTTTCGGAACAGTATGCACGTCAAAACCTGTAAGGGGGATTGAACATGGCCCTGCGGCTCCAACGCAACAAGGTTGCCACCGCTGTATCGCTGGCGCTCGCCGTTTCCACCGGGAGCGTCGGCGCTCAGAACCAGAACGACAACGAGTCATTCGAAGAGATCGTCGTTACCGGAAAGTTTCGCGCAAGTCTGATCGACTCCATCCAAACCAAAAGAAACTCCAAGGCCATCGTCGAGGCGATCTCCGCGGAAGACATCGGAAAATTGCCTGACTCGAGCATTGCGGAGGCCATCTCTCGCCTCCCCGGCCTGGCCGGACAGCGCCTGGACGGACGTACCAGCTCCATCTCGATTCGCGGACTCGGCGAAGACTTCAGTACTGCAACGCTGAACGGCCGCGAGCAAGTCTCGATCAGTGACAACCGCGGTATCGAATTCGATCTTTACCCTTCGGAGATCATGAGCGGCGTCACCATTTACAAGACGCCTGAAGCATCGCTGATGACTCAGGGTATCGGCGGCACCATCAACCTGCATACCATCCGCCCTCTCGATCATGAACGAACCGTCGCCATAAACGCCACCCTCGAACAGAATGGACACGACAAACTGAATCCCGATGCCGACGACTCCGGCTGGCGTGGCACGCTTTCGTACGTGGATCAGTTCGCCGGCGACAAGGTCGGCATTGCGCTCGCGCTGGCAACGATGGAGTCGCCGAATCAGGAGGAGCGCTGGAATACCTGGGGCTTCCCGTCTACCGCGGATGGCGACCTCGTACTCGGCGGCGCCAAACCTTTCGTGCGTTCCTCGACGCTCGACCGCGACACCATCATGGCAGTCGCCCAGTTCGCGCCTTCCGATGTGTTGCGTGTTACCGCCGATGCCCTTTATATCGACTTCTCGGACGAGAAAATCCTGCGCGGCATCGAGATGCCCGGCGCATGGGCTCAGCCGACGGACGTCGTCAGCACGCAGGACGGGCTCGTGACGGAAGGCGTATGGCAGGACGTGAGGGGGCAGATTCGAAACGATTTCGAAAGACGCGATGCGACGCTCGAATCGTTCGGCCTGAACATGGAGCTGGACGTCAACGAATCCTGGACTCTGATCGCAGACGCGAGTCGCGGCGACGTGGAGCGGGACATCTGGAGTCTGGAGAGTTATGCCGGATCCGGTCGCTCCAGCGACCCGCTGGCGCCCTCCGACGACATCGGGTTCAGCATGCTCGGCGCCAACGAGGGAGCGAAATTCACGCCGACGCTGGACTACAGCGACGACACCATGTTTCAGCTCGGTGGTGCGCAGGGCTGGGGCAACAACATAACCGTGAACGGCGACGCGCAGGACGGGTTCATCAACCTGCCGCACGTCGATGACCGCCTCAACACCTACCGGCTGGCGATGGACGGCGCCGTGGAATTCGGCTTCATCAGCGGCCTGGAGGTGGGCATCTACTATGCCGATCGGGAGAAGTCGAAATCCGACCGCGGTATCTATCTGACACTTCCCGATTACCCCGGCGTCGCCGCCATTCCCAGTGAGTACCGTCTGCCGGACACGTCGCTCGATTTCATCGGCATGGGCAGCATGATCAGCTATGACTCGTTCAGCTTCTGGGCCGACGGGAACTATACCGAGACCGAGGGCGGCCTCACGGATGCCGGGCGCGCACTGGGTACCTGGACCGTCAGGGAGGAAGTCACGATTGCGTATGCGATGGCAGAGTTCGATACGGAACTCGGCAGCATCGGCCTCTCGGGCAACTTCGGCCTGCAAGTCGTCGATACGGACCAGAGTTCGGATGGCAATGCGGTCGACGTGCTCGACGGTTTCGTGCGCATACAGCCGACATCAGGCGGTGACAGTTACACCGAGGTACTGCCGAGCATCAATGCGATCTTCCACCTGACGGACGAGCACCAGATTCGCGCGGGCGCAGCCCGAACGATGTCGCGTTCACGCATGGATCGGATGAACGCCGGTTTCGGCTTCACCTTCGATCCGGCGAATATCGTCAGCACGGGATCGCCCTGGGGCGGAAACGGCGCCAACCCCGGACTCCGGCCGCAGATGGCGGACCAGTTCGATCTCACCTACGAGTACTATTTCGCCGACGACGGTTTCGTTGCCGCGGCCGTATTCCACAAGGAATTGCGAGACTGGCAGGTCAACGTCTCGGAGGTTGTCGATTTCTCGGGCATTCAGCCTCCGGGCGGACAGACTACGGACATCGACTTCGGGCTCGTGAGTCGCTGGGAGAACAGCGACGGCGGCAGCGTGCGCGGATTCGAGCTGCAGGGGGCCATACCGGGGCGACTGATCGCCAGGCCGCTGGAAGGCTTCGGGCTCATCGCGAGCGCTACCTTCCTCGACAGCAACCTCGACATCGACGGTAATGAAGTCCAGGTGCCGGGCCTGTCGGACAGCATCCTGAACCTGACGGTCTACTACGAGAACTCCGGCTTCGAGGCCCGCGTCAGCGGCAGCAAACGCGACGACTTCTTGGGAGAAGTAAACGCCATCAGCTTCACGCGCGAGCTGGTCAACGTCAAGGACACGGAGATCTGGGATGCGCAACTGAGCTACGACTTCGCAGAGTCCGGCATCGACATGCTGCGTGGACTGACGATCACGTTGCAGGCGCAGAACCTTACCAATGAGCCGTTCGTAACCTACCAGAACAACGACGAAAGACAGGTGCGGGACTTCCAGAACTACGGAAGAAACTACCTGCTGGGTGCACGCTTCCGCTTCGATTGATCCCCCCGATCGATGCGCGATGCCGGTAAGGCCCCTGCCAATGTTATATTCGCAGGGGCCTTTCTTTTTCTCGTACACCACAATCCGGAACGTTCGCGTTGACAGAAAACGTTAAGACGGTCGTCATCGTGGGAGGCGGTACCGCGGGGTGGATCACAGCCGCGCTGCTCATCAAGATCCTCGGCAATGCCCTCAGGATAAAGCTGGTCGAGTCCGAAGAAATCGGTATCGTCGGCGTCGGTGAAGCGACCATCCCGCCGATCCTCACTCTGAACAAGGCACTGGGACTCGACGAAGCCGAGGTCCTGCGGGAAACGAAGGGCACCATCAAGCTCGGCATCGAGTTCGTGAACTGGAGGGGAAAAGGCGACCGCTACATGCACGCCTTCGGCAATATCGGCAAGGATTTCCCGTTTTGCAGCTTCCATCATTTCTGGGCCAGGGGCTCGAGTCGCGGCAGGAACGACTCCCTCTGGGACTACTCCATAAACTATCAGGCTGCGATACGGAACAGGTTCACGCACCTGGAACGGATCGAAGCCGGTAACCTTCAGGGCCTGGCATATGCGTACCATTTCGACGCCAGTCTGTACGCATCGTACCTGCGTCGCTTCAGCGAGCGGCTCGGGGTCGAGCGCTTCGAAGGACGGATCAACGACGTCACGCTGAACGCGTCGAACGGCTTCATCGAGTCGGTTTCCCTAGCGGACGGCGGCACGATCGCAGGGGATTTCTTCGTCGACTGCTCCGGCTTCCGTGGCCTGCTCATCGAGCAACAGCTGCACACCGGCTACGAGGACTGGTCGCACTGGCTGCCTTGCGATCGTGCAGTCGCTGTCCCCTGCGAGTCGACGAAACCGCTGCTGCCGTACACCCGCTCGACGGCGCACGACGCCGGCTGGCAATGGCGCATTCCGCTGCAGCACCGCATCGGCAACGGCATGGTGTTTTCCAGCAAGCATGTCTCGGAGGACGAGGCGACCGCACAGTTGTTGAACAACCTCGATGGCGCTCGGCTTGCCGAACCGCGGGTAATCCGGTTCCGTACGGGACGCCGCATGCAGCAATGGAACCGCAATTGCGTGTCGATGGGACTGGCGAGCGGCTTTCTCGAGCCGCTGGAGTCGACGAGCATTCACATGATCCAGTCCGGGGCCATCCGCCTGATCAAGAGCTTCCCGCACGCCGGCATATGCCAGTCCGAAATAGATGAATACAACCGACAGTCGAAGATGGAATGGGAATACATCCGTGACTTCATCATTCTCCACTACCACCTGAACGAGCGAACCGACAGCGAGTTCTGGAACGAATGCAGGCACATGCCGATCCCGGAGACTCTGGCTCGCCGCACGGCGCTGTTCCGCGACACCGGCAAGGTGTTTCGCGAACAGGACGAGTTGTTTACGGAAATCGCCTGGCAGCAGGTGATGATCGGCCAGGGGATGATGCCGCGAGACTATCATCCCCTGGTGGACGCGCTTTCGGGAGAGCAGCTCGACGAGTTCCTGGACAACGTGAAGAAGATCATCGATGGCGCGGTCGAACGGCTGCCGGACCACGATCGGTTCCTGCAACAGTATTGTTACGGTCAACGCGGATCGCCCGCAAGGCGGGCTCCTACAGCCCGCGAATAGTCCGTTTCGCGGGCTGTAGGAGCCCGCCTTGCGGGCGATTTAACCACCATTGGTACTAAACCTGCATGCTTTCCAGCTGGCTATCCCTTGATATAAAAGACGGGAGAAAGCGCATGAAGACGATACTTTCCTACGCGGTAGCGGCAATGGTCCTGATTTCGATTCCCTTGTCGGCCAGTACGGAGGATTCCATGAATAGAACGGCGATCGACGAAGCAAACGCCCGTCTGGTCGAGTTGCAGAAGAACGGCGACGCCGCCGGCATGGGCCGCATGTACACGGAGGACGCCATACTCCTGCCTGACGGAGATGCAAAGCGGGAGGGACGCGAGGACATCGAGGCGTTCTGGGCGAACGCCCTTGGCGGCGGGGTCGAAGATGTGCGCCTGACTACCGAAAACCTGGTGCCGCTTGACGACGACCTGGTCTACGAGATCGGCAGCTATACGACAACGCCCCGGGATTCGGCACCGATTTCGGGACATTACCTGGTTCTGTGGAAGCGTGTTGACGGGGCGTGGAAGCTGCATGTGGACATTTTCAACGGCGACGGGAAGCCGCAGTAGGAATATACTGGCTCTGCCGCTCCCGGCACTGATTCGCTGACCTAAGGAATCTGCACCTCGGTCAGCCCGAGATCGCCCCGTGACTGATGTGCCTCTAGTCGGTGAGATATCCGGGCTGGACCCGCTCATGACCTCTGCCGAAGCGGGCGATGCGGCCGCCCATCGTCAGCTCTTTCACGTGCTTTACGCCGAGCTGCGCCGGATCGCCGAGCGTGAGTTGCGCCGGCTCGGATGCGCCGCCGCGCTCAGCCCGACGACGGTGCTTCACGAAGCTTTCATAGCGATGGCGGGCCGCCAGTCGGTCACATTCACCGATCGCGGGCGGTTCATGGCGTATGCGGCGCGCGCGATGCGGGGTCTGATCATCGACAATGCCCGCGGCCGTGGCTCGCTGAAGCGCGGCGGGGCGTTTCATATCACCTCGCTTCGTACCGACTTTGCGGACAACGCCGGCGACGCGGCTCAGCTCGAGAATATCGGCGAAGCACTGGACAATCTTGCCGAACTCGACGGGCGCCTTGCGCAGGTTGTCGACCTGAAATTTTTCTGTGGCTTTTCGTTTGCCGAGATTGCCGCCCTGCAGCAAGTTTCGGAGCGCACCGTGCAGCGCGACTGGGACAAGGCGCGCATCCTGCTGCATCGCTTCCTCCGCGCGCAGGATTTACAAGCATAGACGGTTGTTGTCGGCTTTCGCTGGTGGATTCCGATAATACGCATGAGTCACACGATCAGTCATACGGCCAGGATGAAATGACCTCGAACATCGGAAATGAGGACTGGGGGAAACTCTCGCCGCTGCTCGACCAGGCGCTGGAGATGGAGCTTTCTGCGCGGGAACTCTGGCTTACGGACCTCGACGCGACTCAGCCCCGACTCGCATCCGTGTTGCGCCAGCTTCTTGCCGACAAAAACGAGGTCGATTCCCTCAAGTTCCTGGAAGGTTCTCCGGCCGGCGCTCTCGCCCAGGGTACCCTTGCCGGTCAGCGCATCGGCGCCTACGAGATCGACCGTGTCATCGGGCAGGGCGGCATGGGCACGGTGTGGCTGGCGCGCCGGGCCGACGGACGCTACGAAGGAAAGGCTGCGGTCAAACTGCTGAACGCGTCCCTGATCGGCGGCCCTGCAGAGCAGCGTTTCGTCCGCGAAGGAAGCGTACTGGCTGCTCTCAAGCATCCGAATATTGCACACCTGATCGATGCCGGAGTTTCCGGCGGCGGACAACCCTACCTGATTCTCGAGCACGTCGAGGGCGACGCGATCGACGTCTACTGCGACCAGGAGCGGCTGGGTGTCCGTGGACGACTGCGGGTGTTTCTCGACGTACTCGCGACGGTCGCGTATGCACACCATCATCTCGTCGTGCACAGGGACATCAAACCTTCGAACATCCTCGTCACAGCCGACGGGGTAGTCAAACTGCTCGACTTCGGGATTGCGACCCTGCTCGAGGCGCCAACCGCGGCCGCGGCAGCTCGCGAGTGCACCCGGGAGATCGCTGCCGCTCTTACACCGGAGTATGCGGCGCCGGAACAGCTGCTCGGGCACGGCGTGACCACGGCGACGGATATCTACGCGCTGGGTCGCGTGCTGTACGTTTTGCTCGGCGGGCCGCAGGCCGGCCCGGGTATATCCGCCGCCGAGGCGGTACAGCATACCCTCGAGCGCGATCCGCCGTTGCTTTCGGAGGTGGCCGCTCCGGTCAGCAGACGACTGCTGCGCGGCGATCTCGACAACATTGTCCGAAAGGCGCTCAAAGTTGACCCGAAGGAACGCTATTCGACGGTCGAGGCGTTCGCCGACGACCTCCGTCGTCACCTTTCCAACGAGCCGGTCACCGCACGGCCGGACTCGGTCGGCTACCGCGCCGGCAAGTTTGTACGGCGGCATCGCGGCAGTGTGCTATCCGGCGCCATTACGGCGCTCGCACTCATTGCTGTCACTGCCTTCGCCTTATCGCAGAAGCTGGAGGCCGAACGACAGCGGGACGAAGCGGAAGCTCAGCGGCAACGTTCGGACGGCTACAGCATGGCGATCACCAGTCTGCTGTCGCAGGTCGGTCCCAACGGCCGCGCATTGCGTCCGGAGGAACTTCTGGAGCGGGCGGTGCAACAGGTCGAAGCGACCTATGCCGACGATCCGGCGCTTCTCGTGCATATGTTGATTCTGATATCAGGCCGGTACTACGACCTGCAGAAGACCAACCTGGAACACGCGACGTTGCTCAAGGCGGAGCAGATTGCGCGCGACAGTGGTGATCGGCTGCTGCTTTACAAGGTGCACTGCAACACGGTCGAAACCGAGCTTGCTGCCGGCCGAAGGGCCGCCGCTCTCGGGCGAATCGCGGAAGCGCTCGAGCTCAAAGCTGCCATCGATACCGTCCCTCCGTTGGATCAGGCAGCCTGCCTGCGCGCGCATGCCGAGATTGCGAATGCCGACGGCGACATGGCGGCGGCGCTGATCCATCTCGAAGAGGCCCGCAGCGTGCTGGAGAAAAGCGGACATACAAAGGGAAACGTGTACGGCGGCGTTCTCAGCATTCTGGCGGGATACAACGGTCATGCCGGCAATCTGCTCCGGGCACACGATTACTGGGTGAAACTGGTCGATCTGGACAGGCGCCTGGGGCGACAGGACAGCATGCCCGGCGTGATCGCCCGAGTCTCGCTCGCCAGCAGCTTTCGGGAACTGGGACAGGTGCGCCGTGCGGCATCGATCCATCACGGGGCCGCCGCCGACCGCTCTGCTACCGGGCCGGGCAAGATGCTGTACGGCGAGGTTCTGTCGCGGCTCGGCCACCACGAAGCGGCGCTGCCCCTGTTGCGAAGCGCCATGGAGGAGATCGATCGGGAGGGACACGAGGTCTTTCGCATCCGCGCCCGCCTCGCTTTGGCAGAGGGGCTGCTTGCCGCGGGAAAAGTCTCCGAGGCCGAGCCGCCGCTTCAGGATGCGACGACACTGATGCTTGCCGACGAGCTCAAATACGATCGCCTGCTGATCGAGGCACATCGCCTGCGCGCAGGCATATTGCTTGGGCAGGAGCGTCTCGACCCGGCGGAAGTGGAACTCGCCAGGGCTCTGCAGCGCCATGCCGACGGTGGGCGAGGCGATACCGGTCGAGCGCGAATCCTGCTGTCGCAATCCCGTCTGCAGCTTGCGCAGGCAAGGCCCGCCGAAGCGGCCGACTCCGCGCGTGACGCGATGAGACTCTTCGAGTTGAACACCCTCGATGCGGGGCAAAGCGCCGACGTCGGCGAGGCGATGCTCGCGCTCGCGTTGGCCCAGCTCGCTTTGAACGACAGGTCTGCCGCCCGGCAGAACCTCGATCGCGCGAGCCTGTCGCTGCGTAACGGCCTCGGCGCCGACCACCGGCTGACGCTTCTGGCAACGACTCTGTCTTCGGACACTCCCTGAACGGGGCTGGCGATGTCGTCTTTTCCCCTTCCTTTTCGATATATCCAGTCAGGAACCCGAAAAGGAGAAGTCCGCCATGTACCGGACCCGATCAGCAACGACTTGCCTGAAGCACCTGGGAATTGTCGCAGCGTTTGGACTTGCGTTTGCCGACCAGCATGCGCAGGCGCAACTTACCGACCTGACGCAGACCCCGAATCCAATCAACGCGGGCATCGCCAAATCGCTGGAAGAACAGGTTGGCAGCGGCCAGGGAGACGAGGTCACGCCCTGGTCTTCGATCTATCTCATCAACCGCGACCCCGCTCGCGCGATTCGTCGTGGCCGGCAGCTGTTTCAGCGTGCTTTTACCGGGAACCAGGGACTCGGTCCGCGGGTGAACGCCGATTCGATCGGTGACATTACCGTCAACCGGGCTTTCGGCGCCGGCTTGACCAACAGCTGCGCGAGCTGCCACGGACGTCCCCGCGGCTCTGCAGGTTTCGGCGGAGACGTGGTCACGCGACCGGACAGCCGGGATGCGCCGCACCTTTTTGGCGCCGGGCTGGTGGAAATGATCGGAGACGAAATGACGCGCGACCTGCGCAAGACCCGGCAGCGGGCTACTGCCTGGTCCCGCTGGCTCGAGGGTCCGATTACGCTGCCACTGGAAAGCAAGGGAATTCGCTTCGGCAGAATCACCGCTTACCCGAACGGCCGGGTAGACACATCCAGAGTGCAGGGAGTCGACGAGGATCTGCGCGTGCGGCCGTTCTTCGCGCAGGGCGGCGCATTCTCTTTGCGGGAGTTCGTCGTCGGCGCTTTCAAGGACGAAATGGGACTGGAATCCGTTGACCCGATTCTGTGCGCGGCGACGGATCCGTACAAGCCGGTGCCAGCGGTCAGCCCGAGCGGCATGACCTTCGATCCGAAGACGGATGCCATGGTCCGTCCGGCGGTATGCGACCCCGGAATCGACGGAGACGACGACGGCGTCGTCAACGAAATCGACCCCGCGCTGGTGGACTATATGGAGTTCTATCTGCTCAACTACTTCAAACCGGCGCTCGGAAAGCAGACGAGCCGGACACGACACGGACAGAAACTGATGAAGCAGATCGGCTGTACCGACTGTCATACACCGAACCTCGAGGTCGACAGGGACCGGCGCGTCGCCGACGTAGAAACCCGTCACGACGAGCGGAACGGCATTTTCAACCGGCTGTTCGCCACGGCGACCACACAGTTCGATGTCGTGAACGATGGGCAAACGTTGCCGAAGCTCGTCCCTCGACAGAAGTCGTTTGTCGTCGAAAACATCTACGCCGACTTCAGGCGGCATGACCTCGGTCCGGCCTACCACGAGCGCGAATACGACGGCACGTACGTCAGGGAGTTCATGACCGAGCCTTTGTGGGGCGTCGGAACGACGGCGCCTTACGGTCACGACGGGCGCAGCATCAACCTGGAGGAAGCGATATTGCGGCACGGCGGCGAAGCTGAGGCCGCGCGCGACGCTTTTGCGCAGCTCAACGACAACAATCAGCGCAAGCTGATCGAGTTCCTGCAATCGCTGGTGCTCTTTCCGCCGGATGACACGGCGTCAAATCTTCATCCAGGCGTGCCCGGGTCGGACAATCCCCAGGATCCGGCAAAGCATGGAAGCATAAACCTGGGCGCCCTGTTCCAGGATGCAAGCGAGGGCGCGGAATGAGGGTCAGGGGCTGCGGTCAGATCCATTTTCTCCATCGAAAGAACAGGATCAGGCCGATGCCGATGAGGATCATCGTCGCTGCCGAAACGGCAAAACCGTAGGAAGCCTCCGTACCCGGCAGGCCTGCGACGTTCATGCCGAGCAGGCCCGTAAGAAACGACAGCGGCAGGAAGATCGCCGCGACGACAGACAGCAGGTACATGCGCTGATTCTGCTCCTGGGCGATGCGATTCAAGAGCTCCTCCTGGGTCACGAGCGCACGTTCGCGCGCGAGGTCGAGGTCCTCGAGGTAACGCGTCAGCCTGTCGGTTTCCTCGCGCAACTCCTGGGCTTCGAGTTCGGTGAGGAACGCCCCCGGCTGCCGGTACAGACGATCCAGGGAATCGCGCTGCGGCGCCAGAAAGCGGCGAATCGACGCAACCTGCCGGCGAAGATCGGAAAGCTGGGCGCGCAACGCAGCGATGTCGCCCGTGGGGATCTCGAGCTCGATCCCGTCCATCACGTCTTCGATTTCGGCAACGACCTTGCCGATGCGATCGGTGAGCTTCGTTATCAGAAAAACCAGAAAGCTACCCGTCGTCGTCGGACCGGTACCCGCTTCGAGGTCGTCGGCGATGTCCTGCACCGACAGCGTGCGTCGCCGGCGTGACGTTATCACCCGCTTGTCGTCCAGCCAGAGACGAACGGCAACCATATCTTCGGGGTCGGCGCCGGGGTTGAGATTGACGCCGCGGAGTACAATCAGCAACCCCGAGGCCGTTGCGACTGCGCGCGGCCGCGTCTCGCTGGCGAGCAGGTTGTCCGCCACGGTACGCTCCAGCATGGCATGTCTGCGGACCCAGGTTCGCGAGCTGTCGCTGTTCAGGTCCACATCGACCCAGAGGGCGCCGTCTCCGCCTGTCCAGTTCTGCAGTCCTGCCGCATCGAGTGTCGTCGCACCACCTCGGCCATCCAGCACCCGTGCAGCCTTGACCGGCATGGCGGCGCCGCTCACGAGTCCTCACCCTCCTCTTCTTTTCCGCTGACCAGGCGAACGTCCAGTGGCGAAACGCCCGCAAGGTGAACGTCGCGCTGCGGAAACGAGATGACGATTCCGTTTTCCCGGAACAGTTCGTCGATACGGAATCGCACGTCGCTGCGAATCTGCCGCTGCTGGCGCTGGTTGGCGAGCTCCGCCCAGAAATAGGCATCGAAGACCATCGCGCTGTCGCCGAAATCCTCCAGCACGATAACCGGCTCGGGATCCTTCAGAATGTCCGGAACGCCGTCGACCGCCTGTCGAATGAGGCCGGCGACCTTGTTGACCGGTGAGCCGTAGGCGACGCCGACCCTGACCAGGCTTCTTATACGCTGGTCGATCAGGGTCCAGTTCACCACCGTGCGCTCGAGCATGTGGCTGTTCGGCACCAGCATATGGACGCCGTCGACGCGCCGAATGCGCGTCGAACGATTGCCGATCCTTTCCACGACGCCGAACGAACTGTCGATCTCCACGAAGTCGTCGATCCGGACCGGCTGTTCCCACATCAGGATCCAGCCGCTGATGAAATTGTTGATGATGTTCTGCGCGCCAAACCCGACGCCGATCGCGATGGCGCCGGAAACGAACGCAAATGCCGTCAGAGGAATGCGCAGGAGGCTCATAGCCGTCATTGCGACGATCAGCAGCAGCACGTAGAAAGTGATGCGCTGGAGCGCGTACACCGCGTCGGGCCTCAAGTGCGTGTTCCCCAGGCGGAGCCTGATGAGTCGTTCGACGAGGCGGCTTGCGAAGTAACCGAGCAGCAGAACGAGCAACACCAGGACCAGCTGGCCGACTTCCAGCGTTCCGTCCGCGCCGATCTTCATCAGCTCGTAGGACCAGATCTCCCGGAGGCGCTCCCACATATCGGTCAGGCGCTGCAACGGGCTGTCACGAGCGGCGGTTGGAGTGGGTAAAGACGATCTTCATGCGGTGTTTTCGTCCCGGTACATAGGCCTGAGCCCGCATAGTAGCGGGGCCGCCTGCCGGAATCGATGCGTCATCGAAAGTTTCCGGCGGCCTGGCCCGCGGCGGTCGGGACACCGTATTGTGGAAAAACCCGTGGCAGACCAGTTCTACGGCGACCGCGCCGGGGGCATCGTCGACCCGTTCGGGCACCGCTGGTACATCGCTACCCACCTCGAGGACCTGTCGTCCGAGGAAATTGAGCAACGCGCCACGGCGAGCGGCTGACCATACTCCGCAAACGTGTCAGGGCGGCACCACGATCGGCGGCCGCCGTTCACGATGGATCAGGTATAGCCCGCTTCCGATGATGACGGCGGCGCCGACATACACGATGGGGCCGGGAAGGTCTCCCCACAGCGCGACATCGAGCAGCAGTCCCCAGAAGAGCGTCGAATACTCGAACGGGGCGACTACGGAAACCGGCGCGCATGTGAAGGCCTCCGTGATCAGCAGTTGTCCGAGCGCGCCGGTAACGCCCATGCCGATCAGCCAGAACGTGTCGGCGGCACGCAGGGGCTGCCAGTTCGGCAGCGCGAGCAAACCGGCGCCGACGGCGACCATGGCGATGAACCAGAAAGACATCGCCGCCGTGGAATCCGTGCGGCCGAGAATTCGCACACTGATGGCATTGAGCGAGTAGCAGGTGGCGGCGACGAGAACGGCAACGGCCATGAGGTTCAGTTCGACGAACCCCGGCCGCAGCACGACGATCACCCCGCCGAAACCGACCAGGATTGCGATCCAGCGACGCCGGTCCACCGTTTCCTTCAGGAGAGGGACGGACAGTGCCGTGATCATCAGCGGCGCGACGAAGAACAGCGTGTACGCCTCCGAAAGCGGCATGCCGCTGATCGCGTATATGAAACTCGTCAGCATGAGGATCGCCAGCGCACCCCTGGCCAGATGCCAGCCCCAGCGGACGTGAATGAGCGTCACGAACGTCCGCTCGCGCCAGTACAGCCAGGCAACGACGAATGGCAGGGACACCATCCCACGCAAGGCGGCGACCTGGAGCGGCGAGTAATAGCCGACGAGTTGCTTCATGGTGGCATCCATGACGGCCAGCGCCGCCATGGCGAGGAGCATGAGGACGATGCCTCGCAGGTTTTCGCTGCGCACGCCGACTCCGGAGACGGAAGAAAGCGGCACATCTTATAGGAGTTGTCCCCTGGTCGAGGCCGAAAAGCACTAACTCAGGCCACCCTCGTGCGCTTGCCCTCGCCGCGGCCTGCCTTGAGAAACGGAATGACCATCGGAACCCGGCCGCGGTATTCGCCATACTCCGGGTGTGCCCGCATCAGATCGCGTTCTTCCAGCTGTATCGCCAACAGTATGTACGCCGTGGTGGCGAGCGCGAACACGAGATGGGCGACGGTCATCGTCGGCGTCGCCCAGAAGGCGAAAAACCAGCCGAGGTAGAGCGGGTGGCGCACGACGCGATACAACCCGGGCGTGCCGAAGGGCAGCGGCCGGTAGGGCTTGCCTCGCGCGTGCAGCCAGACCTGCCGCAGACCGAAGAGGTCGAAGTGGTTTATGAGAAAGGTCGACACGAGTACCAACGCCCAGCCGAAAGCGCCGAGGGCATAGAGCACGATCCGGCCGGTCGGATCGTCGACTTTCCAGATCACTCCGCCAATCGGCTGCCAGAAGTAGAACAAAGCGATCAGCGCCAGGCTGGACGCGAGGACGTAGGTGCTTCGTTCGGCTGCCTGCGGGATGAACCGTGTGAACCACTGCTTGAAACCGCGCCTGGCCATGACACTGTGCTGGATCGCGAACAGAGCGAGCAGCGACAGATCGATGGCTACAGCCGGCCCGACCGCCATGCGCGGCTCGCCGTCCAGCGTAAGCGGTACGAATACTCCCGTGACGAAACCGATGGCGTAGAGAAAAGTACCGAAAAAGATCGCGTAGCTGACCGCGCCGTACATCAATATGAGTATCCTGCTTGCCATGATCGCTCGCTCCCGGGGACGGAAAGGGCGCCGGAAGCATCCCTCCAACCCCGAGGGCTCGCGCGGCGCACAAAGTGAAGACCTGTCCGGGAATTATGGGTCGACGCATCGCGGCGTTCGATAGGAGGAATGGCCCTGCGTGCGTCCCGATGCCGTGAAACGCGGGACCTTTGTCCCGGTTTCGACGCCGGAGAAGGTTTAGCGCAACGGCGGGAAGTCCTGCTCGCGCGCGAGAACCAGTGCCTCCGCTCGACTGGTGACGCCGAGTTTCTCGTAGATTCGCGACATGTGATTGCGCACGGTTTTCTCGGAAATGTTCAGGGCACCCGCGATTCGCGCGTTGGGACTGCCCCTGCAAAGCAGTTCGACAATTTGCCGCTCGCGAGTGGTCAACGTCGAAAAAATGGCCCCTGCTCCGTACTGGCCCGTGGAAACGCCGGCGAACTCGAGCACCGCTGCCTTGAAGTCCTCCCAGGCAGCTTCGTGTTCCAGCAGCACATGGTTGCGGGAAGCCAGGGAAACGAACTCCGCCCCGGGGATCTCGCTGGCCAGCCGCCGCCCTTCGGCAGGCGGAACGACTTCGTCGGCGTCTGCGTGAAGGACCAATGTCGGCGCCCGGACCTTGTGCAGGATGTCGCTTATGTCCACATCCGCTCTTGCGCCAAGCAGCTGGTATGCGATTTCCGGGGTGGTGGTGCGCTGGCAGAGATCGTTGAACCAGGTAATCTGTTCCTCGGTGCCGTCGGGAATGAAGCGCGAGGTGAACAGCTGTCGGAAAACCGGGTTCGGTTTCTGCCAGCCGATACGGACCAGTTCCTGCATGGCTCGGTACGCGATGGCAAAGTCGGTATCTTCCCTGCGCTTGGCGCCAACGGCATAGCCTCCATACAGGATCAGGCCCGATACGCGCTCCGGGTACTCAACGGCGTAGGCAATCGCCACCGCGGCACCCTGGCTGACGCCGAACAGGAGCGTGGGCTTCTCGACCTCTGCCGCCTCGATGACCGCATCCAGGTCGGCGACCCAGCGATCGAAGGACAAGCTGCCCACCTTCCAGTCCGTCATGCCGCAGCCACGTTCGTCGTAACGGACGTAGTTGAAATGCGAAGCAATGAACCGGGTCCAGTGTCGCCAGACCGGACTCTGCCAGTCGTACTCCAGATGCGTCAGCCAGTTGGAGGCACGGACCAGCGTCCGCCCCTGTCCGGCGCGTGCCCAGGCGAGAGAAACGCCATCCGTCGTCCGCACGTACCTGATGGTTTGTCTCATCGAAAGTCGGAATCCCCCCGACGGTTACTGCAGCTCCAGAACCACGGCCGTTCCGGCCGGCACGGCGAACGACGCGTCCAAGGAATATTGTACGCCCGTAAGGACGTCCCTGCCGTGCCGCTCGCCGTCAAACATTTCCTCGAACCTGCGGAAGTCGAGCCGCCTGGCTTCCGGCGACTTATTGATGACCACCATGACCTTCTGGCGGTCGTCGTGGCGGAAATACGTGTAGGTGGCGGCCTCGGGCGCGAATTGCGTCAGCCGGCCGTTGTGGATTGCCGTTGCCGTCTTTCGCCAGTTCAGCAGTCTGCGTGTCAGGCTCTGCGCTTCACGCTGGAGATCCGTCAGGCCTTCGCCGGTAAAGCCGTCCACGTCATCGCCCGGCCAGCCTCCGGGGAAATCGCTTCGGATTACGCCGTGCGAGTCGGTTCCGGGGTTCGCCATGAGAATCTCGTCGCCGTAATAGAGCTGCGGGATGCCGCGCGTCGTCAGAAAGAACGCCAGCGCCATTTGGTAAAGATCGAATCGTTCGTCGAGTTGGGTGTAGATTCGACTCATGTCATGGTTGTCGGGGAAGACCACCAGGTTGTGCGGATCCGCGTACAGGAAGTCGTTTGCCAGCATGCTGTAGATCCGGTCGAGTCCCGTCCCCCAGCCTTCCTCTTCGAGCAGGCCCTTGATGGCGGCGTCGTGCAACGGGAAGTCCATGAGACTCGGCAGGTAGGACTCGTAACCGTCCTGGCGCAGGGAACCGCGCTGCCAGTACGCGACGATGGCGGGGTTCGTTACCCATTCCTCTCCGACGATGTTGAGCTGCGGATACTCCTCGATGAGACGCCGCCCCCATTCCGTGAGGAAATCCTTGTCGGGATAAGGCCAGGTGTCGACCCTGATGCCCGAAAGTCCTGCCGATTCCACCCACCAGATGCTGTTCTGAATGAGATAGGTCGCCAACCTCGGATTGCGCTGGTTCAGATCCGGCATGGACGGCACGAACCAGCCGTCGCTGAAGCGCTTCCGGTCTGCCATCGATGCATTCGGATCGAACAGGCTTTCGCGCTTGTGGCTCGTGCCGACAAACTGTCCGCCGTGGTTGACCCAGTCTTCGCTCGGCAGATCGCTCATCCACCAGTGTTCGGAGCCCGCGTGATTTGGAATGACGTCCATGATCAGACCGATACCCGCAGCGGCCGCCTCCGCTGCCAGCTTCCGGTAAAGCGCGTTGCTGCCGAAGCGTGCGTCGACCTGATAGAAGTCCGTTGTTGCGTAGCCGTGGTATGACGCCTCAGGCTGATCGTTCTCCAGCACAGGGTTGAGCCATATCTGCGTGTAGCCCATGTCGGCGATATAGTCGAGACGATCGATGATGCCCTGCAGGTCGCCGCCGTGACGTCCATACGGAGCGGCGCGATCAAGGCCGTCCTCGAGGCCCTCCACTTCGTCGTTCGAAGGATCGCCGTTCGCGAAGCGGTCGGGCGTTATCAGGTATATGACATCCGAGCCGTCAAAGCCTTTTCGGTCGGCAGAGCCCGCCTCGCGCCCGCGCAGCTCGTAACGATGACGCAGTTGTACTTCCCCTCCCTGCCGAAACTCGATGTCGAATTCCCCGGGGGACACGTCAGCCGAGAGTCGCAGCTCGATGAACAGGTAGTCGGGATTGTCGGTCCTGTGAACTGCCTCTATGGACACGCCCGGATAGTCCAGCCCGGGCTCGAACGCGCCGACGCGATCGCCGTGCACCATGAGTTCCAGCCGATCGCTCGCCATGCCGGTCCACCAGTACGGGGGTTCCAGATGCTCGATGCGCGATGCAGCGCCGGCATCGGCGACAAACAGGAAGAGGACGAATGACAACGGAAAAGACAGGAAGTGCGTTCGCGCCAAAGTAGTCTCCTGAAGTAACCAATGCAGCAACGAAGGTGTTTGGAAGGTTACTTAGAAACGTTCGGTGCCGCCATCGACGGCCGATGAATACGTATTCAATGTCGGCCCGCGGCCCGGGTGTCGCCGGCATTGTTGCTAAACTAGCCCTTGTAGGAGCCCGCCATTGCGGGCGACCGCGGTTGGCAAAGGCACATGTCGCCCGCAATGGCGGGCTCCTACAGCGCACTTGCCGACCACACGGGGATTCGAAACACCGATGCGTTCCATAACGATCCTGACCCTTCTCGCACTGCCGGCTTTACCGTGGTCGGCCGAGGTGCGCTCTCCGGACGGCGACATCCGCTTTTCGATCGAGGTCGACGACGTGGGTGCCCCTTACTACGAGGTTGATTATCGGGGCGAGACCGTTACGTCGCAGTCGCGCCTCGGCATGCGTTTTCAGGAGCAGCAACCTTTCGACTCAGGGTTTCGGATTGTCGCGACTCATGACGACGGCAATGACACCTCCTGGGAGCAACCCTGGGGTGAGCGCCGGACGGTCGTCGACCGGCACAACGAACTGCTTGTCGAGTTTGCGACAATGGATCGACCGCAGCGCCGTTTCAACGTTCGCGTGCGTGTGTCCGACGACGGTTTGGGATTTCGCTACGAGGTACCGAAGCAGTCGGGTTACTCAACCGTCAACATCGTCGACGAGCTGACCGAGTTTCACCTGCCCGGCGACGCGACCGCCTGGTGGATCCCCGGCCGGCGTTACAACCGTTACGAGTATCTTTACAACACGACCGATCTCGAGGAGATCCAGACCGCGCATACGCCGATGACGGTTCGCCTGCTGTCCGGGATCCACCTTTCCATTCACGAGGCGGCGCTCGTGGATTACGCCGCCTTTGTTCTCGACCAGCGCCGGCCGAACGTATTTCAGGCCGATCTCACACCATGGTCCGACGGCGTTCGCGTCAAGACCAAGACACCGTTTCACACGCCGTGGAGAACCATACAGATCGCGCCGGACGCGGTCGGCCTGCTGAACTCCGACCTGATCCTGAATCTCAACGAACCGAACGTGTTGGGAGACGTATCCTGGGTGAAGCCGGGCAAATACGTCGGCATCTGGTGGGGCATGCACATCGGAGCCAATACCTGGGGGTCGGGACCGACACACGGCGCCTCGACCGGGGAAACGAAGAAGTACATCGACTTTGCCGCAAAGCACGGCATCGAAGGCGTGCTGGTGGAAGGCTGGAACTCAGGCTGGGACGGCGACTGGTATTCCAACGGGGACGTCTTCAGTTTCACGGAAGCCTATCCGGATTTCGACTTACCCGAGCTCACGGCGTACGCCGCGCGGAAAGGCGTCGAACTGATCGGTCACCACGAGACGTCCGGCAGCATCACGAACTACGAGAAGCAGATGGGCGACGCCTACGACCTTTACGAATCGCACGGCGTGCACAAAGTGAAGACAGGCTATGTCGCCGACGCCGGGGAGCTGAAACGGGTGGACGACAGGGGCGTCGCGCATTACGAGTGGCACGATGGCCAGTTCGCCGTCAACCACCATCTCCGCGCCGTCAAGGAAGCCGCGAAGCGCCGGATCAGCCTGAATCCGCACGAACCGGTGAAGGACACCGGCCTCCGCCGCACGTACCCGAACTGGATTACGCGCGAGGGTGCGCGCGGCCAGGAGTACAACGCGTGGGGGGAACCGCCGAATCCTCCCGAGCATACCGCGATCCTGCCGTACACGCGCATGCTGTCCGGGCCGATGGACTTCACCCCCGGTGTTTTCGACCTGACGTTCAAGGGCGCCGACTCTCCGTTCCGCGTACAGACGACGCTGGCAAAACAGCTGGCCCTTTACGTCGTACTGTACAGCCCGATACAGATGGCCGCAGATCTTCCGGAAAACTATGAGCAGAAGCCTGAAGCGTTTCAGTTCATCGTCGACGTCCCCGCCGACTGGGAGGAAAGTATTGCCCTTGCGGGCGAAGTCGGCGATTTCGTGGTGTTCGCGAGAAAGGAAAGGGGGGGCGAAGACTGGTACCTGGGCGCCCTGACCGACGAGACGGCGCGACGACTGTCGATTCCACTTTCCTTCCTCGATTCGGACGCGACGCGGGTGGCGGAAATCTACCGGGACGGCGATAGCGCCCACTGGAAGGACGACCCATACGACATCGTCATCGAGGAGCGAGAGCTTTCGAGGGAAGACGTGCTCGAATTAGCGCTCGCGGCAGGCGGCGGTGCGGCGATTCGTTTCAGGATGGCGGAGTAAGGCGGGGGACGTTCCCCGGAACGATTCATGGCGGAGATTGCCGCAGAAGTGACGATGCGCGAGAAACCGCGCCTCGGATTCTGGCAGATCTGGAACATGTCGTTCGGGTTTCTCGGCATCCAGTTCGGTTTCGCGTTGCAGAACGCGAACGTGAGCCGCATTTTTCAGACTCTGGGAGCCTCCATCGAGGACCTTCCGATCCTGTGGGTGGCGGCCCCCGTTACCGGCCTCCTGGTGCAACCGATCGTCGGCCATATCAGCGATCGAACATGGGGAAGGCTCGGGCGCCGGCGTCCGTACTTCCTGGTGGGGGCCATCCTCGCATCTCTCGCCCTGTTCGTCATGCCGAACTCGCCCGCGTTGTGGGTGGCTGCGGGAATGCTGTGGATCATGGACGCGAGCATCAATATCTCCATGGAACCCTTTCGCGCGTTCGTCGGCGACATGCTGCCTGACGAACAGCGTACCGACGGCTTCGCCATGCAGAGCTTTTTCATCGGCACGGGCGCCGTTGTCGCATCGGCGCTGCCGTGGATGATGACGAACTGGTTCGACGTCAGTAACACCGCGCCCCCCGGTGAGGTCCCGGACTCGGTCAAACTCGCGTTCTACGTCGGCGGCACGGTCTTCATCGCCGCCGTCCTCTGGACCGTGATCCGGACCCGCGAATACTCTCCGGCGGAACTGGACGCATTCGAGACGGCGCGAGCGACGCAGGCGGCGGTCGAAAGGCCTACAACGCGGGCTGCTTCAAGGTACCGCAACGGCGGTATCGTCTGGGCCGCGGCAGGCGCGGCTTTCCTGATCTGGATCGTCCGCGCCGATCTCGACAAACAGTTGTTCATACTTGCCACGGGCGCGATCGTTTTCGGCCTGATCCAGATTCTGTGCGCGGCGCTGCAACGCCGGGGCAGAACGGACAACGGCCTCTACAGCATCGTGCACGATCTCTTTCACATGCCGCGAGTCATGCGGCAGCTTGCGGTGGTACAGTTTTTCTCCTGGTTCGCACTGTTCGCGATGTGGATCTACGGCACGGCCGGCGTCACCAGCCACCACTACGGGGCGCTGGATACGAGCTCGCAACTGTACAACGACGGGGCCGACTGGGTGGGCGTTCTGTTCGCGGCGTACAACGGCTTCGCCGCCCTTTCCGCGGTCATGATTCCGTTCATGGCCGGCTGGCTGGGCTGCCGTCGCTGCCACCTCGTGAATCTCTCGCTCGGCGGCATCGGGCTCTCGAGTTTCTTTTTCATCACCGATCCCGAAATGCTGTTGATACCGATGATCGGTGTCGGCATCGCCTGGGCGTCGATACTCTCCCTGCCCTATGTGCTTTTGTCCAGCACCCTGCCTGCAAGAAAAATGGGCGTGTACATGGGCATATTCAACTTCTTCATCGTCATTCCGCAACTCGTCGCCGCCAGCATCCTCGGGCTGCTGCTGCGGGAGTTCTTCTCGGGGCGAAGCATTTTCGGGCTGGTGATCGGCGGCGTCTTTATGATCGCCGCTGGAATAGCAACGCTATTCGTGGACAGCACTGCGGAACCACGCCAGTCGGAGCCGCGTCGCATCCGCCTGTGACGAACTCCGGGGTTGTGGGGGTCGTGGCAACAATAGAAAGGCGGTCGCCCGCAATGACGACCCCTACGGGACTTCCGTCCGAGCTTCCGCAGAGCCACCGCAGGATTGCCGGACGATGAGTTTCGGCGGAAGCAACGACGACTCCACCGGCTCACCCTCGATCAGCTTGATCAGGTTCGAAACCAGCAACTCGCCGGCACGCGCGGTGTCCTGATGCACCGTCGTGAGTCCGGGATTCACGTATGAAGCCGCAGGAATATCGTCGAAACCAACGACGCTGACGTCGTCCGGAACGTCCCGCCCGGCTTCCTTGAGCGCCCGGATGGCGCCGATCGCAATCAGGTCGCTCGCCGCGAATATGCCGTCGAACTCGTTGCCCCTTTGCAGCAATGTCGCAGCCGCCGTCGAGCCCGAACTCTCCTGATTGTCGGCGTCGACCCGAAGCTCCGGGTCTGCCGCAATGCCCGCTTCTGCGAGGGCCTGCCGGTAGCCGCGGTGACGATGCTCGAACTCCGGGCAATGCTCCGACGCCCCACCGAGAAATGCGATACGCTTGCGGCCGAGTCCGACGAGATGCTGCGTCGCCCGCAATGCCCCGCCTATGTTGTCGCAGCCCAGATAGTGACCGGGCTGCTCGTCGATAGTCGGACCCCAGATGATGAAGTGCGCCCTGGCATCGGCCAGTGCTTTCAGCTTTTCGCCGTAGGTCACGTAATCGCCGTAGCCCAGTAGAATGATGCCGTCGGCGCGGTGACTTCCCTCGTACCGGCCGTGCCAGTGATTGCTCAACTGCTGAAACGACACGAGCACGTCGTAGTCGATGCTCGCAGCCGCCCGCGTTATGCTGCCCAGCATGGAGAGGAAGAACGGGTTGATCTGCGAATCGTCCGAGGTAGGATCCTCGAACAGCAGCAGCGCAATGGTCCGGCTTTGGCGAGTTCTCAGGCCCGCGGCATGCTTGTCGACGCGGTAGTTGAGCTGCTCCGCAATATCGACGATGCGCTGCCGCGTTTCCGGTCGCACGAGCGGACTGTTGCGCAGCGCACGCGAGACGGTTGCCTGCGATACGCCCGCTTCGAAGGCGATATCCCTCGATGTTGGTTTGTGTGTCTTCATTCCTGCCGGGACCGCTCGCGCGGGATACAGCTTAAGGGTAAACCCATCGTCGGGGAAAGAGAACCAGTCCGGCCAGGGTCCGTATCGACGGTGATGCGATCCCCCGCGGACAGAGGACCATTCAGTTGAGAGAAGACATGAACCGACTGTCCCCCATACCGCTCGTCTTCCTGCTTTTGAGCCTTGCAATCCCCGCGAGCCTGTTCGGCGCAGGCAAGGGCACGCCGTCCTTCTACGATCGGCACGTTATTTTCGACAATAGCCCGTCGGACGGTGGTTACGAATCGAGCAATGGATGGTTGATCGCACCGAGCGCGCTCGAGTTGATCGACGGCACCGTTCCCGTGGAGACGCAGCACTTCGTGAGCCCTCCGAACGCCCTCCGGTTGGCGTGGAAATCCGCGCCCGGCGGCGCGTGGCAAACGACGATCGAGATCACCCGACGTTACGCCCGCCCATACAGCTTCGAGGGAGAGGCGCTCACCTTCCAGGTCTTCGCGGATTCGGAGGTCACGGCCGCCAACTCGCCGCGGCTCTATCTGACGGACGCCAACGAGAATGCGACGCCTGCCGTCACCCTGGTCGGCGGCGACGAGCGGATTCCGGCCGGGCAGTGGGTGCAGGTCACCCTGCCGTTTACGGGCTTTTTCGACCGGCCCGTCCGGGGTACGAGCGACGACCTGTTCGACATTCGTGAAACCCTCGGCGTGACCTTCATTCAGGGTCTCGACGACAATGCGAGGCATACGCTCTACCTC
>Ga0299913_10000307_pt1 | contig 29192 bp, 24 predicted proteins | sample RVTome_9_FD_201360 | JGI IMG/M metagenome (GOLD analysis project Ga0299913, IMG submission 201360) | Soil microbial communities from uranium-contaminated site in the Upper Colorado River Basin, Wyoming, United States - RVT155D38 (version 2) ... | reverse complement strand
GCCGCCGGGGGGGGCGCGACGCAGCGTCCTCGGTTGCGCCCGTAGCCTCCGGCTACGAACGCGTGGTGGGTGGGGACGGCATCAGAAGGACGAGTTCTGTAGGAAGTCGTCTTTGCATCGCACTCACCCCGGACACCGCGACGACGAAGCGCCACTCTGCTTCGGGTTCCGCTGATGCCCGTCCTCTTGGGCGCCGAGGAGACGCGCGAGACCTTCGCCGGCCTCGAGACCTGGCAGATCGTCCTCTGGTACGCCCTCATCGCCGTCTCGGTGGCGATCTTCCTCTTCGGCGTCGGACGGCTCGTCCGGAAATACCGCCGCGGCCGCTCGCGGGCGCCGGTCGGCAACATCCTCGAGCGGACGATCCGCACGACGAAGATCGTCGCCACGCACGCCTGGATCCGGCGGCGCGACCCGCTGTCGGGGCTCGGCCACCTGCTCGTCTTCTACGGCTTCGTCGTCCTCTTCATCGGGACCGCGATCCTGGCCTTCCAGGACGACTTCGCCGAGCCCGTGCTCGGCTGGGTCTTCTGGCAGGGGTGGTTCTACCTCGGCTACTCGCTCTTCCTCGACGTCTTCGGGTTCGCCCTCGTCGTCGGCCTGAGCGTGTTCGCGGTCAAGCGCGGCGTCCTGCGGCCGTTCCGCCTTTCGTACTGGCGGCCGGCCGCGCCGGCCCCGCCGCTCGCCGACGAGGCGAAGCGCTACCGCCTCGGCGACTGGGTCTTCCTCGGCAGCCTGCTCTTCCTCGCCCTCACCGGCTTCCTGCTCGAGTCCTTCCGCATCGCAGCCGACGATCCCTCCTTCGAGAAGTGGGCACCTTTTGGCTGGCTGGTAGGCCAGGCCTTCAGCGCGATCGGCTTCGACGGCGGGGCGGCGGAGTCGGCCCGCGCGGTGACGTGGTGGGTGCACGGAGTCTTCGCCCTCTTCTGGGTCTCGTCGATCCCGTTCACGAAAGCCGTGCACATGCTGGCCGGGCCCGTCGGGGTCGCGGTGAAGGACGACCGCGCCGGCAACGCGCTCCTGCCGCTCCCGGCCGACGCGAAGCCGGAGGAGGTCGGCTACGCGACCATCGACGCGCTCGCGCCCAAGCACCTGCTCGACCTGGACGCCTGCACCAAGTGCGGCAAGTGCCACGCGGCGTGCCCGGCGACCGCATCGGGCTATCCGCTGTCGCCGCGCGACCTCGTCCTCGACCTGCGGGAGGTGGCGGAGGGCTCGATGGGCAACCGTTCGGCGCTCGGGATCCCGCCGCGCTTCCCCGAGCACGCCGACGTCCTCGGCACGGTCATCAAGGAGGAAACGCTCTGGTCGTGCATGCAGTGCCTGGCCTGCGTGGAGATCTGCCCGGTCGGGATCGAGCACGTGCCGATCATCAACCAGATGCGCCGCGCGCTCGTCGAGCGCGGCGACATGGACTCCCAGCTCCAGCAGACCCTGGAAACGATCTATACCTCCGGCAACTCCTTCGGCGAGGCGAAGCGCAAGCGCGGGCGCTGGGCCAAGGACCTCGAGTTCGACGTGAAGGACGTCCGCAAGGAGCCTGCCGAGATCCTCTGGTTCGTCGGCGACTACGCGTCCTTCGACCCGCGCAACCAGCGGATCAGCCAGGCGCTCGCCCGCGTCCTGCGCGAGGCCGGGGTCGACTTCGGGATCCTCTACGACGCCGAGCGCACGGCCGGGAACGACGTCCGCCGTGCCGGCGAGGAGGGCCTCTGGTCGTCGCTCGCCGAGGAGAACGTCGAGACCCTGGCCGGCTGCCGCTTCGACCGGATCCTCACGTCCGACCCGCACACCTTTAACACGCTCAAGAACGAGTACCCGCAGGTCGGCGGCACCTGGCAGGTCGTCCACCACTCGCAGCTCCTGCTCGAGCTGCTCGCGGCGGGCCGCCTGCGGCCGCGCAAGGGGCTCGGCTACCGGGTCACGTACCACGACCCTTGCACGCTGGGCCGCTACAACGGCGTCTACGACGAGCCCCGGCAGGTGCTCGAGGCGCTCGGCTGCGAGCTCGTCGAGATGCCCCGGAACCGGGACAACTCGTTCTGCTGCGGCGCCGGCGGCGGGCGCATCTGGATGAAGGAGCTGAAGGCCGACGAGGCCCAGCGCCCGAGCGAGAGCCGCATCGACGAGGCCGTCGGCCTCGCGGGCATCGACTACTTCGTCGTCGCCTGCCCCAAGGACGTGACCATGTACGAGGACGCGATCAAGACGTCGGGCCACCAGGGCGGGATCGAGCTGCGCGAGCTCTCGGAGCTCGTGCTCGAAGCTCTCGGGCCGGTCGCCGAGGGCCGGGCCCTCGCTCGCGCCTAGGAGCGCGCGGCAGGACGTGTGGGGCCCCACACGTCCTTGCGCTCTCGCAGGTGTCAGCGCGTGGCCGACCCGGGCGGTTGCCCCCCTGCGACCGGCTCCGCTCCGGCGGCGACCGGCGGGCGGCCGTCGCTGACGGGCTCGATGTCGTGCTCGACGTCCCAGTCGTGCCCGTCGAGGCCTCCGACGAGGGCTTCCTCGTCGACCTTCAGGCCGATCGTGCGCTCGAGGATCGGCACGAGGACGGCGGCGGTCACGACCCCGAAGCCGACGGACACGACGATCCCGATCAGCTGCCAGAAGACGTTGATCGACGCGTTCTGGAACGCGTAGTCGCCGGAGTCGAGGCCGAGGTACCCGCCCTGTGCGGTCCCCCACTCGATCAGGCCGACCATGATCAGCCCGAACGAGCCGGCACCGAGGAAGAGCGGGGTGAGCTTGTGCTCGTCCCAGTTGTGGCGCTGCGTCCACTCGTAGACCGCGTAGGCGACGAGCGGCGCCGCAAGCGCCACGAGGAACATCTGCCACGGCTCGTAGACGTCGAAGGCCGGCGCCCCCGCCACGTAGCCGGCGAACGGGCCGAGCAGGGCGTAGATGTACTTCTTCGTCCTGTAGGCGAGGATCCCGCCCGTTATCGCCCCGCCCGCCCAGGCGAGGCCGAGGTTGTTGAACGCGATGCCGACGCTCGTCTCGGTCATGTTCACAGCGACGGCGTACGCCTCGGGCTCGAAGAAGAAGAGGCAGGAGAGGATGACCATCGGCAGCCCGCTGAAGATGAAGACGACGCCGAGCACCGTCAGCCCGAGGTTGTACGAACGGTACGCGGGAACCTGTGGGTGCGCCTCGTACATGGCGGGCCGCGGACCGAGTCGACGGACGAGCACGAGCGCCATCCCGGCGGGGAACAGGTACACGAAGCCGGCACCGAAGAAATCGTGGTAGCCGGCGTTCGTCAGCGGGCCGGCCGACCCCCACGTCAGGTAGCTGAGGATCGACGACATGATCGCGGCGAAGAACGAGAGGACGTAGTACGCGCCCGCCTTGATGCGCTCCGTGACCGCGAGGTGGAGCAGTACGTTGATGATCCCGGCGAAGCAGGCCAGGAAGAAGATGAAGATCTGGAAGTTGTTCAGCCCCGGAAAGACCGCGGGGTCGACGTTCTGCGCGTACTCGCCCGCGAGCGCTCCTCCGAGCCACCAGTCCTTGATGGACTGCCAGAGCCCGTTCTCGACGTCGAACGCCTGGTTGTACTGCCAGTTCCAGATCGCAAAGCCGATCAGGAAGTACGTCGCGAAGCCGATGAAGAACCCGACCGTCTTCTCGATCGTCACGGCGAAGACGTTCACCCGCCGAACGCCTCCCATGTCGACGAGGAGAAGCCCGGCCAGGATGATCAGCGCGCCGACCGTGCCAGAGGCGTAGACGAGGTTCTGGACGAGGGCGTTCGTCGTTACCTGTTCGGGGAACTCAGGCGTGGCCTGCGCCAGTAGCCAAGAGCTCATCGCACCCTCCTTCTCGCTCGTTGCGGACAGCTGGCGGCGCTGAACGCTCGGCGGAAGAACCCCGACCCGTCTCCTGCAGGCTCGACCCGAGTCCACCACCAAGGTCGAAACCGCTGACGGGCATGGTGTTACGCGGAACGACCGGGAGTCCTCGTCTCGCAGGCGTCCCTCGGCACAGCTGGCCCGGACGACGCGAGTATCCCACGGGCCGCCGACGACTGCAAAGCGGTCAGGCGCTACGATCGCCCCGGCGTTGACGAGGTTCGTCGTCGGGTCGAAGTAGTAGCCCCACGCGCGCGAGAGCAGCTGCTCTTACGGGCCGCGGGCGGCGAGCCTCGACCGCCGGCGCCGCACAGGTCAGAATCCCGGCGACACCCGACGAGAGGAGAGCCCGTGAGCAAGGAGACCGCCTTCTACCCGCGCCTCGCGGCGCTGACCGACGAGTGGATGGACCTCTTCGGCTACTGGGCGCCGACCGTCGTGACCGACACGCAGGAGGAGTACCGCGCGGTTCGCGAGACGGCCGGGCTCATGGACTTCACGATGCTTCGCAAGGTGGACCTCGACGGCCCCGGAGCGCTCGACCTCGTCAACTCGATCGTGACGCGGGACGTCTCGAAGCTCACGCCGGGGCACATCGCCTACGGCGCGCTCACCGACGACGACGGGAAGATGGTCGACGACTGCACGACGATGATGCGGGCGCACGACCACGTCCGCTTCTGCGGCGCCAACGACCGCGACTTCGAGATCTTCAGCGAGGCCTCCGCGGGCTCCGGCATCCAGGTGACGGAGTGCACCGACGCGATGCCGCACCTCTGCCTCCAGGGGCCGCGGAGCCGGGAGATCCTCCAGGGGCTCACGAGCTCCGACCTCTCGAACGCGGCCTTCCCGTACTACACGTTCCGCGAGGACGTGGAGATCGCCGGCGTGCCCGTCTTCATGACGCGCCTCGGCTACACGGCCGAGCTCGGCTACGAGCTCTGGGTCGACCGCGACCGCGCGTTCGACCTCTGGGACGCGCTGCTCGCCGCCGGCGAGCCGCAGGGGATGAAGCTGATCGGGATGATCGCGCTCGACCTCTTCCGGATCGAGGGCGGCTTCATCATCGGCGGCATCGAGTACGACGCCACCGTCTCCCCCTACGAGTGCGGCCTGGGCTGGTCGGTCGACCTGCACAAGGGCGAGTTCCCGGGACGCCAGGCGCTGGCGCGGGACGAGCAGACGACGCAGCTCCGCCTCACCAGCGTGGTCCTGGAGAGCGGCGGCGACGAGGCCAGCGGCGCGCCGCTCTGGGTCGGCGAGGAGGAGGTCGGCTTCGTCACCCAGGCGATCGTCTCGCCGTACCTCGGCGGCCGCACGCTCGGGCTCGCCAAGATCCGCAAGGACCTGAACCGGGTCGGTCAGGACGTCGTGGCCCAGGTCGGCGACGAGCAGGTCGCCGGCGAGATCGTCGGCCACCCGGTCTACGACCCCAAGCGTGTCCGCGCGAAGGAGAGCTGAGAGTCGAGAGGTGTGATCTTCGGCACGAGCGGGTACGTCGTTCGGGACAGTGGCGATCGCCGACGTCATGACTACGCGCGTCGTCCAGGCAGGCCCGGACGAGACGGTGCGCACGGCGGCGCGCCTCATGTCCCAGGCCGGCGTCGGCTCGGTGGCCGTCTGCGAGGGCGCCAGGCTGGTGGGCATCCTCACCGAGCGGGACGTGCTCGGCTTCGTGGGGCGCGGCGCCGACCTCGACCGGACGCTCACGCGCGACGCGATGACGCGCCGGCTGGTGACGGCCGCCCCCGACGACGACATCCTCGGCGTCGCCCGCCTCATGCGCGACCGGCACGTCCGCCACCTGCCGGTCGTCGAGGGCGAGAACCTGCTTGGCATGATCGGCATCCGCGACGTCCTCAGCGCCCTGACCGAAGCGCTCTGGCAGAGCCGGGACGAGGCCGTGCACGAGACGGCCCGCGACCTGCTGTCGTCGCAGTCCTAGCGGCGGTCGGGCACCTGCTGACTTGACAGCTCGCGCGGTTTTTAGTCAAATGACTAAGTCGTTTGACTAAGGAGGACAGGAATGGACCCTGCAAGCACCCTCCATGCCTCGCCGCAGGAGGCGATGGGCGCCCCGGCCGAGGAGTTTCTCTACGTCGCCTGCCTGCACGAGGGCACCGGCGTCGAGGCTCCCGACTTCCTCGCGGTCGTCGACACCGACCCGGCGTCCGCGACCTACGGACAGATCGTCCACGAGACGCCGATGCCGAATGTCGGCGACGAGCTCCACCACTACGGCTGGAACCGCTGCTCGTCGGCGTGCCACGGGCCCGACCGCTCGCATCTAATCCTGCCCGGCTTCCGCTCGTCGCGCGTCCACGTCCTGAACGTGGCGGACGATCCGCGCAGGCCGACGATCGAGAAGGTCATCGAGCCCGAGGAGCTGGTCGAGAAGACCGGCCTCACCCGGCCGCACACCGTCCACTGCATGCCCGGCGACAACGTCGTCATCGCCATGCTCGGCGACGCCGACGGGAACGCCGCGGGCGGCTTCGCGGTCCTCGACTCGAAGACGTTCGAGGTCAAGGGCCGCTGGGAGAACGGTGGCCCGCACCCACCGATGAACTACGACTTCTGGTACCAGCCGCGTCAGAACACGCTCGTCTCGTCGGAGTTCGGCGAGCCGAACGCGTTCGAGCCAGGCTTCGACCTCGCCGACGTGCAGGCCGGCCACTACGGCCGGCGCCTCCACTTCTGGAACCTCGACGAGCGGACGCTCGAGCAGAGCATCGACCTGGGCGAGCAGGGGCTCGTCCCGCTCGAGATCCGCGTCCTGCACGACCCCGCCGCCAGCGAGGGCTTCGTCGGCGCGGCGCTCTCGAGCAGCATCTGGCGCTTCTCGCGGAGCAACGGGTCCTGGGCCGCCAAGCCGGTGATCACGACCGAGCCGGTCGAGCTCGAGGGCTGGCCGTTTCCCGTCCCGGCCCTCATCACCGACCTCGTCCTCTCCATGGACGACAAGGCGCTCTACTTCTCGAACTGGCTGCACGGCGACCTGCGCCGCTACGACGTGTCCGATCCGGAGAACCCGAAGCTGACGGGCAGGCTCTGGCTCGGCGGGGTGCTCGGGAAGCCGGGCGACGCCGGCCGCGACCTGAACGGGGGGCCGCAGATGCTCCAGCTCTCGCTCGACGGGAAGCGGCTCTACGTCACGAACTCGCTCTACTCGACCTGGGACAACCAGTTCTACCCCGAGCTGCGCTCCTGGCTCCTCAAGGTCGACATAGGCGATGATGGCTCGATGGAGGTCGACCGCGACTTCTTCATCGACTTCCACGACCGGCCCGGCGGTCCCGCGCGGGCGCACGAGGTGCGGCTCCAGGGCGGCGACTGCACGACGGAGATCTTCCAGTGATCCTCGGGCATCACGGCTTCGGCGAGGAGATCATCCTCGGCTCGCTCGCGGCCGGCGGGACGACCGCCGCCACGGGCCTCGTGCTCTTCGGGCGGGCCAAGCTCGACGCGGTGGTTCGGTGGCTGCGACGCCGGTGACCCGCGCCCCGGAGGAGGCGCTCCTCGACGCGGCGGAGCGCCTCCTCCTCGAGACCGGCTACGCGGGCGTCACGACCCGCCGGCTCGCGGCCGAGGCCGGGGTGAACCACGGCCTCGTCCACTACTACTTCGGCTCGGTCGAGAACCTGCTCGTCCAGGTCCTCGAGCGCTTCACGGCGCGGCTCGTCGAGCGGCAGCGAGCGTTGTACGCCGATCCAGAGGTCCCCTTTCTCGACAAGTGGAGGCAGGCGATGCGCTACCTCGTGGGGGACGACGTCGAGTACGAGAAGATCTGGCTCGAGCTCCAGGCCCTGGCCTGGAACAACCCGGACCTGCGCGAGCGGGTCGCCCGGGTCAACGGCGAGTGGCGCGACGTGCTTAACGACGCGTTCGCCGAGCCTCGCGAGCGGTACGGGATCGAGATGCCCCTCGACGCGCTCGTCGCGCTCGTCATGACGTTCAACGAGGGGATCATCCTCGAACGGGCCCAGGGCATCACCGCGGGCCACCGCGAGCTCCTGGCCTGGATCGACGCCTGGCTCGAGACGAGGGACGGCGAGTGATCGCAGCAGTGACGCCGACACAGACGCCCGAGCAGACGCGGGCGCGCTACCCGGACGAGGAGGGCTACGTCGAGCGCGACGGAGTCCGGGTCTTCTTCGAGGTCTACGGCCACGGCTCGCCGACCCTGCTCTTCCTCCCCACCTGGACGATCCTCCACTCGCGCCACTGGAAGCTGCAGCTCCCCTACTTCGCCCGGCATGCCCGGGCGATCACGTTCGACCCGCGCGGGAACGGCCGCTCCGACCGGCCGGCAGAGCCCGCCGGCTACGCGGAGGCCGAGTTCGCCGCCGACGCGCTGGCCGTTCTGGACGCCACCGGCACGGAGAGGGCAGTGCTCGTCTCCCTCTCGCTCGGGGCCGCGCGGGGGCTCCTCCTCGCCGCCGGCCATCCGGACAGGGTGGCGGGAGCGGTCTTTATCGCGCCGGCGCTGCCGCTCGGCGGGCTGGGCGCCGACCGGGCCATCGTCGCCCGCTTCGAGGAGGAGCTCTCCACCGACGAGGGCTGGGCGAAGTACAACCGCCACCACTGGCTTCGCGACTACCGCGACTTCCTGGAGTTCTTCTTCGCCCAGTGCTTCTCCGAGCCGCACTCGACGAAGCAGATCGAGGACTGCGTCGGCTGGGGGATGGACACCGACCCGGAGACGCTGATCGCGAGCGAGAGCGCCGCCGGCCTCGGCTCGCGGAAGGACGTGGCCGACGTCTGCTCGCGCGTCAGCTGCCCCGTGCTCGTCCTCCAAGGCGGCGAGGACCGGATCCGTCCGCCCGAGCACGGCGCCGAGCTGGCCGAGCTCACGGGAGGCAGGCTCGTCATGCTGGACGGGTCCGGCCACTGCCCACATGCGCGCGACCCCGTGCGGGTCAACCTGCTGATCCGCGACTTCGTCGAGTCGCTCGAAAGGAGGGCGTCATGGCCGTCGTGACGGGGATATCGCCTCGGGAGCAGACGCGAGCCTGCTACCCGGACGAGGAAGGCTATGTCGAGCGCGACGGCGTCCGGGTCTTCTGGGAGCGGTACGGCGACGCGCCGACCGCGCTCTTGCTCTTCCCGACCTCGCCGATCTCCCACTCGCGGCTCTGGAAGGCGCAGATTCCCTATCTCGCGCGCCACTACAGCGTCCTCACCTTCGACCCGCGCGGCAACGGCCGCTCGGACCGACCCGGGCGGGCCGCGGCCTACGGTGGCTGGGAATTCGTCGAGGACGGACGGGCCGTCTTGGATGCGACCGCGTCGGAGCGCGCGGTCGTCGCCGGCCTCTGTGACGGCGGCGGCTGGGCGCTCATGCTCGCGTCAGCTCACCCGGAGCGGGTCCTCGGCGTCGCCGCGATCGCGCCCTACGTCCCCTACCTCACGCCTCCGCATCCGAACTACACGCGCTTCCCGTTCGGCGAGCCGCTCGCCACCGACGAGGGCTGGGCGAAGTGCAACCTTCACTACTGGCGCCGCGACTTCCGTGGGTTCCTCGAGTTCTTCTTCTCGCAGCAGCTTCCCGAGCCGCACTCGACGAAGCAGATCGAGGACTGCGTCGCCTGGGGGCTCGAGACCGATCCGGAGACGCTGGCGCTCGCCGACGACGCGGCACCGCCGCCCTGGAGCAGCGCCGAGGAGGCCCGGGTGCTCTGCGAGCGGGTCGCCTGCCCGGTTCTCGTCGTCCACGGAGATCTCGACGAGTGCCAGCCGCGCGAGCGCGCGACGGCGGTCGCGGACCTCACCGGCGGCACCCTCGTCGCCCTCGAGGGCGCGGGCCATCTCCCGCAGGCACGTCACCCGGTGCGGGTGAACGGCCTGCTGCGGGACTTCGCGGAGTCCGTGGCGCCTCCCGAGCCGCAGGCGCAACGGTGGACGCGCGGGCTGAGCCGGCGGAAGCGCGCGCTCTTCATCTGCTCCCCCATCGGCCTCGGCCATGCCCAGCGCGACGTCGCCGTCGCGCGCGAGCTGCGGCAGCTGCACCCCGACCTCGAGATCGACTGGCTCGCACAGCACCCGGTCACGGCAGTGCTCGAGGCGGAGGGGGAGCGCGTCCATCCTCTGAGCGTGGAGCTTGCCAATGAGTCCGGGCACATCGAGTCGGAGTCGGCCGAGCACGACCTCCACTGCTTCCAGGCCTGGCGGCGGATGGACGAGATCCTGCTCGCGAACTTCATGGTCTTCCACGACGTCGTACGCGACGAGCACTACGACCTCTGGATCGGGGACGAGGCCTGGGAGCTCGACTACTACCTGCACGAGAACCCGGAGGAGAAGCGCGCCGCCTACGTCTGGCTCACCGACTTCGTCGGCTGGCTGCCGATGCCCGACGGCGGCGAGCGCGAGGCTTTCCTCACCGCCGACTACAACGCCGAGATGATCGACCACATCGCCCGCTTCCCGCGCGTGCGCGACCGGGCGCTGTACGTGGGCAACCCCGACGACGTCGTCGGCGAGTCCTTCGGCCCCGACCTCCCGCTCATCCGCGACTGGACCGAGCAGCACTTCGACTTCCCCGGGTACGTCACGGGCTTCGACCCGGGTGAGCTCGCCGACCGGGAGCGGCTCCGAGCCGAGCTCGGCTACGCGCCCGGCGAGCAGGTCTGCATCGTGACGGTCGGCGGCTCCGGCGTAGGCGGCCACCTGCTCCGGCGCGTCGTCGACGCCTTCCCCGAGGCGAAGGAGCTCGTGCCGGAGCTGCGGATGATCGTGGTCGCCGGGCCGAGGATCGACCCGGCGGCGTTCCCGGAGCTCGCCGGGCTGGAGGCGCGCCCCTACGTCCACAACCTCTACCGCCACCTGGCCGCCTGCGACCTGGCGGTCGTCCAGGGCGGCCTGACGACGGCGATGGAGCTCACTGCCAACCGGCGTCCGTTCCTCTACTTCCCGCTCCGCCACCACTTCGAGCAGAGCTTCCACGTCCGCCACCGCCTCGAGCGCTACGGCGCCGGACGCCCGATGGACTTCGAGACGGCGACGCCCGCCGTGATCGCGCAGGCGATCGCCGAGGAGATCGGGAGTGAGGTCGACTACCTCCCTGTGGAGACGGATGGCGCCGCGAGGGCCGCGGCACGCATTGCAGAGCTCCTCTAGCTCCTGGAGTACGGGGCGGTGAGCACGGCCTCGCGAGGACATGCCCCTCCAGCGCCGCGCGCAGCTCGTCGACGGTCGCCCCACCGTCGAGCCCCGTCGGCTCGTCGAGCGCATAGAGCGTGAAGACGTAGCCGTGCTCGCCCTCGGGCGGGCAGGGGCCCGTGTAGCCGGGTACGTCCGAGCCGTCGTTCAGGCCCTGGCGGAGGCTGAAGGCCCCGGAGACCACCGGCCCCGGAGGCACGCCGCGCTCGAGCCCGGTGGAGTCGGTCGGGATGGCGTAGACGACCCAGTGCGTGAAGGTGCCCCCCGGGGCGTCTGGATCGTCCATGACCAGGGCGAGCTCGGCGGTGCCCTCGGGCACGCCCTCCCAGGCGAGCGCGGGCGAGATGTTCGCGCCGTCGCAGGTGTGGAGCGGGTCGATCGGCTCGCCGGCGGCGACGTCGCCGCCGGTGAGCGCGAATCCCTCCGGCTCCGTCGTGTCCGGCTGCGGGGAGACCTCGGTGGTGCCCTCCTCGCCGTCCCCGCTGCACGCGGCGGCGAGAAGCGCCCCGGCCACGATCAACGCTGCAAACGTCCGCACGGCGGCAAGCGTAGGCCGCTCAGAGGATCTGCGCCAGGAACTGCTTCGTCCGCTCCTCGCGCGGCGCCGTGAAGAAGTGCTCCGGCGTCCCCTCCTCGACGATCTCGCCGTCGGCCATGAACACCATGCGGTTCGCGACGGCCCGGGCGAAGCCCATCTCGTGCGTGATGACGACCATGGTCATCCCGGACCCGGCCAGCTCCGTCATCACGTCGAGCACCTCCTTGATCATCTCTGGATCGAGGGCGGAGGTGGGCTCGTCGAAGAGCATGATCCTCGGCTCCATGGCGAGCGCCCGGGCGATGGCCGCCCGTTGCTGCTGGCCGCCGGAGAGCTGGAGCGGGTACTTGTGGGCCTGCTCGGGGATCTGGACGCGCTCGAGCAGCGCCATCGCCTTCTCCTCGGCCTCGGCCCGCGGCCGGCGGCGGACGTTGCGCGGGGCGAGCGTAATGTTCTCGAGCACGCTCAGGTGCGGGAAGAGGTTGAACTGCTGGAAGACCATTCCGACCTCGCGGCGAACCTCCTGGATGTCGCGGATGTCGTCCGAGAGCTCGATGCCGTCGACCACGATCCGGCCGGCGTCGTGCTTCTCCAGGCGGTTGACGCAGCGGATCATCGTCGACTTGCCCGAGCCGGAGGGACCGCAGACGACGACCACCTCCTGCCGCTCGATCGAGAGGTCGACGCCGTTCAGCGCCTGGAAGTCGCCGAACCACTTCGAGACGCCCTCGAGCAGGATCATCGGCGTGCCGTTCTCGGTGCTCATCGCTCCCCCAGTCCGAGCCGCCGCTCGAGCCGCTGGCTCTCGCGCGACATCCAGTATGACCCCGTCCAGTACACGAAGCTCGCGAACACGAGGGTCTCCACGTAGAGGCCCTGCGCGAGGAAGTCGGGCTGCTTGGTGACGTTCTGCGCGACCGCGAGCAGCTCGGTGAGACCGATGATGAAGACGAGCGACGTGTCCTTGTAGAGGCTGATGAACTGGCCGACGAGGCCCGGGATGACCGCCCGGAGAGCCTGCGGCAGGACGATGCGGGTCGTCGTCTTGAACGGCGAGAGGCCGAGCGCCTGGGCCGCCTCGACCTGCACCGCCGGGACGGACTGGAGCCCGCCGCGCACGACCTCGGCGACGTAGGCGGCGGTGAAGAGCGTGAAGCCGATGATCGCCCGCGTGACGAGGCTCGGCGCATCGACGCCCTCCGGCAGGAAGAACCCGATCATGAAGAACGCCATGAAGAGGATGGTGATCAGCGGGACGCCGCGGAAGAGCTCGATGTAGGCGACGCAGACCGCGCGCACGGCGGGCAGGCTGGAGCGCCGGCCGAGCGCGAGGAGGACGCCGAAGGGGAACGAGAGCAGGATCGCCGCGACGGCGAGGAAGACGGTGAGGAGGAAGCCGCCCCAGAGGTTCCACCCCACGCCGCCGAACGCGGCGACGACGAGGAACGCCGCCAGCACCCCCGCGAGCACGACGAGCGGCACGTAGCGCTCGAGCCGCCGCGGCGTCCTCTGGCCGAGGAGATTGAACCCGTAGCCCACTCCGAAGGCGCCGAGGACGAGGAGCGCGGGCTCGAGCGTTCCGGAGAACCAGAGCAGGACGGCAACGAGGAGGAAGAGCGGCACGAGCCGGCGGATACCCCCGCGGGGGAGGGCCTCGGCCCGCCCTTCCGCCACCTCCCGCCGCCGCTGGGCTCCGAACGCGCCCGCGCCGAAGCCGAGGGCCGCGGCCAGGACGAACAACGCGGCCCAGAGGCGCGAGAGCTGGTCGCGCGGGAAGCTCCCCACGAGCAGGTTCGTGATGTTCCGCTCGACGATCTCCCAGCGGGCGTCGACGAGGACGAACCGGCCGAGACGGTAGGCCACCCAGGCGAGAAGGAGCGTGAAGAGGACGGTCAGCGCCGTGTCCAGCCGGCTACCGAAGAGGTTGGCCCGGGCCCACTCGCCCGCGGAGCGCCTCCGAATCGGCGGGGGCGCGCTCATGCTCGCCCCCTCAGGGTCAGGCGGCGGTTCACGAGGTTGGTGACGGCCGCGATCGTCAGCGAGAAGGCGAGGTAGATGGCCATGAGCAGCGCGATCGCCTGGACGGCCGGCGCGCTCTGCGCGATCGACACCTGCGTCACCTTCGTCGCCTCGTAGTAGCTGATCGCCACGCCGAGCGAGGAGTTCTTGACGAGGTTGAGGTATTGGTTCGAGATCGGCGGGACGGAGATGCGGAAGGCCTGCGGCAGCACCACGAAGCGCATGCGCTGGAAGCCCGAGAGGCCGAGCGCGCCCGCCGCCTCGGCCTGGCCCCGCGGGACGGCGAGGATACTCCCCCTGACGATCTCCGCGATGTGGCTCGCCGTGTAGAGCGAGAGCGCGATCAGGAGCGCGGCGTATTCGGGCGCGAGCCGAAAGCCGCCGCTGGTCGAGAGCTCGCCGACCTCGGGCGTGTCGAGCGTCCACGGCCGCCCGGTCGCCACGAAGCCGACAGCGAGGACGGCAAGGAGGACGGCGCCCGCCCAGAGCCCGCGGCGGTGCGGCTCGCCGGTCCGGTCGAACCGGCGCGTCCGCCAGACCCAGACGCCGGCCGCGGCCGCGAGGGCGACGAGCGCGACCACGCCGAACGCGGCGCCTCCTCCGACCTGGTCGAACCACGGGATCACGATTCCCCGGTTCGAGACGGCGACGAGGTCGAGGGCCTCGACGGCCTCCCGGATCGGCGGCAGGCGGATCATCACGCCGAGGTACCAGAAGAGGATGATCACGAGGACCGGGATGTTCCGGAACGTCTCCACGTAGACGGCGGCCGCCTTGCGCACGAGCCAGTTCGTCGAGAGCCGCGCGACGCCGATCAGGACGCCGAGCACGGTGGCGAGCACGATTCCGAGCAGCGCGACCTTGATCGTGTTCTGCACGCCGACGAGCAGGGCGTCCCCCAGGCTCTGCGTGGAGCGGAAGTCGGAGTCGGGGATGGCGAAGCCCGCCGGCTGCTTCAGGTAGTCGAAGCTGTCGAGCCCGGTCGGGAAGCCGCGCCGCTCGAGGTTGTAGACGACGTTGTCGAGCAGGAAGAGCAGGAAGCCCGCGACGGCCACGACGAACACCGCCTGGAAGGCCACCCTGAGCACGCGAACGTTGCGCCAGAAGGGGGGCCGGCGGGTCGTCGATGCGGTCGCGGCGGTCATCGCGAAGTCGGCGAGGGCGGCGGCGCGGGGCCGCCGCCCTCCTCAGCGGGTCTAGCGGTAGGGCGGCGCGTACTGCAGGCCGCCGTCGGTCCAGAGCGCGTTCAGGTCACGCGGGAGCTCGAGCGCCGAGTCCGCGCCGACGTTGCGGTCGAAGATCTCGCCGTAGTTCCCGACCTGGCTCACGACCGCGACCGCGAAGTCGGTAGGCAGCCCAAGGCCCGGGTCGAAGGGCTCGCCCTCGACCGGCTGGCCAAGGAACCGCTGGATCTCCGGGTCGTCGCTCCCCTGCTCGACGTTGGTGGAGTCCAGCCCGAACTCCTCGGCCTGGATTGTGGCGATCACGGCCCAGTTGACCGCGTCCGCCCACTGGTCGTCGCCGTCGCTGACCACCGGCCCGAGCGGCTCCTTCGACATGGTCTCGTCCAGGATGACGAGCCCGTCGGGACCGCCCTGGTCCTCGGGCCAGCTGGAGCGGATGCCGGCCAGCTGGGACTTGTCGGAGGTCCACGCGCCGCAGCGCTCCTCGACGAAGGCCGCTTGCAGCGGCTCGTTGTCCTCGAAGGCGAGCGGCGTGTAGTCGACCCCGAGCGCCTGGAACTGCGACTCGAGGTTCAGCTCGGTCGTCGTCCCCGAGAGCACGCAGATCGTCTCGCCCGCCAGGTCCTCCAGCGATTCGTAGCCGCTGTCGGCGCGCACCATCATCCCCTGACCGTCGTAGAACGTCGTGTGCAGGAAGCGCGCACCCTCCGTCCCGTCGCGCGACGAGGTGTAGGTCGTGTTGCGGATGAGGACGTCGATCTCGCCCGACTGCAGCGCCGTGAACCGCTGCTCCGCCGTGAGCGGCGTGTACTCGACCGCCTCGGCGTCGCCGAGCACTGCCGCCGCCACCGCCTTGCAGAAGTCGATGTCGAAGCCCTGCGGCTCGCCGTCCTCGCCGACGAAGCCGAACCCCGGCACCGCGTCGTTCACGCCGCACCGCAACGTCCCGCGATCCTGCACCTGCTGGAGCAGGCCGCCGTCGCCGCCGGCCTGGCCGGCCGCCTCGCCGTTCTCGGTCGCGCCGGTGTTCGCGGCATCGTCGCCGCCGTTGTCGTCGTCGTCTCCGAGCGAGCAGCCCGCACCCAGGACGACGACGATGGAAAAGAGGACGCACAGCGTCCACGTCCGAAAGACACGCACGTTCAACACCCCTTCCTCGTCTGACAGCAGCGCCAGGCTAACCGATCGTCGCGCCGGGTGTCAGGCGGCGACCCGGAGCACGGCGGCGCCGCGGACCTCCCCGGCCCGCAGGCGCGCGAGCGCCTCGTTGGCCTCCGTGAGCGGGAAGGCCTCCACCTCGGTGCGGACGGGCACGCGGGGGGCGAGCCCCATGAACTCCTCCCCGTCGTGCCGCGTCAGGTTCGCCACCGACCGGAGAACGCGCTCCCCCCAGAGGAGCTCGTAGGGGAAGGAGGGGATGTCGCTCATGTGGATCCCCGCGCAGACCACGGTGCCGCCCTTGGCCGTCGCGGCGAGCGCGGCAGGGACGAGCTCGCCGGCGGGGGCGAAGATGATGGCCGCGTCGAGCTCCTCCGGGGCCGGCCCCAGGGCGGACCCCGCCCACTCGGCGCCGAGCCCGCGGGCGAAGGCCTGGGCCTCCTCGTCGCCCGCGCGCGTGAAGGCGAAGACGCGCCGGCCCTGGTGGCGCGCGACCTGGACGACGATGTGGGCGCTCGCCCCGAACCCGTAGAGCCCGAGCCGCTCGGCGTCGCCGGAGAGCCGGAGCGCGCGGTAGCCGATCAGGCCGGCGCAGAGGAGCGGCGCCGCCTGGAGGTCCTCGTAGCCCTCGGGCACCGGGAAGCAGAAGCGCTCGTCCGCGGTGACCAGCTCGGCGTAGCCGCCGTCGAGCTGGTAGCCGGTGAAGCGCGCCCGGTCGCAGAGGTTCTCCCGTCCGGTCCGGCAGTAGCGGCACTCCCCGCAGGTCCACCCGAGCCAGGGGACGCCGACCCGGTCGCCCGCGCGGAACCGCTCGCCGCCCTCGACGACCCGGCCGACGACCTGGTGGCCGGGGACGAGCGGCAGCTTGGGTTCGGGCAGCTCACCGTCCACGACGTGGAGGTCGGTCCGGCAGACGCCGCAGGCGTCCACCGCGATCAGCACCTGGCCCGGCCCGGCTTCGGGGTCAGTCAGCTCGGCCTCCCGGAGGGGCGTCCCCGGGGAGTCGAGCACCATGGCCCTCAGCGCGCGACCCGCTCCCAGGCCTCGGAGAGCACCTCGCCGAGGATCCCGGTTATCTCGTCGAACTGCGCCTGCTCGGCGACGAGCGGCGGCGAGATCTGGACGACCGGGTCGCCTCGGTCGTCGGCACGGCAGATGAGGCCGGCGTCGAAGAGGCGCGGGGAGAGGAAGTCGCGGAGCAGCGTCTCGCACTCGTCCTCCGAGAAGGTCTCGCGCGTCTCCTTGTCCTTGACGAGCTCGAGCGCGTAGAAGAAGCCCGTCCCCCGCAGGTCGCCGACGATCGGCAGGTCGAGGAGCTGCGCCAGCGTCGCGCGGAACGCGTCCTGCTCGGCCGCCACGTGCTCGACCAGCCGCTCGCGCCGCATGATCTCGATGTTCTTGAGGGCGATCGCGGCCATGACGGGATGGCCGCCGAAGGTGATGCCGTGCATGTACGTCGCGTCGCCCTCGAGGAACGGCTCCATCACGCGCTCGGACGCGATCACCGCGCCGATCGACGCGTGCGCGGAGGAGAGCCCCTTCGCCGACGTGATCAGGTCGGGGCGGATGTCGTAGCGCTCGGAGCCGAACCAGGCACCGAGGCGGCCGAAGCCGGTGATGACCTCGTCCGCGCAGAGGAGGATCCCGTAGCGGTCGCAGATCTCGCGGACGCCCGGCCAGTAGCCCTCCGGCGGCGTGAACGCCCCGCCCGCGTTCTGCACCGGCTCCATGATCACCATGGCCACCGTCTCGGGGCCGCTGTGCTGGATCAGCGAATCGAGATCGTCGAGGAGGAACCGGGTGAACTCGGCCTCCGTCTCCTCGGGCGGCCGGTGGTAGCGGTTCGTGTTGTGGGCGTGGAGCGTGTCGGGGACGAGGGGCTCGAACGGCGTCTTCAGCGCGGCGATCCCGTTGATGGAGAGCGCGCCCATCGTCGTCCCGTGGTAGGCGATCCGCCGCGCGATCGCCTTCCAGCGCCGCTCGCCGCGCGCCGCGTGGAACTGGCGTGCAAGCTTCCACGCCGACTCGACCGCCTCGGAGCCCCCGGAGCAGAAGAAGACGCGGTTCAGGTCGCCCGGCGCGACCGAGGCGACCTCGGCCGCAAGCTCGATCGCACGCGGGTGCGCGTAGCTCCAGTTCGTGTAGAAGGGCAGCTCCCGGAGCTGCGCGGCAGCCGCCTCCCCTACCTCCTCGCCGAAGCCGTAGCCGATGTTGACCGCGAACAGCCCCGCGAGCGCGTCGAGGTAGCGCTTGCCGCCGATGTCCTCGAGGTAGCAGCCGTCGCCGCGCACGATGATCGGCACCTCGGCCTCGCGGTAGCCCGCCATGCGGGTGAAGTGCAGCCAGAGGTGGTCGCGCGCGGCCTGCTGGAGCTCGTCGGCGGAGAGGGTGGTCGCGGGAATGCTCATGCAGCTCCTTTCGGGGTGCGGCGGTACTGCCAGATGACGTTGGCGAGCATCAGGACGATGGCGATCCCGAAGATCATCGTGCCGATCACGTTGACCTCGGGCGGAACCCCGCGTTGAGCCTGGCTCCAGACGTAGAGCGGAAACGTCTCGGTGGTGCCCGAGTTGAAGCTCGTGATCACGAAGTCGTCGATGGACAGGGAGAAGGCGAGCAGCGCGCCGGCGAGGATCCCGGGCGCGATCAGCGGCAGCGTGATCTTCATGAACGTCACGTACTCGTTCGCGCCGAGGTCCATGGCCGCCTCCTCGACGTGCCGGTCGAAGCCGACGAGCCGCGCCCGGACGGTCACCACGACGAAGCTGATGCAGAACATGATGTGCGCGATGACGATCGTCCAGAAGCCGAGCGCCGTCCCGAAGTTGAGGAAGAGCGTGAGGAGCGAGGCGCCCAGCACGATCTCGGGGGCAGTCAGGGGGACGAAGATGAGGAAGTTCGTCGCGCCCCGTCCCCGGAAGTGGTAGCGGACGAGCGCCAGCGCGACCAGGGTGCCGAGGATCGTGGCGACGACCGTGGCGACGACGGCGATCTCGATGCTCGTCGTCACAGCGTCACCGAGGAAGGGCGGCCCGAACGGGTTCCGCCAGTGCTCGGTCGTGAAGCCCTCCCACGTGTAGTTGTACCGCCCCGCCGGGTCGTTGAACGAGAACACGACCACGATCACGATCGGGAGCATCAGGTACGCGAGCGCGAGGACTCCGAAGAAGGTGATCGTGTGCCTGCGGACGAAGGCCCACGCCCGCGACGCCGCGCTGCGGTTGCGGCGGGGCAGCGCCTCGGCGGCCGCAGTCATCCGGCCATCCTCTCGGTGCCGAGGATCCGGGTGTAGATCGCGATCAGGAGCAGGATGACCGCCATCAGGATCATGGAGAGCGCCGCCGCCTGCCCGTAGTCGGTGATCTCGAGGAACTTGGACTGGATGACGTTGCCGACCATGGCCTGGCGCGGCGTCCCCAGGAGCTCGGCGTTGATGAAGTCGCCGGCAGCGGGGATGAAAGTGAGCAGCGTCCCGGCGATCACCCCCGGCGCCGAGAGCGGCAGCGTGACCCGGAGGAACGCCTTCGTGCTCGAGGCGTAGAGGTCCTTCGCCGCCTCGATCAGGCTCTTGTCGATCTGCTCGAGGCTGACGTACAGGGGCAGCGCCATGAAGGGGAGGAAGTTGTACGTGATGCCCGCGATCACCGCGGTGGACGTGGCCAGCACCCGCCCGTCGTCGGCGACGATTCCGAGGGCCTGGAGGGCGCCGACGACGAGGCCGTCGTCCGAGAGGATGTTCTGCCAGGCGAGCGTCCGGATCAGGTAGGTGACGAAGAAGGGCGCGATGATGAAGAGGAGGAGCAGGTTCTTCCAGCGCCCGCCGCGGAAGGCGATCCAGTACGTGAGCGGGTAGGAGATGAGCAGGGCGACCACCGTGGCGACGCCCGCGTACTGGAGCGAGCGGAAGAACTGCCCGCGGTACGTGCTGAAGGCCTCCCGGTAGTTGTCCCAGGCCCAGGTGAACGTGTAGCCGACCTGGACCGTCCCCTCCTGGAGCGACGTGTACCCGAGGTAATAGAGCGGGACGACGAAGAAGACGACCAGGAAGGCGATCCCCGGCGCCAGGAGCAGGTACGGCGTCAGCCAGCGATGGCGGTGGAGAAAGCCCATTGGCGAAGCGGCTAGTGCCCCTTCAGGTAGTCCTGCCCAGCTTCTGCGTCGCGAGCACCAAGCATGAGTCTGCACTCGCCCGCGGCCAAGGCTCGAGGCCTTGGCAAGGGCGAGGGTGGGCTCAGGCGCCGCGTGATCGCGGGGCAGAAGCAGGGGTGCATTGCCTGACGGGGCACTAGACGCCGATCACGGCCTGCCACTTCTCCTGGTACTCGACGTTCTCGATCGCCTCCGGGTTGAACTCGTAGAGCGTCTCGAGCACCTCGGGGGTCGGGAAGATGAGCGGGTCCTCGGCGAGCGCCGGGTCGATCTCGGCGATGGCCTCCTTCGTCCCCTTCACCGGGGTGATGTAGTTGACGTAGGCCGCGACCTCCGCCGCGATCGCCGGGTCGTAGAAGAAGTTCATGAAGGTCGAGGCCGTGTAGACGTTCCCGCCGGTCGGGATCACCATGGTGTCCACCGACGTCATGCCGCCGGCGTCCGGGATCGTGAACTCGAGGTTCGGGTTGTCCGCCTGGAGGATGACGATGTCGCCCGACCACGCGATCGCCGCCCAGACGTCGCCCTTGGCGAGCGGGCCCGTGTAGTCGTTGCCCGTGAACTGGCGGATCTGCCCGTCGTCCACCGCCTTCTGGACCTTCGCGACGGCCTCGTCGTAGGCCGTCGGCTCGATCTCGCCCGACGGGTCGACGCCCATCTCGAGGAGGAAGAGGCCGACCGTGTCCTCCATGGAGTCCAGCATCGTGATCTTCCCCTTGAGCGCGGGGTCGAGCAGCTGCTCGACGGAGGTGAGCTCGCCCCCGACCTTGTCCGGGTCGTAGCCGAGGCCGGTGATATACGACTGCCAGGGGAGGCTGTAGTCACGGTTGGGGTCCCAGGACGGGCTCCTGAGCGTGTCCTCGAGGTTCACCATGTTCGGGATCGCGCTCTTGTCGAGCTTCTGCAGGTACCCGAGACTGAGCAGGCGGGCGGCGAGCCAGGCGGTCGGGACGATGATGTCGCGGTCGATTCCCTGGCCGCGCGAGAGCGGCGCCTGAATCTCGCCGAAGAACTCCTCGTTCGAGTTGATGTCCTCCATGTAGTTGACCTCGACGCCCGTCGCCGCGGTGAACTGGTCGAGCGTCGGAAACTCGGTCGCCTCGTCGTTCTGGTCGATGTAGAAGGGCCAGTTCGAGACGGTGATCTCGCCCGCGAGAACCTGCTCGACGGTCGTCGCGCCCGTCTCCGTGGCCGGCTGCTGGCCCTCGATCCCGCCTCCGCCGCCGCAGGCTGCCAGGACGCCCGGCAGGGACAACGTCACGCCGCCGACGGCCGCACGGCGCAGAAGCTGCTGCCGCGTCATCGGGTGGTTGATTCGCTCGAAGGGGTTCATGGGTGCTTCTCCTCCTGTGGCTCCACTACGAAGGTCGCGTCGGGGCTCCAGCTGAGCGTCACCTGGTCGCCGGGCCTCACCGAGGGCGCCCCGGCCTCGGCGTTCTGGACGTAGAGCGTGATCGGCCCGGCGCGGGTGTCGACGATGTACTGGGTCGAGACGCCGATGTAGGCGCTCTCCCGCACCTCGCCGGCGAGCTGGTTCTCCTCGTGCGTGCCGAGCCGCACCTTCTCCGGCCGGATGCCGATCGAGACCTCGCCGGTGCGCCCCGCGGCCGCGGAGGCACGGACGACGGTTCCGTCGGCGAGCCGGACGACGCCCTCGCCCTCGACCCTCCCCGAGAGGAAGTTCGAGATCCCCAGGAAGCCCGCCACGAAGGCCGTGCGGGGCGTCTCGTAGAGCTCGGTCGGCGTGCCGAGCTGCTCGATCTTGCCGTCGTGCATGACGGCGATCGCGTCGGCCATGGTCATGGCCTCCTCCTGGTCGTGGGTCACGTGGACGAACGTGATCCCGACCTCGTGCTGGATGCGCTTCAGCTCCAGCTGCATCTGCTTGCGGAGCTTCAGGTCGAGCGCGCCGAGGGGCTCGTCGAGAAGGAGGACGCGCGGTCGGTTCACGAGCGCGCGTGCGAGCGCGACGCGCTGCTGCTGGCCGCCGGAGAGCTGGCGCGGCTTACGCCGCTCGAGACCCGTGAGCGCGACGAGCTCGAGCGCCTCCGCGACGCGCTCGTTCAGCTCGGCGCCCTTCACGCCCTTCCGCTTGAGGCCGAAGCCGACGTTGTCGGCGATCGACAGGTGCGGGAAGAGCGCGTAGCTCTGGAAGACCGTGTTGACGTCGCGCTTGTACGGCGGCAGCCAGGTGACGTCGCGGTCGCCGAGGTAGATGGTCCCGGCGTTCGGCTCCTCGAAGCCGCCGATCATGCGCAGGCTCGTCGTCTTGCCGCAGCCCGACGGCCCGAGCAAGGCGAAGAAGCTCCCGCGCGGGATCTCGAGCGAGACGTCGTCGACGGCCGTGACGTCGTCGAAGGTCTTGGTCACCCGCTCGAGGCGGACGTCCGCCGGGGACGCTCCGGCCTCCGGCTCCCGCTCGACCTGCTCCTCAACCGCCATCGCTCACCTCCGAGCGGATCGGGACCGCGCCGACCGCGGGGCCCCCCACGGCCGGGAAGTCCGATGCCGCAGCCATCGCGCCCGCTAGTCGATCTTGGCCATGACGTGCTTGATCTGGGTGTAGTCCTCGAGGGAGTACACGGACAGGTCCTTGCCGTAGCCGGATTGCTTGTAGCCGCCGTGCGGCATCTCCGAGACGAGCGGGATGTGGTCGTTGATCCAGACCGTCCCGAACTGGAGCCTCCGCGCGGCGTTCAGGGCGCGGCCGATGTCCCGCGTCCAGACCGACGAGGCAAGGCCGTAGTTGACGTCGTTGGCCCAGTCGATCGCCTGGTTGTCGTCGGCGAAGCGCTGGACGGTGACCACCGGCCCGAAGATCTCGCGCTGGACGATCTCGTCGGTCTGGTCGACGTCGGCGACCACGGTCGGGTTGACGAAGAAGCCGCGGTCGCCGTTCGACCCGCCGCCCGTGAGGACGGTCGCGCCGCTCGCCCGCTCGAGGAACCCGAAGACCCGCTCCTGCTGATCCTTGGAGATCACGGGGCCCATCTCGACGTCCTCGCCCTCGGCCGGGTCGGCGACCTTGATCGACTCGACGGCCGGGACGAGCTCCTCGAGCAGCTTGTCGTAGATCTTCGGTCCCGCCACGATCCGCGCGGCCGCGGTGCAGTCCTGACCGGAGTTCCAGAACCCCGCGGCCCGCACGCCCTCCGCCACCGCGACCGGGTCGGCGTCGTCGAAGACGATCACGGGCGCTTTGCCACCCAGCTCGAGGTGGACGCGCTTCAACGAGTCCGCCGCCGTGTGGGCGATGATCTTGCCGGTGGCGACGTCACCGGTCAGCGAGACGAGCCGCACGTCGGTGTTCTTGACGAGAGCCTCGCCCGCGGGGACGCCGTCGCCGGTGATGACGTTGAGGACGCCGGGCGGGATGATCCCCTCGGCCAGCTCGACGAAGCGCAGCAGCGTCAACGGAGTCTGCTCGGAGGGCTTGAGCACCTGGGTGTTGCCGGCCGCAAGCGCCGGCCCGAGCTTCCACACGGCCATCCAGAGCGGGTAGTTCCACGGCGCGATCCCGGCGACGACACCGAGCGGCTCACGCCGGATCATCGAGGTGTGCTCACGCATGTACTCACCGGTCGAGCGACCCTCGAGCACGCGGGCGGCGCCGGCGAAGAACCGGAGGTTGTCCGCCATCTCGCTGGGCTCGTCCCGCGCGGCCGCGATCGGCTTGCCGACGTTCCTGGACTCGATCTGCGCCAGCTCCTCGGCATTGTCCTCGATGACGTCGGCGAGCTTGAGGAGCAGCTCGGCGCGCTCGCGCGGCGTCGACTCGAGCCACTCGGGGAGCGCATCCTTTGCCGCCTGTACAGCGCGGTCGGCGTCCTCCGCGGTGCTTGCCGGCACCTCGGCGATCGTCTCGCCGGTAGCCGGGTTGAGGACCTCCATCGTCTCGCCCCCGGCGGAGTCGACCCATTCCCCGCCGATGTAGTTCTTGTGCTGGGACACGGCAACGCTCATCTCGGCGACCTCCGTTCTTCCGACGCAGCTAGAGCCAGCGTAGCTTTCGGCACCCTCCGATAACAACCCGGAAACGCGGGCCTAACCGCGCCGCGGCAATTCGACACGCTGTCGAAGGCGCTAGTCGACGAGGGCGCCGCGACGCGCCATGGCGTCCACAAGCAGGTCGGTGGGGAGCTCGTGGACGACCGTCCCCCGGTGGCCGGTCATCGTCTCGGCCGCGCAGAGGGCGTTCACGATCGCCTCTTCCGTCGCCTCGACCACGGCGTCGAAGAGCGGCGTTATGTGGCTGTTCGTGAGCATCCGGAGGGGAACCATGAGCGGGTTCTCGGCGGCCAGGTCGCCGGCGGGCAGGCCGCGGTTCCCGGTGGCGAAGCACAGGAAGAGGTCGCCGCTCGAGTTCTCGCCGACGCCTCCCGCGCGGGCGACGCCGAGGCCGGCGCGCTGCGCGAGCCGCTCGCACTGGCCCGGGAGGAGCGGTGCGTTCGTCGCCACGAGCACGATGATGGACCCGCCCGGCTGCGCGCCCGCGACGGCGGGGAGCGGGACGGTCTCGGCGGGGACGTCGAGCCCGACCGGCACGCCGTCGACCCGGAGGCGCTCGCGCCGGCCGTAGTTTGCCTGCACGAGCACGCCGACGACGAAGCCGCCGGCGGCCTCGACGGCCCGCGACGAGGTTCCGATCCCGCCCTTGAGCTCGTGGCAGATCATGCCGGTGCCGCCGCCGACGTTGCCTTCCGCGACGGGGCCCGGCGCGGCCGCCTCGAGCGCCGCCCGTGCGTGCTCCGGCCGGACGTGCATGCCGTTGATGTCGTTGAGCGGCCCGTCCCACGTCTCGCCGACGACGGGCAGGCTCCAGAAGTCGCCGCCCCCGCCGCGCCGCTCGACCTCGGCGGCGATCAGCGCGTCGTGGACGACGCCGACGGAGTGCGTGTTCGTGAGACCGACCGGCGAGGTGAGCATCCCGCACTCTCGGATCCACTCGAGCCCCGTCAGCTCGCCGTTGCCGTTCAGGCGGTGCGAGCCGGCGAAGACGGGCTCCTCCCAGGGATTGCCCTCATGCGGGAGGACGACGGTAACGCCGGTGCGCACGGAGTCGCCGGCGATCAGCGTCTCGTGCCCGACGCGCACGCCGGGGACGTCCGTGATCGCGTTCGCCTCGCCGGTCGGCAGCGTCCCGATCCGGATCCCGAGCTCTCGCGCGCGCGGCCTCGCCACGGCGGCAGCCTAGTATCCGCCGCATGGAGGTGCTGCGCCGTCAGGACTCCGTGTGCATCGTCGCCGTGGACGGCGGGCTCCTCGTTGTCGTGCGGCAGACGCGCGCCGGCCCCAGCGAGCGAACGCTGGAGCTCCCGGCGGGGTCGATCGAGGAGGGCGAGACGCCGGCGGAGGCGGCCGCGCGCGAGCTCGCCGAGGAGTGCGGCCTCGCGGCCGGGGCGTGGCGGGAGCTCGGGTCCTTCTGGGCGGCGCCCGACTACTCGACGGAGCACGTGCACGCCTTCGAGGCGACGGAGCTCGCCGACGTCGGCATCGGCGAGCGCGAGGAGGGCGACGACCTCGTCATGGAGCGCCTGCCCCTGCGCGGCGTGCTCACGGAGCTCTCCGACGCGAACTCCCTCGCCGCCCTCGCCCTCTGGCTCCAGGGCTGACACGCCTTCGTCACGCACATCTCGTCCCCGCCGGCCATGCCCCGGTGCCAGGCACATGGCCGTGGCCGGAAGGGACACGGTCGGCGCTAGAAGCCGAGGAGCGCGACGCCGGCCGCCACGAGGACGGCGCCGGCCAGGCGCGAGCGAGGGACCGGCTCGCCGAGGAAGAGGGCGGCGCCGAGCGTGGCGATGACGATGCTCGTCTCCCGCACGGCCGCCACGGGCGCCGCCTCGGCCCGGGCCAGCGCCGCGAGGACGAGGCCGTACGCGACCCACATGCCGAGCCCGGCGACGACGGTGGCGGGCGCGAAGGCGGCCCGCAGCGCGGCGCCGCCCTTGAGCCACCCGATCCCGAGCGCGTAGCCGGCCGCGGGGGCGATCAGCGTCAGCTCGAGATAGGTGACCGCGTTCGCGTAGCGGATGCCCTCGTCGTCGACCAGCGTGTACGCGGCGATCGAGCACGCGATGGCGAGCCCGAAGACGACGGCGGCCGACCCCGCCGGCCGGGCGAGGCCGCGGACGAGCAGGACCCCGAGCCCGACCAGGCAGACGCCGAGGGCCTGGACGGCGGTCGTCTCCGCGCCGAGCGCGACGACGCCGGCGACGAGGACGAGGACCGGCGCAACCCCGCGCGCCAGCGGGTACACGACCGACACTTCCGCCCGCCGGTAGGCCGCGCCGAGGAGCGCGAAGTAGACGAGCTCGAGCGCCGAGCTCGCCGCGATGTACGGCCAGGCCTCCGCCTCGAGCTCCCAGCCGAGCGCCAGCACCGGCGCCATCACGACGACGGCGCTGAGGAGAGCGACGGCCGTCGCCGCCTCCGGATCGCGCGCCCGCGCGATCAGCAGGTTCCAGGCGGCGTGGACGAACGCCGCGCCGAGCGCGAGCAGGAACGCGGGGAGAGGCACGCGCGTAGTCTGGCTCGGGAAGCGGCGCTCACCGCTCCCAGAGCACCGGGAAGAGCGGATGCGCGAGCGACGTCGTCCCTCACGCGAGGAGCTCGCGGTGGTAGCGGTACCAGTCGCTTTGGAACACCTCGCCGGGGTCGTGTGCCCGCTTCCGCGCCAGGAACTCGGGGAACTGCGGGTAGCAGCGCAGGACCTGCTCCTTCGTCGCCCAGCGGTGGTAGGTGAGGAAGTAGCTCCCGCCGAGGTCGGCCGCCGCGTCGATGAGGCGGCGGAACGCGCCGGCCGTGCGTTCCAGGGCCTCGGGCGTGTGCTCGGTGTGGAGGTTGAAGATGATGCAGGCGAAGCGGTCACGCGCCCACGGGAGGAAGGTCTCCTCGTCGCGCTCGATCAGCCTGATCGTCCCGTAGATCACGTCGACGCCGGCGCTCCGGAAGTCTCCGGCGACGACGTCGACGAAGTCGCCGAGGCGGTCGCGCGAGACGTACAGCTCCGAGATCATCTCCGTCGCGGGATGCTGGGCACCGAGCACGCGGTCGAGCTCGACGTGGTAGTCGTCGATGTACTCGCCCATCTGGTGACCGTCGGACCAGTAGATCTGCCCGGACGTCGCGAGGTAGTGAGCAGCGTAGCGCGCGAAGGCCTCGGACTTGTTCGTGTGCGCGAGGTAGAGGAGCCCCTTCCAGTCCTCGAGCGAGAGCGCGCGCTGGCCGGACGGCATGGGCGTGTCGGCGGAGACCGGGCGGTAGCACGAGAAGACACCGGTCCGCAGGAACTCGTCCGAGCCGGGGTCGGTCGCGAACTGGAAGTCGCCGTAGAGGAACCCGGAGCGGACGCGCTCGTCGAAGGCGGCGATCAGGCCGTCGATCGACCGCACCTCGACCACGCGCTCGACCTTCCGCCGCGGGACGAGCCGCAGCGTGACCGAGTAGACGACGCCGAAAAGGCCGTAGCCGCCGACGACGAGGGAGAAGAGCTCCGGCTCGGCCGCGCGGCTACACGTCCTGGGCTCGCCCTCAGCGTCCACGAGCACGAGCGACTCGAGGTCGGCGACGATCGGCGCGAGGGTGAGCGCGCGCCCGTGGACGTTCGCCGAGACCGCCCCGCCGAGGGTGAGCCGGTCGGCGCCGGTCTGCTTCTGGGCGAATGCCCAGGCGCCGCCGCCGTTCTCGGGCGCCTGCAGGTAGGCGTAGAGTTCGGGCCACTGAATGCCGGCCTCGACCTCGATCGTCCCGCGCTCCGCGTCGAGCCCGAGCACCCGAGAGGCGCCGCGGGTGTCGAGGAGCTGCCCGCCCGCGCAGAACTGCTGTCCTCCCATCGCGTGCTTGCCACCGCAGACGGCGAGCGGCAGCCCACGCTCGCGGGCGCGGGCGACGGCGGCCTGGATCCCGGAGAGCGAGTCGGCCTCGAGCACCTCCTCCACCTCGGCCTCGTTCAGCTTGGAGTGGATGTCGTTCACGATCACGGACATCGAGACCTCCTTCAGCGCGCTGCGCCTGACAGGAAGGCGTCCACGGCGGCCGCGAGCTTCCCCGCCGCCCTGTTCGCCTCGTAGAGCTGACCCCTGACCGTCTCGGCGAAGCCGGCGAAGAAGAGGCCGGGATGGACAGCTCCTTCGCGCGGGAGACCGTCCTCGAGCGCCCCGGGCACGTCGAGCAGCTCGTCGAGGCCGGTCTGGAAGCCCGTCGCCGCCACGACGACGTCGAACTCCTCCTCACCCCCGTCGGAGAAGACGGCCCCGCCCGGACGCAGCTCGCGAAGGTCCGGCCGCACGTGCACCCGACCGGCCTTCAGCTCGCGCACGAAGCCGACGTCGATCACCGCCGGCCGCCGCTCCGAGAACGATCCCCAGGCGGGCGGCCCGAGCCCGTAAGGGGCCAGGTCGCCGAGTGCGAGCCGCCGCATCCTCGCGGCGGCCCGGTCGATCGCGGCGCCCGGAAGCGGGCTGAGCAGGATCCCGAAGAGCTGCACGGGGATGCCCGCCACCTGACGGGAGACGATCGGCGGCGAGGTGCGCACCGCGATCTCCACGCGGCTCGCGCCCTGCTCGGCGAGGTCGGCGGCGATCTCGGCGCCGCTGTTCCCGAGGCCGACGACGAGGACCCGGCGGCCGGCGAACGACCGGCCGGAGTCGTAGTCGGCCGAGTGGACGATCGTGCCGCCGAACGTCTCCGCACCCGGAAACCCGGGGAGCACCTTGCGGCGGTGGCGCCCGGTGGCCACGACGACGGCTCTGCAGGTCCAGCGCTCGCCGCCGGTCTCGAGCTTCCAGCCGTCCTCCACCGGGGCGATCTCACGGACGTCGACCTCACCACGCACGTCGAGCCCGAGCCGGTCGGCAAACCCCTCCAGGTAGCGAGCGTAGTCGTCCTTCGCGACGAAGCGCCCGTACGAACGGGGAATCGGGTGGAAGGGGAGGCCCGAGAAGCGGCGGGTCGTGTGCAGGTGCAGGCGCTCGTACCGCCCGCGCCAGGTCGCCCCGACCCTTTCGTCCCGGTGGAGGACGACCGGCCGGCGCCCGAGCCTCGCCAGGCACGCCGCCGCCGAGAGGCCGGAGGCGCCGGCCCCGACCACGACGATCTCGGCCTCGCCCGTCGAGGTCATGCCGCCCGCAG
>Ga0299913_10000306_pt1 | contig 29215 bp, 30 predicted proteins | sample RVTome_9_FD_201360 | JGI IMG/M metagenome (GOLD analysis project Ga0299913, IMG submission 201360) | Soil microbial communities from uranium-contaminated site in the Upper Colorado River Basin, Wyoming, United States - RVT155D38 (version 2) ... | reverse complement strand
CAGCGAACCTCCCGACAGCGCCTCCCAGACCCTTCGCTCGTCGTCGCCGAGGTCGGGAGGTGCAGGAGGCGGCGCGGCGCGGTCGATCCCGAGATCGTCCAGGAGATCGTCGGCCCCCCGGATCAGCGTCGCCCCGTCACGGATCATCTCGAGCGGCGTCTCCGCGAGCGGGCTCGTGACGGGCCCCGGGACGGCGAAGATCTCGCGACCGAGGTCGAGCGCATGATCGACGGAGATCCGCGACCCGCTCTTCGCCGCGCCCTCCACGACCACCAGTGCCCGGGCGAGTGACACGACGATCCTGTTCCTCGCCGGGAAGTGTTGCGGTCCCGCCGGGGTGCCGGGCGGGTATTCGCTCACGATCGTGCCACTCACGGCGATCCGCTCGAGGAGATCCCGGCTGCTGGCGGGGTAGACGACGTCGATACCCGAGCCGAGCACCGCGACCGTCCGGCCCGCCGCCTGGAGCGCACCTCGGTGCGCGGCCGCGTCGATGCCGTGAGCCGCTCCGGAGACGACCGCGAGGCCGGAGACCACCAGCGCTCGCCCAAGGTCCGACGCCACGTCCCGTCCGACGTTCGAGCACTTCCGCGAGCCGACGATCGCGACGCGCTCGGGCGAGTCCTCGAGCAGCCTCCCGAGCAGGAAGAGACTCGCCGGCGGATCCCTGAGGTCGTGCAGCCGGTCCTCGTACTCGGGATCCGCCGGCGTGACGAACCTCGCCCCGGCTTCCTCGACGCGAGCGCCGGTCACCCGGGGATCGACCTTCGGGAGCCACTCGCGGTCCCCGTCGCTCCCGAGCCGTCCGCGCCGGACGGACGCGACGCATCCTTGGGCTGAGCCGGTCACCCACGCTTCCTCGTGCACCTTGAGCGGTCGCAGCCCTCGCAGCTCCGACAGGGTCAGGAGGGCGTCGCGCTCGTCGTCCCCGTGGCCGAACCCGGGCGGCCACCCGCGCGGCGGCGGCGGCTCCGGCTCATCCGGCACGCGCGAGCTCCTCCGGTCCGAATCCCGTCCGGTACGAGAGCGCTTCGGCGAGGTGGTCCGTCTCGACACGATCCGACCCGGCGAGGTCGGCGACCGTGCGGCCGACCTTGATGGCGCGGTCGAAGCCCCTGCCGGTGAGCGCCAAAGTCTCCACCGCCTTCGTCAACAGGCTCTCCGCATCGGGCGTCAACGAACACGTCCGGCGCGCGACCGGCCCAGGCAAGTGCGCGTTGCACGACACGCCCAGCCCGGCCCATCGTCGGCGCTGTCGGTCGCGTGCCGCCTCGACCCTGGCTCGGGCTCGCGCGGACGCCTCTCCCGCCGAGGAACCCAGCAGCTCCTCTTTCGTAAGCCGAGGGATGCGCAGCCGGATATCGATCCGGTCGAGCAACGGTCCCGACAGCTTGTTCCGGTACAGCTGGACCCGGTCAGGCCTGCACACGCACTGCCTGCTCCCGTCCCCGTCGAAGCCGCACGGACACGGGTTGGCCGCGGCCACGAGGGTGAACCGTGCCGGGAACTCCACGGATCCGACCGCTCGCGTGATGACGACGCGACCGTCCTCGAGCGGTTGTCGCAATCCCTCGACGGCGTCACGCCGGAACTCGGTGAGCTCGTCGAGGAACAGAACGCCGTGGTGCGCGAGACTGACCTCGCCGGGTCGGACGTACGTGCTGCCACCGCCGAGCAGCCCCACGGTCGACACCGAATGGTGCGGCGCGCGGAACGGGCGCGCGCGGAGCAGCCCCCTCGACGACCCGAGCAATCCCGCTACCGAATGGAGCTGCGTCGCTTCCAGGGATTCCTCGCGCGAGAGCTCGGGCAGGATCGTCGGCAGCCGCCGGGCGAGCATCGTCTTCCCGGCTCCCGGCGAACCCACCATGAGCATGTTGTGACCGCCGGCCGCCGCGACCTCGAGCGCACGGCGTGCCTGCGTCTGCCCGCGCACCTCGGCCAGGTCCACGCTCGCGGCGGCCGGTGCATCCTCCGCCGGTGTCACCACGTCGGGCGCGGACCATGTTCCCCGGAGGAACCCCACCGCGTCCGCGAGTGTCTCCGCGCCGATCACCCGGAGCCCCTCGACCTGTGCGGCCTCGACGGCATTGGCGGCGGGCACCACGATCCCGTGTAGGCCCGCGGTCGCCGCCGCGATAGCCACGGTGAGGATGCCGGGCGTTGTCAGCAGCTCCCCCTTCAGCGAGATCTCGCCTGCGAAAGCGAGCGAACGCAGTCGATCGCTCGGGATCTGCCGTGTCGCCGCGAGCACGCTCATCACCAGTGGCAGATCGAGGCCGGGCCCTTCCTTCCGAACGTTGGCCGGTGCGAGGTTCACGACGACACGCCGGAGCGGCCACTCGAGCTTGGCCCCCTCGACCGCCGGGCGAACGCGTTCCCGAGCGTCCTGCACGCCTGCGCCGGGAAGTCCCGTGACGATGAGAGCGGGGAGACCGCGACCCACGTGTGCTTCCACCGTCACGAGATGCCCGCCGACGCCGAGCACAGCCACCCCGAGGACCCGCCCGTACATGAGCGCCGGACGATACCCGCGACCACCGACATGGCCGGCTCCTTCAGCCGCCGCGATAGCATGCGCCGCGTGCCAGAGCCCCTGGATCATCCCGAGCCCGAGTTGATCGACGTCCGCGATCCGGAACGGTCGCGCGCAGCGCTCGAGCGCCTCGGCGAACGAACGTGGGCCGCATCTCTCGACTGGCTCTACGGGCCGGCAGCGGACCGTCCAACCGCTCCCGACCTCTATCCGGACATGCGCCTGGCCTTCTTCGGCGGATCGGGCGCTCCCGGTCCCGCGCCCGTGGGCGGCCGTACGTCGGACGACGTGCTCGCGGAGTTCCGCGAGCGCCTCGCTCCGTTCGCGTACGCCGCGCAACACCCGGGCTCGTACAGCTACTTCACGCCGCCGCCTCTTCCGATGTCGATCGCGGGCGAGACCCTCGGGCAGTGGCTGAACCAGGGCATCGACGTGTGGCTCTCAGGGATGGCGGCACCGTTCGTCGAGGAGGAGGTGATCCGCTGGCTCTGCGACCTCTGCGGTTACGGCGAAGACGCGTGGGGCGTCCTCACGAGTGGCGGCGTGATGGCGAACGTCATGGCTCTCACGGTCGCGCGCGACGTGCACCTGGCGAAGCTCCTCGGCGCCGGCGAGCCGCCGCGCGGAACGCGGCTCGAGCGCACGCGGATCTACGCTTCCGACCAGACCCACTTCTCGATCGAGCGTGCGGTCGACCTCCTCGGCTTCCCGGACGGCACCCTTCGGATCGTTCCTTCCGAGGATGACTACCGTCTTCGCGCGGAACCCGTCGCGGTGGCGATCGCCAACGATCGCGCGGCCGGGCTCACGCCGTTCGCCATCAGCGCCGTTGCCGGCTCGACGAACACAGGATCGGTCGACGATGTCCCTGCGCTCGCCGACCTCGCCGAGCGCGAGGGCTTGTGGCTCCATGTCGACGCCGCGTACGGCGCGGCCGCCCGGTTGTCGGGGCGGGAAGCGCACAAGTTGCCTGCCCTCGAACGTGCCGACTCGCTCACGGTCGATCCCCACAAGTGGCTCTTCCAGCCCTACGACATCGGCGGGTTGCTCGTGAAGCGTCGCGAGGATCTCCTGCGCACCTTCCACAGGGAGCCGGAGTACTACGCCGTCTGGGGCCCCGAGGAGCGGCCGCTCCACTGGTATCAGTACTCGCTGGAAGGCACGCGACGGTTCCGCGCGCTCAAGCTCTGGTTGTCCTGGAAGCACCTCGGGTCGGACGGATTCGCACGCCTGATCGAACGCAACGTCGATCTCGCCCAGCATCTCGCGTCACGCGCGGAGGAGCTGGCCTTCGAGGTGGTGGAGCCGGAGCTCGCGGTCGTCTGCCTGCGGTGGGCACCGCCCGGACTCGATCCGGCGAAGACCGACGAGCTGCAGCGGCGACTCCAGCGTGCCCTTGAGCTCTCCGGCGTGGGATGGCTCTCAACCACCACGCTCCGCGGCCGATCCTGGCTGCGGGCGGGCGTGATCAACTACCTCTCGACGGAGGCCGACGCCGACCGGATCCTCGACACGCTGGTGGGTGCCTCAGAAGGCATCCTCGAAGACCTCGATCGTTGATCTCTGATCCCGCATCGCGACGCTCGCCACGTCGAAGCGGATCGCCTGAGGTCGTGCGCCCGAGGCCTGCAGGTACACCTCCGCAAGGGTCCGGAGCTTCGCTCGCTTCTTCCACGTCACGGCCTCGTACCCGCCTCCGTACGCACCGTCCCGCCGCGACTTCACCTCGCAGAACACGAGGACACCCCGACGCTCCACGATCAGATCCAGCTCACCGAGGCCACAGCGCCAGTTCCGAGCGATCACCCGATAGCCGCGCCGGCGGTAGGCGTTCGCGGCGACATCTTCTCCACGCGAGCCGATCGGTCCCCCCACCGCGAGGACGCTAGTCGGCGATACCGACAGGATCAGGAGACGGCGGACCGGCGACCGGTGAACGCCGAGACGACGCCGAGACCGATCAGGGTCAGCCCTGGCAGCCACCGGCGCACGACCCCCGAACGCCGGCGGGTCACCAGCCTCCGGGACACCCGGGCCGAGATGAGCGCGTACGTTCCGTCCGAGATGAACCCGAGGAGGATGAACGTGAGGCCGAGGAGGACGACCTGCAACGGGACCGAGCCCTTCGACACATCCACGAACTGGGGCAGGAACGCAAGGAAGAACAAGGCCGTCTTCGGATTCACCACGTTCACCACCACTCCCTGCGCGTAGATCCTTCTGAGCGAGTGACCCTTCCTCGCGACATCAGGCCGCTCCTCATCACGCCCGCGGAGCGCTCGGATGCCAAGCCAGACGAGGTACGCGGCGCCCACGTACTTCACGATCCCGTAGGTGAGCGCGGAGGACGCGAGGATGGCCGACAGACCGAGCGCGGCCGCCGTGACGTGGACGACCGAGCCTGTGTGGATCCCCAGGACCGACACCAGACCCGCAGCTCTTCCCTGGTCCATCGAGCGCGTGACGATGTAGAGGACCGACGGCCCCGGCACGACGAGCAGCGCGAGGGACGCCACAGCGAAAGCCGCGAAGACCTCCGGGGAGGGCATCAAACCTGGGGTGAGTCGGGGATCGACGTGGCGTCCTGACGGAGCTCCTCCACGTTGACGTCGTGCCTCGTCACCACGCGAACCGTGGACACGAATCGAGCGGGCCGGAACATGTCCCAGACCCAAGCGTCGCTGAGCTCCACGCGGACCCAGCCGCCGTCCAGATGCTCGAGCTCCACCTTGTTCGCGAGATAGAAGCGACGTTCGGTCTCGATCACGTAGGCGAACATCGGGAGCACGTCTCGGTACTCACGGTAGAGCTCGAGCTCCCGTTCTTCCTCGAAGCGCTCGATGTCGTCTTCGTTCATGGCGTCATGCTCTCATGCGAGTCCGTTTCCCACGTTGGGAAGTCGCCGTCCCTCCCGAACCCCGGGAGCAACGGCTGGCCCACGCACGCGAAGGAGAACCGGTGTATCGGGGTCGGCCCGAGACGGTCGAGCACTTCCATGTGCTCGGGCGTCCCGTACCCCATGTTGTGGTTGAAGCCGAACGCTGGGTAGCGACGGTGCATCCGGACCATGATCCGATCCCTCGTGACCTTCGCGACGATCGAAGCGGCGGCGACCGATATCGCTACCGCGTCGCCTTTCTTGATCGCGAGCGATGGACACGGCATGCGTGACACGGGGAAGCCGTCGGTGAGCGCGTACTGGGGCTCCGGATCGAGCGCCCGCACGCATCGACGGAGCAACGCGAGGTTGGAACGATGGAGGCCCCGATGGTCGATCGCGGCAGGCTCGGCCTTCGCCACGGCGAACGATGCCGCCGCGACGATGCGAGCGTACGCGGCCTCCCGCTGGTTCCGGGTCAGGAGCTTCGAGTCATCGATCCCTTCGGGATCGAAGCCCTCGGGGAGCACCACGGCCGCCGCCACCAAGGGTCCGGCCAAGGCGCCGCGGCCCGCTTCGTCGGCACCGGCGACGCGGGCGAATCCCTGCTCACGCAGAGCTCGCTCGTATCGGACGAGGTCGCCGGTCAGTCGATCCCTCCGAATCTCCCGAAGGGCCACGCGATCACGAATGCCTCCCCGATCACCTTCTCCTCCGGGATGTAGCCGAGTCCGCCGGGAGGCGGGAACCTGGAGTCCCCCGAGTGCAGCCGGTTGTCGCCCAAGACGAAGAGCATGCCATCCGGAACCGTCTCGGGACCGAAATCCCGGGAATCCTTTTCGGCAGCCACATACGGTTCGCGGACCCGGCCGCCGTTCACGAACACCACGCCCCGACGCATCTCCCACGTGTCCCCCTCCATGGCCACCACGCGCTTGATGAAGTCATCGTCCTCGGGACGAGCCACCCCGATCCCCTCGCCCAGCCAGTGCAGGAAACCCCCCACGACCCCCCGGTTCTCGTGCGGCGCGGGATGAGGATCCGAGAACACGATGACGTCTCCGTACGTGACGTCGGAGAAGACGTTGCAGATCCTGCAGACGAGGATCCGATCGCCCGGCTCGAGGGTCGGCTCCATCGACACGGACGGGATGAAGAATGCCTGGATCAGGAAACTCTTCATGAGGATCGCCAGCGCGAGAGCCGCCAGGACGAGCGGCACGAGCTCCCGAAGGGCGCCACCGACACCCTGCGGCTCGGGGCGGTCTCGTCTGGTGCGGGAGTCGGTCGCATCGTGACGGCCGGACCAGCGCCCTTCGGGCGGGCCGGGGTCGGTGTCAGAAAGATGCGTGCGGGGTGGCGCCGGGCCGGCCGCCTCGGCCGGGTCCGGTGTGTCGGCCACTCAGGCCTCGGCTCGCTCCTCCGCCTCGTCGGCGGATGTGTCCGGCCCGGCCTCCTCGGCCACCTCGACATCGACGGGCTCCGCGGCCGGCTCTTCCGACTCGCCGTCGGCACCTTCCCCGTCGGCGTCCGGCTCGAGCTCGGCAGCGGTCTCGGCCTCTTCGATCGCTTCCATGGATCCGGCGTCGACGGGGTCCTCGATCGCCTCGTCCTCGGCGGCCATGGCCTCCATCGCAGCGAGCTTCGCCTCGTCGATCCGGCGCTCCTTGATGCGAGCCTTCTTCCCTCTGAGATCCCGAAGGTAGTAGAGCTTCGCCCTTCGGACGTGACCGCGCTGGATGACCTCGAGTTTGGCGATCGACGGGGAGTGCAAGGGGAACGTGCGCTCGACGCCGACCCCGAACGAGATCTTGCGGACCGTGAACGTCTCGCGGAGTCCCCCGCCCGAACGCCGGATCACGACGCCCTGGAACACCTGCACGCGCTCCCTGTTCCCTTCCACGACCCGGGCGTGCACCTTGACGGTGTCACCCGGCCGGAATCCAGGAAGACCCTTGCGCAGGTAGGACTTCTCGACGAGATCGGTGGTGTTCATGGCGGCGAGCAAGGATACCAGCGGGCTCTCCGCGCTCGGCCCGCGGGACCTGTGCCGAGACCGTGGTGTCCGTTGCGAGGAAGTGACGACCGTATCCCGACGAGATGCTGTTCGTCGGCGACCGGTTGAGCGGGACGGGTCACCGGCGAAGATCGCTCGATGAGCCCAGAGATAGGCAGTCAGAGCAGCACCGATCCGACGATCCTTCGCACCGCGACCGTCCTCGGCGGGGCGATCGTCTTCGGGCTCATGGTGGATCTTTGGATCGAGGGTCCACCCGGGCTCGGCATCCTCCTCGCGGCCGCGATGGCGGCTCTCGGACTGATCTTGGCCGCCAAGCCACGAGCGCAGTCGCTCGCGTTCCTGGCCGCCGGCGTTCTCCTCATGTCGTTCGTCGTGATCCGCGACAGCCCCGTGCTCGTCGGCCTGGACGTGCTGACGGCCTCGGGGTTGTTCGCCCTCGCGGGCGGCTTCGCCCGGGAGGGCAACCCTTTTCGCGCGGGCGTGCGTGCGTACACGGCCCGCGCTGTGGCATGGACGGCTTCGATCCCGGCGGCGGCGGCGGTGATGCTCCGGCCGTTCGCCGGCCTCCTCCGCGGTCGGCGTCGCACCCTCGTCTTCGCGCGCGCCCTGCTGATCGCGCTCCCCGCCGGACTCGCATTCGCTCTGCTGCTCGGCTCTGCCGATGCGGTCTTCGCCGCGCTCCTCGGCGATCCGTTCGAGCAGGTGCGGCTCGGCGATCTGCCCCGGCACGCCATCGTCGTCGCGGCGGCCGGCGGTGCGTTCGTGACCCTCGCCGTGCGTTCGACGGTTCCGACCCGGCTCGCGTGGGCCGCGAAGCCCATCGAGGGAGGCGGACTCAGACCGAGCGACTGGGTCTCGCTCCTGGTCACCGTCGACGTGATCTTCGCGCTGTTCGTCGGCGTGCAGCTCGTCACGTTCTTCGGAGGACGAACCCACGTCCTGGAAACGGGGCTCACGTTCGCCGAGTACGCCCGCTCGGGCTTCTGGCAGATGCTCGTCGCCGCGACGCTGACCGGTCTCGTGATCGCCGCGGCCTGGATCGGCGGACGCCCCAGGGCCGGTCCTCAGCGCACGCGGTTCCTCGTCCTCGCCTCGCTGTTGGTGTGCCTCTCACTCGTGGTCCTGGCGAGTGCGTTCCAGCGCCTCGTGCTCTACGAAACCGAGTTCGGCTACACGTGGCCACGACTGATCCCGCATGCGGCGATCCTGCTCACCGCGGCGTTGCTCGTGTGCGGGCTCGTCGCCGTCCTTTCGGGCCGAACCGCCTGGCTCTCGACGGCCGCGCTCGGCCTCGGGGTCCTGACGCTCGTGGGTCTGAACCTCCTCGACCCCGAGGCCTTCATCGCGGAGCGCAACATCGCCCGCGTCGAGCGTGGCTACGAACTTGATGCAACGGAGCTGGCTTCGCTCTCCGCGGACGCGGCCCCGGCGATCGCAGCCACGCTCCCCGACCTGGATCCGTCCCTCCGTCCGCAGATCGAACGGGATCTTTCGTGCCTGCGTGTGGAACTCCGCCGGGGCGTCGACCGCTACGGATGGGCTTCGTTCAACTTCGCGCGGGATGTGGCCCTCGAGCGCCTGGATCCGTTGTCCCTCCCCGGCTGCTAGCGGGCGAGATCGGGTCGGTTCCGGCGAGTCTTCTCGCGGGCGGCGTCCTGACGCCACCGCTCGATCGCCGCGTGATCGCCCGAGAGCAGGACCTCCGGAACGGCCATCCCACGGAACTCCGCGGGCCGCGTGTAATGGGGATGATCCAGGAGGTCGGGATCGGCGAAGGAGTCTCGCGCGTGCGACTCCCCCTTCCCGATCACGCCGGGGACGAGCCTCGTGACCGCTTCGATCACGACCAGCGCCGGGATCTCGCCACCCGCGACCACATAGTCCCCGATCGAGACCTCTTCGGCAGGCAAGCCTTCGACGACCCGTTCGTCGACCCCCTCGTAACGGCCGCAGAGCAAGGTCAGGTGCTCTTCGCGGCCGAGCTCTCGCACGAACGCCTGGTCGAGCCGCCGGCCCGCCGGCGACAACAGCAAGACGCGACCACGATCGGGGTCGAGGGATTCGACCGCGGCGAAGAACGGCTCGGGTTTCATCACCATCCCGGGTCCGCCGCCGAAGGCCGCGTCATCGACCGTGCGATGCCTGTCATCTGACCATCCGCGCAGATCGTGCACACGGACGTCCAGGAGTCCTTGGCCGATCGCCCTCCCCAGGAGACTCTCGCGCAATGGCGAGTCGAGGATCGCAGGGAAGATGGTGAAGAAGTCGATCCGCATGGGGCGAGGCTAGCAACGTTGCGTCTTCCAGCGTGTCGAGTCACGATGCCGCCGGACCGGCCGCCGGCCGGAGAGGGGAAGAAGCCGTGGAACCGATGACGCCGATCGTCCTCGCGGTGCTCGTGGTCATCGCGCTCGTGATCGCCGTGGACTCCGTGCGTCAGCGACGGATCCGGGCCGCGCGAACGATCGACCTGCGAGGACTCGTGACCGCCCGGCTCGCGGACCCGACTGCCCCGATCCTCGCGACCGCCCTCGAGCGAGCGCTCGCCGAGCATCCTCCGATGCAGGCCGATATCTATGTCGGTCTCGCGGATTCCTTGGAGATCGCCGATCAACGCCCTCGGATGAGGGATGGGTGCGAGGTGAAGATCTTCCGGCTTCGATGGGGCAACGATTACGCGATGCTCGCGCGGGACGACCGCGAGCTCCACTACCGCCTGGAGGCGTGGGAAGCGGAGCTCTTGCCGAAGATAGACGGCTCGAGGACGGTTGGCGAGCTCGTGGTCGAACGGATGTCGGTGGGTGGAGGTCTCGACGCGGAACCCGTCACCGATCTCGTCGTGGCCTTGTACGGAGGCGGCTTCCTCGATCCCGCTCCCATCGCGACCAACGAGCTGATCGCCGACCGGCTCGATCCCGCGTCCCCCGGCCGAAAGAAGCTGAAGCGTTTCGGCAAGACGCTCCAGATCGAATGGAAGGGCGCGGACCGTCTGGTCCGCTTCTGCTATCGGAACCTCTTGCGGCCCTTCTTCTGGTGGCCCGTCGCTCTGGTGTCCGGCCTCATCGCCCTCGCGGGGCTGGCAGCGTTCATCGATGTCTTTGCCTCCGGACGGTTCTCGCTCGGGGAGGAATCCGCCCCGACCGAAGCGGCGATCTTACTCGCCCTCGCCTTTTTCCTGACATTCATGCACGAGCTCGGGCACTCGGTCGTCATCTCCCATTACGACCGGAAGGTGAAGAGCGCCGGCTTCCTGATCTATTTCGGCTCGCCCGCGTTCTTCGTCGAGGCGACGGACAGCCTCATGCTTGAACGAAGGCAACGCATCATCCAGGCGTCCGCCGGTCCGTTCACGGAGCTGATCATCGCTGGGGTGGCGTCGCTGGTGATCTTCGCCTTCCCGGACGGTCCGCTCGGGGATTTGCTCTACAAGTTCGCTCTACTCAACTACATCGTGATCTTCCTGAACCTCGTCCCGTTGCTGGAACTCGACGGCTACTGGATCCTCTCCGACCTGATCCAGATGCCCGATCTCCGGCCCCGTTCCCTTCAGTTCATCCAGCACGATCTCTGGCACAAGATCCGGGCGCACGAACGCCTGACGCCTCAGGAGTGGGGACTCGGCGGATACGGGGTCGCCGGGATCGCGTTCACGATCTTCTCTTTCTACACGGGGTACTTCTTCTGGGAGGTGATCGCCAAGAATCTGGTCTTGGGTCTTTGGCGGGGCGGCGTCGGCTCCAAGGTTCTTTTGGTGTTGCTGGCCGCGTTCCTCGCGGGGCCGATCATCCGAGGCCTGCTCAAACTCGCCCTGACCCTTGTCCGGCGTGTCAGCGGGCTCGTCCGAGCCGTCCGGTTCCGCCTCGAAACCACCTGGCGTGTCGAGGCGGCGCAGCTGATCGACGCACTCCCGGCGTTCGACGATCTTCCCGAGGAGGTTCTCTCGGACCTTGCTGGGCGTGTGCGACTTCGGATCCTTCACACCGGTGAGCCGGTCTTCCGGCAGGGAGATCGGCCGGACGCTTTCTACATCGTCCGGACGGGATCCGTGCGCATCGAAGACGAGGATCCGGAGACGAGCGACACGCGCATCCTCCGGACGATGCGTCGGGGCGAATCGTTCGGCGAGATGGGGCTCCTCGGCGGGCATCGGCGTCAGGCGACGGTTCGTGCGATCGGCGAGGTCGAGCTGTTCGAGGTCGACAAGGGCTCGTTCGATCGGCTCCTGGCCGAGGATATGCGGGCACCGGAGTTCGGGCACACGATGCAGGCGCTCGCCGAGCTCCGGGAGCTCTCGATCTTCCACGGGCTCGACTCCGAGCAGCTGAACGGCATCCTGGAGCACGGAGAGTGGATCACCGCGACTCACGGCGACCGGCTCGTGACGCAGGGAGAACCAGGAGATCGGTTCTACGTGATCCAGTCGGGTCGGGCCGAGATCATCCTGGACGGGACCGTCATCGGCTCGGTGAGCAGGGGCATGTACTTCGGTGAAGTGGCATTGCTCCGCAACGTGCCCAGGACGGCCACGGTGACCGCGTCGACCCCGATGCGTCTGTTCGCACTCGATCGCGACGGGTTCGAGTTGGTCGTCGCCGATGCGTTCCGGCGCGGTACGCTGCGCCCCGCCGCCGACCGCATCTGGGAGCACTGAGGAGGGATCGCGTGGATTGCTGGCACTGTCGCAGGACCGCCGTTGGAACCTGCCGGTTCTGCGGTCGCGGCGTCTGCGAGGACCACGCGGAGACCCAGCCATTCGTGTTGGAGCTGTACAAGGGCAAGGATGTCACTCGCGCGCTCGTGGTCGAAGACGCACTCTGGTGCGCTGCCTGCACGCCCCGCCCGGACCCTGTGGACCTACCGGAGCTCGATACTTGAGACGCAGTCCGGACCACGCGAATGTGACGTGCGTCACATCCTGAACCTGCTCTGCGTCACATCCCGCACCGGTTGAGCGTCACATCTCGTGGGGTGACGAACGACACCCTCCCAGAGTGACATGCACCACCGACCTGCCGTGACTCGGAGGACATGCTTCGGGTGTCGAAGAACAGGGGCCCGACCGGGCCCAAGGACTCAGGAGGAGGACCCTGGGATGGCAGACAAGAAGATCACCCCGAAGGCGGCAGACTCGAAGGACAAGCAGTCGGGCGACCGCGCCGCAGCTCGCGTCTCGCTGAGGCAGACCAAGCGCCAGACCAAGCGCCAGACCAAGCGCCAGACCAAGCGGCAGATCTGACCTTCGGACCGGACGTTATCGAGGGCGGGCGCCGTTCGGCGCCCGCCCTTCGTCTTGGCTTGTGCGAGGTTGCGGGACTAGGCTCCTCTCGTCATGCGACGCGCAGAGGATCTCCAAGTGGGCAAGGTGATGGCCGACGCGCCGTTCCTCGAGAAAGTCCCTCGTAAGGCGCTCGAACGGTTCGCCTCGCAGGGTGCGGTCCACCGCTTCCGCCGGGGGACCTACCTCTGTCACCAGGGCGACCCGGACGGAGACGTGTTCTTCCTGGTCTCCGGCCGGGTCGAGATCAGCTCCGAGACGGCGAACGGGAACCGGGTGCTGCATGCGACGCTCGACAACCCCGGTTTCGTCGGCGAGCTCTCGGCCCTCGGGAGGATGCCGAGGACCGCGAGCGTGCTCACGCTGGACCACTCGGACGTGTGGTCGACGGGACCGGAGACGTTCCTCGACTTCGTGACCGCGGAGCCGGCCGCATCCCGTGGCTTCCTCCAGGCGCTCGCGCGCCAGGTCCGGGAGCATCAATCCTTCACCGACGATCTCTTGCACCTGGACCTGAAGGGCCGCCTCGCGAAGCGGCTCCTCCAGCTCGTGACCCCCACCCTGGACGACCTTCCGAAGGACGGCGTCCTCGTGCCCGCCGTGACCCACGCCGATCTCGCGAGCCTCTGCGGCGGAAGCCGTGAGAACGTGACCCGCATCCTCACCGAGTGGCAGCGTCGAGGGATCGTGGAACGCGAAGGACATCGCTACGTGCTGAAGAAGGTCGCGGGGCTGGCGAAGATCGCCGATCTCTAGCCCTCTGTCTCCTTCGGGGGTTCCTCGGGCGCCGTGAGCCCCGGCACGTCGCGCACCAGGATCGTTCGGGCCTCGACATCCACGTCGATCAGAAGGTCGGCGAGTGCCGGTACGAGCGTTTCGATCCCCTCATCGTCCACCGCGACCCAGAGGTCGTTCGCAGGGTTGGGGATCACCTCCTTCACGATGCCGAGGAAGCGACCCGATGCGGTCCGCACCTCGCACCCCTCGAGCTGATGCGCCCACCATTCCCCCTCTGCGGGCTCTGGGAGCCAGGACTCGGGCACGACGAGGATGGCGCCACGGAGCCCCTCGGCGGCGCTCCGATCGGCGATGCCGTCGAACTTCACGAGCAGCTTCCGGCCGTGTCGTCGGCTCGATCCGATGGTCAGGGCGGCGCCGTCCTCACGCATGACGATGCCGCCGGCGGACCATCGATCGGGGTTGTCGGAGCGATTCTGGACGGAGACGTCACCGCGGAGACCGTGGGCGCCGGTCACGACGCCGACGACGACGGTCGGCTCGTCCACCTCAGTCTTCGATGTCCACCATGGCGCCGTGTCCCTGACGCTGGGCGGCCGCACGGACCACCGTTCGGATCGCCTTGGCGGTCCGGCCGCCTCGACCGATGACCTTGCCCATGTCCTCGGGGGCGACCCGGACGCGATAGCGCGGCCCGCGCTCGTCGGATGTCTCCTCGATGGAGACCGCGTCGGGCTCGTCGACCAACTCCTGCACGAGGAACTCGACGAGGTCTTTCACGAGTCCTCGGTGGGTGCTTCCTCTGTGGCCGAGTCCTCGGTGGCAGGCGCGTCCTCGGTGGCCGGTACTTCCTCTGCGGCGACGGTCTCCTCAGGTGCGGAGGCAGCCTCCTCGACGGCGGCGGGCGCTTCGTCGACCGCCTCCACCGCCTCGGCGGCGCTCGCCTCCGCAATCTCCGGCTCGGGCTCGGGTTGGGGCTCGGCGGGCGCTGCCTCAACGGGCGTACTGACGGGTTCGGCGTCTGCAGCCTCAGCCTTCTGCTTCGCCTTCTTGGAGAGCTTCGGCCTCTCCGGTCGCTCCTTGGCGGGTTCGAGCGCGGCCGATGGGCGCTCCTTCACGAACTCGTCCCAGATCCCGATCTTGTTCATCAGGTTGCGGACCTGGTTCGACGGCTGGGCCCCGACCCGAAGCCAGTGCAGCGCGCGCTCCTGATCGATCTCGATCACGCTCGGATCGTCGAGCGGATGGTACTTGCCGATGTTCTCGATGAAGCGGCCGTCGCGGGGGCTCCGCTGGTCGGCCACCACGACGCGGAAGAACGGGCGCTTGTTCGAGCCCATCCTCCGCAGCCGGATCCTCGTCGTCATCTCCGCGTGTCCTCTCGCTAGCGCTTCGGCCCTCTCGACGTCTTCGGCGGCATCGATAGCATGCCTGGAAGGCCCTTCCCGCCGCCCATCATCGTCCGCATCATCTTCCTCGCGCCCTCGAAGTCCTTGAGGAGCGTATTGACGTCGGAGGTGGTGGAGCCCGCCCCGCGCGCGATCCGCAGGCGGCGAGACCCGGAGATGATACCGGGATTCCGCCGCTCGTCCGGCGTCATGGACAGGATGAGGGCCTCGGCCTGACGGAGCTTCCCCTCATCCACCTGGTCGGCGATCTCCTTGAACGCGTTCTTCCCTCCCGGCATCCCCGGGAGCATCTTCAGCAGATCCTGGATCGGGCCCAGCTGACGCATCTGTCGCAGCTGCGCGAGGAAGTCCTCGAGGGTGAAGGCGCCCTGAAGGAGCTTCTCGGCAGAGGCCTTCGCCTCGTCGGCATCCAGCTTCTCGCCGGCCTTGTCGATGAGGCTCAACATGTCTCCCATCCCCATGATCCGGCCGGCCAGTCGGTCGGGATGGAACTCCTCGAGATCCTCGGGCTTCTCCCCCACTCCGGCGAAGAACACCGGGCGGCCCGTCACGGCCGTGATCGAGAGGGCCGCGCCACCTCGCGCGTCTCCGTCGAGCTTCGTGAGGATGAACCCGGTCGTGTCGACCTCGTCCAAGAACGCGCGGGCCTGTACGACGGCGTCCTGTCCCGTCATCGCGTCACATGCCATGAGGACGTGATCGGGCTTCATGGCGTCGCGGATGCGGCGAGCCTGTTTCATCATCTCGGCGTCGACGTGGAGGCGCCCGGCGGTGTCGACGATCACGACGTCGCACCCCCTCCGCTCCGCTTCCTTCAGCGCGCTCTTCGCGACCTTCACGGGGTCGCGGCCCTCGGAGACCACCGGGACCCGCACCTCATCGCCGAGTGTGGACAGCTGCGCCACCGCGGCGGGACGCTCCAGGTCGGCGGCCACGAGGAGGGGTCGCCGGCCGTCCTTCTTCAGCCGGAGCGCGAGCTTCGCGCAGGCGGTCGTCTTCCCCGATCCCTGCACGCCCGCCATCATCACGAGGGCGATGCGCCCCGACGGCAAGACGAACTTCTGATACTCCCCGCCAAGCGTCTCCTGGAGCTCGTCGCGGACGATCTTGACCACCTGTTGCGCGGGCGTGAGGCTCTTCATCACCTCCTCGGAGAGGGCGCGGGCGCGCACGCGTCTGAGGAATGCGTCGGCGACCTCCACAGCCACGTCGGCCTCCAGGAGGGCCGTCCTCATGTCTGCGAGGGCGTTGTCGACCTGCTTGGGATGGAGCTTGCCCCGAGACCGGAGCTTCTTGAACGTGCCGTCGAGCTTGTCGGTCAGGGTGTCGAACATCGTGTGACCTTCCGTCGGGGGCCCTCGTGCGCGCCGGTGCACGGCCCACGGCCCCGGCGAAGTGAGGAATCCTACTCGGACGGTGCCGCGTCCTCGGGTCCGAGAACCTCCTCGACGGCTTGGAGGAGCGCGATGGGGCTGAACGGCTTGGTGAAGTAGTGATCGGCACCGCCCGCCATCGCGGCGGCCCTGCCTTCCTCCCCCGTGGCGGTCACGACGATGACGCGCACCTTCGAGTTGCCGGGGTCTCTCTTCATCGCGGCGAGCACGTCGGGTCCCGAGATCCCCGGGATGCTCATGTCGAGCAGCACGAGGTCGGGCGGTTCCGCCTGCACGGCGGCGAGCGCTTGATCGCCATCGGAGGCCTCATCGATGTCGAAGCCCTCACCTTCGAGCACGAGACGCATCGCCTCTCGCATCGTCGGATGATCCTCGACGATCAGGATCCGCGCGCTCACGACGCGAGGATCCGATCTGCGAACACGCCTGCCCTGAACGGCTGGAGATCGTCGAGCCCTTCGCCCGTGCCGACGAGCCGCACGGGAACGCCCAGCTCCTGGCGGACCGCCAGCACGACGCCGCCCTTCGCGGTGCCGTCCAGCTTCGTCAACACGATCCCCGATACGTCCACTGCTTCGGTGAAGGCCCTGGCTTGGGCGATCCCATTCTGGCCGGTCGTCGCGTCGAGCACGAGCAGGGTCTCGGCGACCGAGGCGCCCGCCTTCTCGACGACCCGGCCGATCTTCCGGAGTTCGTCCATCAGCGGGGTCTTGGTGTGGAGGCGCCCGGCCGTGTCCACGATGAGGACGTCCGCATCTCGTGCGATGGCAGACGTGACGGCGTCGAACACCACCGCGCCCGGATCGGCACCTCGCTCCTGGGAGACGAGATGGGCGCCGGCGCGCACCGCCCAGACGTCGAGCTGCTCGCCGGCGGCGGCACGGAACGTGTCGGCGCCGGCAAGGCTCACGGTGTGTCCCTCGCCGACGAGCCGACGAGCGAGCTTCCCGATGGTGGTCGTCTTCCCCGAGCCGTTGACCCCGACCACCATGATCACCCCCAGGCCCTCGTCCGGGAGCGAAAGGCGCGAGTCCGGACCCAAGATCGCGACCATCTCCTCGCGGAGGAGCGCTTCGGCATCGGCGTCACGCGACCAGCGGGCGCGGACTCGCTCGACAAGTTCCGAAGCCGCCGTGGGGCCGACATCGGCCTTCAGCAGGATGTCGTGGAGCGCGCGCCACCCATCCTCGCCGGCGTCCCTGGACAACAGGGATCGGACACGGGCCCCGAGCCGCTCGCGGCGCTCGGGCATGGGCGCTTCGACCGCGGAGGTGGAGACCTCGGACTCAGGCCCACCCTGGAGCCTCTCCGCTTCCTTGCGAGCGGCCGTGAGGCGGAAGAAGATGAATCCGAGGGCGACGCAAACGAACAGGACGGCGACGACGATCTCCACGCCTGGACGCTAGCCCACAGGCTCGGTCTCCGGCACGTCCACCCGTTCCGGGGCCGCATCACCCTCAGAGATGTCGGGGCCGAGGTCGTCGGGGTGCTCGAGCCGTTGGCAGAGGATCTTCGTGGTGCCGTCCTTGTTGAGCGAAACCCCGTACATCATCGACGCGATCTCCATCGTCCGTTTCTGGTGCGTGACGATCATGACCTGCGCGTCGCGTGCGAACCCCGCCACCAACCGCAGGAACCGGTGGAGATTGAGATCGTCGAGCGCCGGCTCCACCTCATCCATGAGATAGAACGGAGATGGGCGCGCCGTGAAGATCGCGAAGAGGAACGCGAGCGCCGCGAGGGATCGTTCGCCGCCCGAGAGCAGCGAGATCCGCTTGACGCGCTTGCGGCCGGGACTCGCCTCGATCTCGATCCCTGCCTCGAGCGGGTTGGCCGGATCCGTCAGCACCAGCCGCCCCTCACCGCCGGGGAACAGCTCCTTCACCAGTCGCTCGAACTGCGTCGCGACGTCGCGGAACGCAAAGTCGAACGTCTCCTGGATCTCGTGATCCACCTGCGCCACCAGCTCGAGGAGATCCCGGCGGGCCTTCCTGATGTCGTCCAGTTCCCGCTGCATGAAGTCATGTCGTTCCTGGACGACCTCGAACTCCCCGGTCGCGAGCAGGTTGACTCGGCCGAGGAGACCGAGTCGCCGCTGGACGAGCTCGCTCGCCTTCTCCATCGACTGGACGGAGTCTTCGGCCGTGAGCACGGCGAGCGCCGACTCCGGCTCGAGTCCGTAGCCCTCGCGCAGCAGGCGTTCGGCATCCCGGACCCTCCGTTCGATGTCTCCGCGGAGCCGATCGTCTTCCTCGTATGTCTCGCGCAACCTGTCCAGCTCGGTCGACGCGTCGCGCCACGACTTGTTGATCTCGGCTTCGCGGGTCGCCGCCGCACGCTCTGCCGCGGCCGCCGCGTCCCGCTCGTCCGCGGCGAGGGTCGCTCCTTCGTCGGCGCTTCTTGCAGCCTGTTCGGCCGCCGCCCGCGCCGCCTCCGCTTCTTCGAGCTCGGCCCGAAGCTGTTGCGGATCGTGCGCCGACGCCTCGTCCCGCTCGGCCCGCAACCTCGCGCGTCGCGCGTCCAGGGACGCGCGATCGCGTCGGAGTGTCTCGACCGCCACTCGTGCCTGGACCGGAGGCTGTGGCAGGGGTGGGAGCTCGGGGATGTCTTCCGGTCCGGCGGGTCCCAGCTCTGCGAGCCGGTCGCGAGCGGCGGTCTGGGTCTCGCGAACGGTCCCGAGCCGCTCCGAGAGCAGCTGCGCCTCCTTGCCGATGGCCGTGAGGTCGTGCCCGAGGGTGGCGAGGCGCTCCGCGGCGGTCGTGATGTCGGCGTCGGCGGCCTCGATCTGCTGGTTCAGGAACTCGATCTCTTCCCCCGCCTCCCCGAGCCGCTGGCGCTGCGGCTTCAACCTGTTGCGGGTCCCCGCCAGATCGTGGGCCAAGACCTGGAGCTCCGCCCGGATCTCGCGCGCGCGGGTGTCGATCTCCTTCGGCGTGTGGATCACCGCAGGTCCGACGAGGGAGCCGTCCGGAGTGACGAATGAGGCACCCGGGTGCGCGGCCTGCTTCTCGGCTGCCTCCTCGATCGAGCCGGCCAGGTAGACATCGCGCAGGACCGTACTCACGATCCCTCGGGCAGCCGGATCCGCAACCACCGCCGAGAGCAATGGACGTTCACCCGACAGGCCCTGGGTGACCGGTCCGCCGGCCGCGATGGCGAGGATCGCGCCGTCGCCGTCCGGGGCGGCGGCGATCGCCTCGTCCCGGTCTTCGTACACCACTGCATCGGCCAGCGGACCGAGAGCCGAAACGAGGGCTCGCTCGAGGCCCTCCGAAGCCCGCACGAGATCCTTCAGGGCACCCGCCGCTCGGTTCCGATGGGTCTTCAAGAAGCGCGACCCGGCCGTCTCCTCGATGTCACGTCGACGCGCCTCCAAGAGCTCGAGGCGCGCTTGCTGACGTCGCTCGATGTCTTCGAGTTCCTCGACCTTCTCGGTCGCCTGGCGCCGCTCGGCTTCCAGCTGCGTCCGACGTTCCGCGAGCGGCGAGGTCTGGCCGTCGAGACGCTCGATGTCTGCCTCGAGCTCCTCTCGCTCCGCGTGGAGGCCTACGGTTCGCTCGCGTGCCACGCGCAACTCCGCTTCGAGCCGATCGTGCTCCCGTTCGCCGGAGGAGATCGCTCGCTCCAGCGCTTCCATCTCCACGCGTCGCCCCGCTGCCTCTTCCCCGGCTCGCCGACGGAGCTCGTCCACCTCACGCCGATGCTGATCGGCGTCTCGGAACGCGCCCTCTGCTTCGTCGAGCTCCCGCTCGCGTTCGGCGAGCTCTCCCACGGCGCGCTCCAGATCCGCCTCGACCCGCGCGAGCTCCGCCTCGATCGCGTCGAGCCGGGCCGCGCGGCCCGCCTGGGAAGCGAGCTCTTCTCGCGCTCCTGCCTCTCGATCGAGGGCGCTTCGGAACGCCCGGTCCGCCTCGGATCGGTCGGCCTGCGCGGAGCGGAATCGGAGCTCGCTCTCCGCGAGCTTCCTGGCGGCGGTCGCCCGAGCGTCTGCACCCGCGAGCACTTCGGCGTCGAGCGCGTCCAGCCGGGCCCGGGCTTCCTCTCGCTTGCCCACGCCCTCGTCCCAGCCGCCCTTCCTCCGGTCGCGCTCCGCGAGCAAGCCCCGCAGGCGTGCTGCGGCGAGCTTCCGTGAGAGCTCCTCGGCCTGCTCGGTCAACGTCTCGTGCTTCTTGGCCATCTCGGCTTGTTGCCGCAGGGGCTTCAGCTGTCGCTTGAGCTCGGACATCACGTCCTGGAGCCGCAGCAGATCCTGGTCCAGGCCGGCCAGCTTGCGCTCGGCGCGCTCTTTCCGGCGGCGGTGCTTGGCGATGCCAGCCGCCTCCTCGATGTACTTCCGGCGCTCCTCGGGCCGGGAGAGAAGCACTTCCTCGAGCTGGCCCTGCCCGACGACGGTATGCAGAGCCCGTCCGATCCCCGACTCCGACAGGAGCTCCTGGACGTCGAGCAGCCGGACCAGCTTGCCGTTGATCCGGTATTCGCTCTCCCCCGATCGGAAGATCGAGCGGCTGACCTCGATCTCGGGCATGGGAACCGGGATCAGACCCGCCTCGTTATCGATCACCAGCTTGACCTCGGCCATCCCGAGGGCGGGACGGCTGGGCGTCCCCGCGAAGATGACGTCGGCCATCTGCCCGCCTCGGAGCGCGCGTGGACCCTGCTCGCCCAGCGCCCAGCTGATCGCATCAACCAGGTTCGACTTGCCCGATCCGTTGGGGCCCACGATCACACTGACGCCGGGGATGAACTCGAGGACGGTCTTGTCCGCGAAGGACTTGAACCCGCGGATCTGGATCTGTCGCAAGAACATGCGACGCGATGCTAACAGTGGTCCCATTCCGGACCGGGTAACGGACAGCGCATTTCCCGCTACGAGATGTGGAACCCGGCCTCTCCGGCCGGAGCCTCGTCGACGACGTCGATCCGATCCACACGCGCGAGCGGCGGGCCCTCACGACACCAGCTCACCATCTGTGCGACGGCGGACTCTGTCCCCTCGAAGACGGCCTCGACGCCCCCGCCCGGGACGTTCCGGATCCACCCCCCCAGTCCGAGGTCGTCGGCTCGCTCCGCGCACGAGGCTCGGAAGAAGACGCCCTGCACCCGCCCGGAGAGACGGACCCGAACCCGACGCATCGATCGATGGTCGCACACCACCCGCCGGTCTCGGCGCTACGCTGGCCGGGCGATGCAGGACAGCGGGAGCCGCTACGACCGGGAGACGGCGCTGGTCGTCGTCGATGTGCAGAACGACTTCGCGGACCCCGCAGGCTCGCTGTACGTCCACGAAGGGGAGGCCGTCGTTCCCGTCGCGAACGACGAGATCGCGGACGCGGGATCGGCGGGGGCGTTCGTGGTCTTCACGCAGGACTGGCATCCGGAAACGACGTTTCATTTCGAGAAGGACGGCGGACTCTGGCCCGTCCATTGCGTACACGACACGTGGGGCGCGATGTTCCATCCGGATCTTCGGGTCGGCGAAGCGGTCCTTCGCAAGGGGACCCAAGGGGAAGACGGCTACAGCGCGTTCAGCGTCCGCGATCCTCGCAGCGGCGGTACGGCCCCCACGATCCTCCACGGCCTCCTCGCGGAGCACGGCGTCCGACGGATCGTGATCTGTGGGCTCGCCACGGACTTCTGCGTGGTGGAAACGGTGACGGATGCTCGTGAGCTCGGCTACCCGGTCGCGGTCTTGCGCGATGGGGTTCGGGCGGTCGATCGGAAGACGGGCGCCGGCGATCGCGCACTCCAACGGATGCGGGAGGCGGGAGCCGAGCTCATCTGAGGAGGCTCCGTCGGTGCCCGAGCCCGGTCAGCTCTGGCACTGCGGACAGAAGTAGGACGTGCGCTGGGAGACCTTCACGGTCTGGATAGGCGTCCGGCATCGTCGACACGGCTCGCCCTCGCGGCCGTAGACCTTGAGCTCTCCCTGGTATTCGCCCGGTTTCCCGAAGAGGTCGACGTACGCCTCGTCGTCCAGCGTGGTCCCTCGCAGCTTGATCGCGTCTTGCACCGTCTCTTGGATCGCCCGGTAGAGGCGGCGCACCTCCTGGGAGGAGAGCGTGTCCGACAGCCGGTCGTAGCGGATCCCGGCCGCGAACAAGACCTCGTCCGAGTAGATGTTCCCAAGCCCGCTGATGAACTTCTGGTCCATGAGGAGCTGTTTCATCTTGGCGCCACGCTGCGCGAGCAGATACTGGAAGGTGGGCCACGTGAAGACCTGGTCGAGCGGGTCGATCGCGATGTGCTGGAGCTCCTTGACTTTCCCGAGCTCGTCGGCACTGGTGACGAACATCTCACCGAAGGTGCGCGGGTCGATGAACCGGAGGTCACCGCCCTGCTGGAACGTGAGGACCACGTGGGTGTGAGGCTCGATGGCGACCCGGCCGTTGCCCCTTTGGAACTGGCCGCTCATCCCGAAATGGGTCACGAGCGCATCCCCTGAATCCAGGTGCAGCAACACGTACTTGCCACGACGCTCCACTTTCGACAGCTTGCGACCCTCGAGACGCGACGTGAAGTCCTTGCGCTTCCCGTGCCGGCGGATCACGCGCATGGCGTTGCGGGAGCTCTTCACCTCGGCCGTCTTGATCCGGCGACCGACGACGTCCTTCTCCAGGTCCCGCCGCATCACCTCGACCTCCGGAAGCTCCACCCCGTCCCCCTAAGCTCCGACTCGCTCAGAGATGTGGTCGAACGCCTCGCGGGCGGCCCGCTGTTCGGCCTCTTTCTTCGACTTGCCGACGCCGACGCCCAGTCCCTCGCCGCTGAGGAACACGGTCGCCGTGAACTCCTTCTCGTGATCGGGACCTCGCTCGACCAAGCGGTACTCCGGCATGGTGTGCAGTTCGCGGGAGGCAAGCTCCTGCAGGATCGTCTTGTAGTCGCGGTCGCCCTCGCCGCGGGCGTATGCCTCCATGAGGGGACGGAAGAGGCGCTCGATCAGGCGGCGAGTCTCATCGAGTCCGAGATCGAGGTAGACCGCCCCGAAGGCGGCCTCGAGCGCATCGGCCAGGATGCTCGCCTTGTCCCTGCCACCGCTCTGCTCCTCCCCTTTGCCGAGCCGGACCAGTTCCCCCAGTCGGAGGGAGCGGGCCACCTCGGCGAGCGCCTGCGCGTTCACGATGGCGGCCCGCAGCTTCGCGAGCTCACCCTCGGGCATGCTCGGGAACGTCTCATACGCCATGTCCGTGACGACGAGCCCGAGAACCGAGTCACCCAGGAACTCGAGCCGTTCGTTGGTGATGTCCACGCCGTGCTCGAACGCGTAGGAGCGGTGGACGAGGGCGGTCTCGCGCAAATCCTCGTCGCGGAACCGGATGCCCAAGGCATCGTCCAGCGCCTCCGGCGCGGGGAGCGACGACATCTCGGGCGGCGTCACGCCGTCACTCGACCTCGACGGCCTGACGGCCCGCATAGTAGCCACAGTTGCCGCACACCCGGTGTGGGAGCTTGGGCTGGTGGCACTGAGGACACTCCGAATACGGGGGCGGCTTCGCCTTCCAGTTGGCCGCGCGCTTGTCCCCCCGCGTCTTGCTCTGCTTCTTCTTCGGGACCGCCATCTCGTCATCCCTTCGGTCTTGACTCGCGTGTTGGGTCGTGTGCGGATCCGTCATCCGGCCCTTGGTCGCTCACGTGTTGGTTCCACTCCTCGAGGAGTGCCTCGAGCCCATCCCATCGAGGATCGATCTCGGACTCCGTGCAGGTGCACTCGCCGAGGTTCAGGTTGCCACCGCATCGGGCGCACAACCCGCGACAATCGGGCCGGCAGACCGGTGCGAAAGGCAGCTCGACCCCGATCGCGTCGCGGAACATCTGCTCCGGGTCAAGGAATCCCTCGGGATCCAGTGGGTATTCGTCCGAGTCCTCGTGCGGGAACGGAGCGAAGAGCTCGCGGAGCTCGACGGTGAATCCCTGCTCGAACTCTTTCAAACATCGGGCGCATCGAAGCGACAGGGAGCCCTGGAGCCGGCCGCTGGCGAGGATGCCCTCTGCGAGCGATTCGAGGATCAGCTCTCCGGTGACGGGGGTGTCCTCGCTGAGACCGGCGAGCTCCGTGGCCAGGTCGTCGATCGTGCCGGAGACCTGCTCCGACTTGGAGGCGCCGGATCTGCCCACGAGATCGCGCACGTCGATGGCCCCGATCACCGCTCCTCCTCTTCATCGAACAACTGCCCCTCCTCCAGGGGCCGAGCGAACTCGGCCTCGGCGGCGGTCGCCGGTCCCCGAAGCCGTTCGCGACCGACCTCCACCTGGTCGAGGGTGCGGTTCAGCGACTTCGTCGATGCCTGCGAGGCCTCCAGGATCTTCCGGAGCGAGATCTCGAACTGCGCGAGCTTGGCGTCCACGTAATCCTCCGCCTCGGAGCGCATGACTCGAGCGCGCTCCTCCGCCTCGGAGACGACACGGTCGGCCTCAGTGGTCGCCCGCGCGACGATCTCCTCCTTGCGGGCCATGCGGAGCTGTTCCTCGTGGGCTTGCTCGACGATCTGCTCGCCTTCCTCGCGCGCCTTCCCGAGGAGCTCCTCCCGATCCCGCACGATCCATCGAGCGCGCTTGATCTCCTCGGGCAGCGACTCCTGCATCTCGGCGATCATCTCGAGGACCTCCTCGCGATTGACCAGCACGGACGAGGACAGGGGCATCGATTTGGCATCGCGGATCAGCTCCTCGAGCCGCTCGAGTCGTGCGGCGAGGTCCATCAGCGCTCGACCAATCGGTCGGCGAGCGCGACCCTCACGTGATCGGGGACGAGTCCCGAGACGTCTCCGCCGAGTTGAGCGACCTCTTTCACCAGCGACGAGGACAGGAACGACCACTTCGGGCTCGTCGACATGAACAAGGTCTCGACGCCCGCGAGACGATGGTTCATCTGCGCCATCTGGATCTCGTATTCGTAGTCGGAGACCGCCCGGAGACCCTTCACGATCACGGCGCCGTTGCCGTGGGCCCGCGCGAGGTCGACGAGCAGTCCCCGGAACGTGACCACGGTGACGATGGGCATGCCGGAGCATGCCTCCTTGAGCATCGCCACCCGCTCCTCGAGGGAGAACATCGGCTGCTTGGAGGGGTTCTCCAGCGCGCCGACGACCACCGTCTCGAAGGTCTCGGATGCCCTTCCGATGATGTCGAGGTGACCGTTCGTCACGGGATCGAACGTCCCCGGACACAGGGCGGTCAGGCCCATCACACCTCCATGTCCCCTGGCAGGTCTCGTGACCGGAACAACGAGACGACACTGTCCCCGTAGGACAGTCGTCTCGCGACGGCCCAGTGTAGCGGAATCACGAGGTTGGAACTCCTCGACCCCCGGCTGAGCACCACGGTGAAACCCTCTCTGAGCAGCGGTTTCACACCGAGAGCGCCCAGGACGGGGTCCAGCTCGGCCTGACCGCCCTCATACGGTGGGTCCAGGAACACAAGGTCGAACCACTCGGGTTCCACGCGCGCGCGCTCGAGGAATCGACGGACGTCTGTGCGCTCGACGACCGCCCGGTCCTCCAGGCCCGTGCGAGCGAGGTTCTCCCGCACGGCGCTCACGGCGGTGGGGCTCCTGTCCACGAACACCGCTGCCGCGGCACCTCGGGACAACGCCTCGATCCCCAGGGCACCGGTGCCCGCGTACAGATCCAGCACGCGGGCCTCGTCCACGAGCTCGCCGAGACTCGAGAAGAGACCCTCCCGAGCCCGGTCGGACACAGGACGGACCCCCGCCGGCACGCGAACGAGCCGAGTCCCCTTCGCGCTGCCGGCGATGACCCGCATCGCCGCGAGGATAGACCCGGGAAGCGGATGAGGTTGTGCACAGGAACCGCCGGACGCGTCAGGCGCTGAAGAGCCAGGCGATCGAGTCCTCGAAGCGGTCGCGGAGCTCGTCGAGGAGCTTCGGATGGCGCTCGAGCGACGGGTCTTCCTCGATGTGGGCGAACGCCCGAGCTCTCGCCCGCTTCACCAGGTCGAGGTCCTCCGACAACCGCGCGAGCTTCAGGTCGGGCATGCCCGACTGCTTCGTGTCGAAGAGCGTGCCCTCGCCGCGCAGGCGCAGATCCTCGTCTGCCAGCTCGAATCCGTCCGTCGTGCGGACCATCGCCTCGATCCGCGCGCGGGCTTCGAGGTTGGTCTCCTCGGACTCGTCGAACAGGACGCAGTACGACACGTGCGCGCCTCTGCCGATCCGTCCGCGCAGCTGATGGAGCTGCGCGAGACCGAACCGCTCCGCGTTCTCGATCAACATGACGGTCGCGTTCGGCACATCGACGCCGACCTCGATCACGGTCGTCGAGATGAGCACGTCGGCACGGCCGGATCGGAAGTCCTCCATCACGCGTTCCTTGTCTTTCGGCCGCATCCGCCCGTGGAGCAGCTCGACCCGGAGATCGGGGAAGATCTCCGAGGCGAGCCGCTCCGCTTCGGCCTCCGCCGCACGCGCCTGGGTCCGGTTCCCCTCGTCGATCGCCGCACACACCACGAACGCCTGCCGTCCTGCGCGAACCTCGCGCCGGACGAGGTCATAAGCGGTGGCTCGCTCCTCCTCGGAGCGCGCCGCCGCCGTCCCGATCGGCTGACGGCCTTTCGGCATCTCGTCGAGCACGACGACGTCGAGGTCACCGTAGTAGGTGAGCGCCAACGTCCGCGGGATCGGGGTCGCGGTCATGATCAACACGTCGATCTCACCGTCTCCCTTCCCTTTGAGCGCCATCCGCTGATGGAGGCCGAAGCGATGTTGCTCGTCGATGACGGCGAGCGAGAGGTCGTGGAACGAGACGCCCTCCTGCACGAGCGCGTGGGTTCCGATGACGAGATCGACGCTTCCGTCCGCGATGCCGGCGAGGATCCGCGCTCGGTCTTTCCCGATGACGGCAGAGGTCAGGAGCGCGTAGGTCAACGCCCCCGCTGTGGGGTCGGCCCCCGGCCCCTCGAGCGGATCGAGCAGCGAGCGCTGGCCCTCGGGCGCCTTCGCGGCGGCAGGAGCACGATCGAGAAGGTCGACCGCACCCACGCCCGCGAGGAGCAGCGCGACCGAACGCGCGTGCTGTCCGGCCAGGACCTCGGTGGGGGCCATGATCGCGGCCTGATGCCCGGACTGGATGGCGACGAGACCGGCGTGCACCGCCACGAGGGTCTTCCCCGACCCCACGTCGCCCTGAAGGAGGGCGTTCATCGGTCGTGGAGCCGCCATCGCCCCACCGACCTCCTCCACCGCGCGGATCTGCGCCTTCGTCGGCTCGAACGGCGTGGTGGCGAGCAGGCGGTCGGTGAGCTCGCCCTCCGTTCGGTGCGCGACCCCGGTCCGCTCCGACTCGAGCCGATGCTTGCGGAACGCGACCCCCAGCTCGAGGGTGAACAGCTCGTCGAACTTCAGGCGTTCGACGGCCCGCGCCAGCTGATCGGCGTCATCGGGGAAGTGCACGCGGCGAAGAGCCGTGTCGAGATCCTGCAGTTGTTCCGCCTCGATCAGCTCGGAGGGCATCGGGTCGGCGATCGGCGGCAGCTGCTCGAGCGCGGAGAACACGAGCTCGCGGATCGTTCGCGTCGTGACGCCTTCCGAGGCGCGGTGGACCGGTGTGATCCGCCCGGTATGCACCAGGTCTCGCTCCTCGCCGCCGAGGATCTCCGCCTCTTGGTTCCCGAGCTGGAGGCGGCCCCGATATCGGGTGACGGTGCCCGAGACGGCGAGCTCGAGGCCTTCCCTGTAGATGCCGGCCGCCCACGGCTGGTTGAAGTAGGTCAGATCGAGGTAGCCGGTGCCGTCGGTGATCGTGATGGTCACCATCGACCGCCGCTGCCGGGTCAGCCGCTTGTGTGTCTTGTGGACGCGGGCGATCACGGTGGCCTGCTGTTCGATCCGGAGGTCGCCGATGCGCTCCACGGCCGAGCGGTCGATGTAGCGACGCGGATAGTGGCGGAGGAGATCGCCCACCGTCCGGATCCCCATGCCGGCGAGGACGAGGTGGGCCTCCTCACCTTTCTCTCGGAGGCCGGTCCGGCGAGTCGCCAGCTTCCGGTCCACGACCAGGACCGAAGTTTCGAGCGCGAGAATCGAGGGAGGGGCGGGCACTTCCGTGAACCGTTCTACCATCCCCGTATGACCTCCCGACGGCTCCTGACCCTCATCGCGGGCCTCGCGCTCCTCGCTTCCTGCGATGGAGAGCCCGCGCAGGATCCCCCTGCCGGCACCGTCCCCGCGCACAATGCCACCGAGGCTCCGCTGTTGCCGATGTACGCCGACGTGCTCCCCGCGGCGGAGCCGGATGCGTTCCAGCGACTGCTGAGCCAACTGGAGGGCACGCCCGTGGTGGTCAACTTCTGGGGGTCGTGGTGCCCTCCGTGTCGTGAAGAGATGCCCCGCCTCGTGGCGGCGCACCACGAGTTCGGGGAACGGGTGCAGTTCCTCGGCGTCGACATCCTGGACTCGCGAGCGGACGCGAGAGCATTCATGGACGAGTTCGGGATGACCTTTCCGAGCGTGTTCGACGTGTCTGATGCCATCAAGACGTCGCTCGGTCAATTCGGTCAGCCGGTCACCGTGTTCTTCGAAGCGGACGGAACCTTCTCCTTCGCCTACACGGGGTCGATCCCCGAGGACGAACTGCACCGCCACCTCAAGGCCATCGCCTCATAGCGCGCACCCATCCGGTCGCCCCTGGTAGCCTCGACGCATCTATGGCAGCCGTCTGCGACATCTGTGGGAAGAAGCCCTGGTTCGGAAAGTCGGTGACGTTCTCGCACAAGCGGAACAACCGTCGATGGGATCCGAACATCCAGCGCGTTCGCGCGCTCGTGGACGGCACCCCCCGTCGGGTGAACGCCTGTACGAGCTGCATCAAGGCCGGGCGAGTCACGCGGATCCCGCAGCGCACGTCGTAGCTCGCTCAGCCCCTCGGACCCGACCACAGCTGGTCGACCGGACCGATCCCCTCGCCCAGTGGAAGCGCGTGTCGGATCGCCCCCGTGACGAACACCTTTCC
>Ga0299913_10000305_pt1 | contig 29219 bp, 29 predicted proteins | sample RVTome_9_FD_201360 | JGI IMG/M metagenome (GOLD analysis project Ga0299913, IMG submission 201360) | Soil microbial communities from uranium-contaminated site in the Upper Colorado River Basin, Wyoming, United States - RVT155D38 (version 2) ... | reverse complement strand
CGAACGTTTGTGGTCGCAGCACTAGTTACCCTCAGGGTCATGATCTCAATGGACTCCCTGGAGCAGGTCGATCCCGCGATTGCGGATCTCATCTTGAAGGACTTGGAAAGACAGAACTCGCACATCCACCTCATCGCATCGGAGAACTTCGCCTCCCCGGCGGTAATGGCGGCTTCCGGCTCGGTCTTCACCAACAAATACGCCGAGGGTTACCCGGGCCGCCGTTACTACGAGGGTTGCCAGATCGTCGACGAGATGGAACAGCTCACCATCGATAGAGCCAAAGAGCTCTTTGGCGCCGAGCACGCCAACGTTCAGGCCCACTCCGGCGCACAGGCCAACATGGGTGTCTACTTCTCCTTGCTCGAGCCTGGAGACCGGGTGCTGGGCATGAGGCTCGACCAGGGTGGGCATCTCACCCATGGGTCCCCGGTCAACTTCTCCGGTCTCTATTACGACTTCGTCGCCTATGGGGTCGACCCCGAAACCGAGTTGATCGACATGGACCAGGTTCGCTCCCTGGCCCTGGAGCACAAACCCAAGATCGTCCTCGCCGGCTACTCCGCCTATTCACGCATCCTCGATTACGAAGGCTTTCGCTCCATCGCCGACGAGGTAGGCGCCATCTTCATGGTTGACGCGGCGCATTTCATCGGGCTGGTCGCCGGTGGGTCATATCCATCCCCGGTGCCTCACGCCGATGTGGTCACCGGCACCACACACAAGGCACTCAGGGGTCCCCGGGGTGGCCTGATCCTGAGCACCGGGGAGTTTGCCCGAGACGTCGACAAGGCCGTGTTCCCCAACGCTCAGGGTGGTCCGATCGAGTCGCAGATCGCGGCCAAGGCCGTGTCATTCATGGAGGCGAGACGGCCCGAGTTCCACAAGTACACCGAGCAGATCGTGGCCAACGCCCGGGCCATGGCGGGGAGCATCCAGGAGCAGGGAGTCCGGGTTGTCTCCGGTGGGACGGACAACCACCTGTTCCTCATCGACCTGAGGTCGATCGACGAGGATCTGACCGGAAAGGAGGCAGCCAGGTTGCTCGACGGGGTCGGGATCACCCTCAACTTCAACACCATCCCCTTCGACCCCCGGCCGCCATTCCGGGCGTCGGGGTTGAGGATCGGGACTCCTGCGATGACCACCCAGGGAATGAAGGAGGAACAGGCAACGGAAGTGTCGATGCTGATCGCACGCGCCCTTCAGAATCGCCACGACGCGTCGGTCCTCGACGGGGTGGCGGGCAGGGCTGGCGAGCTGGCCTCGAGCTTCCTCCCGTACCCGATCGACTTTGCCGGACATGTGTGAGCGGCGGCCGGAACGGCTAGCTTCGATTTGTCGGTGATGAGAACCATCCCTAAACTTTGTGAATAGATTCACAAGCTTGGATCCAGGCACCAGACCAAGATGAAATGAAGTACGAGACACCCCACCAGCAGGTAGGCCGCGCCCTCCATGAAGGGTGGGGTCGATCCGGGGCCTTCGCCGGCTCCATCCTCTCCGGCACCCTGCTCGGGTTACTGGCTGACCGCTGGCTGGGTACCGAGCCCTGGCTCGTTGTCATCGGCAGCTTGCTCGGCATCTATTCGGCCTTCGTCCAAGTGTGGAATTACACCCAGACGATCGGGGAGGCCGATCGTGAGTCTTGAGCACGGCCCTCCCGTCGAGGCCTATCTCGCCCGGGACACCGTGGCCCGGGCGATCTATGTCGCTCCGCTTTTGGTACTCGCCTCCGGGCTTCTCCGCGGGTGGGATGGGGCCTGGAGCGCAGCCCTTGGCGTCGTGGTGGTCCTTGCCAACTTCCTGCTCGCCGGCTTCGTACTCTCGATTTCGGCAAGGGTCAGCCTCCAGGCCTATCATGCCGCCGCTCTGGTCGGTTTCATCCTTCGTCTTGTGCTGTTCGTCGGCGCCGTCTATCTCATCGCCAGCGTGGTCGACGTGGACCGGGTGGCCTTCGGGGTAGCGGCGGTGATCGCCTACTTCGCACTGTTGACGTGGGAGGCGGTCTCGATCTCCAGGAATAGAGAAAGGGTGCTCAGTTGGCGCAGATGATCCTCGCCACCGAATGTGACGTCGCCAACGAGGTGATTTGCGCCCCGGCCGACGTCACCGAGTTGTTCGAGTTCCCCACCCTCTTCACCATCGGTGGCCTCGAGTTCAGCCGGACCCATATCCTGATGCTGTTCACCGCCTTCGCCGCGGTGGCCATCCTCTACTACGGCCTGCGCGGGCAGAGACTGGTCCCGACCAAGTTCGGCGCCGCGGTGGAGGGTTTGGTGGGCTTTGTCAGGGACGGCATCGCGCGTGACGTGATCGGTCCCGAGGGGACCAGGTACGTGCCCTACCTGATGGCGATGTTCTTCTTCATCCTGGTGGGAAACCTCTTTGAGATCACTCCGCTGATCAACTTCCCGGTCACGTCGCGGATGGCCATACCCTTATTTCTGGCCCTGGTCACTTACGTCATTTTCATGTTCGTCGGCTTTGCCAAGAACAACTTTCGCTTTCTGATCGACACCGCCTGGCCCAAGACTGTCCCGATCGCCCTCAGATGGCTGGTGGGGCTGATCGAGGTGTTCTCGATCTTCATCCTGAGGCCGATCACGCTCGCTGTCCGGCTATTCGCCAACATGGTGGCCGGGCACCTGATGCTGACCTTGCTCCTGACCTCGGGGGTGATCTTCATCGCCGCCATCCCCGAGATCGGGCTCAAAGGCTCGATCGGCGTCTTCTGGTTCGGCCTGGGCCTGTTCATGTTCCTGTTGGAGATCCTGATCGGCGTGCTCCAGGCTTACATCTTCACCTTGTTGACCGCGATCTACATCGAATCGTCCATCCACTTCGAGCACTAAGGAGAGAGACCAATGGAAGGCAACATAGAGGAACTCGGTAGAGCGCTCTCGCTGATCGGCTACGGCCTGGGCGCGATCGGGCCCGGTATCGGGATCGGCATCGTGGCCGGCAACGCCATCACGGCGATGGCCCGCCAGCCTGAGATGCAGGGCACGATCCGGACCACCATGTTCCTCGGCATCGCTCTCACCGAGGCGCTGGCCCTGATCGGGTTCGTCCTCTTCTTCATCGCCTCTGCTTGATAGGAGACGGGATATGCACCTACTGACAGCCCTGGCCGTCGTGGCCACCGAAGAAGGGGGAGAGACTGGCGGCGGTCTCAGCCTGATCTTCCCCCCCGTTTCGGAGCTGATCGCCGGGGTCCTCGCCTTCCTGATCGTCTTCTGGTTCGTGGGGCGTCGGGCAATGCCGATGATCAACCGCACGCTCGAGGCCCGTCAGCAGGCGATCACCGGGCAGCTGACCGAGGCCGAGGAGACCAAGAACGAGGCCGAGAGCCTTCTCGCTGACTACAAGGCACAGCTTGCCGAGGCCAAGGCCGAGGGGAATCGGCTGATCGAAGAAGCGCGTCTGGCCGGGGAGCAGCTCAAGGCCGACATCGTGGCCAGAGCTGAGGAACAGGCGGCCCAAACACTGGCCAAAGCACGCGACGAGGCGCAAGCCGAGAAGTCGCGCGCCATGACCGAAGCTCGCCGGGAGGTGGGGGAGATCTCCGTCGAGCTGGCCGAAAGGATTGTGGGCGGCTCGCTCGACGACAAGATGCAGAAGGACCTCATCGAGCGATACCTGACCGAGCTGGAGACACTCTAAATGGACGACCGGGTCACCGGATACGCACAGGCGATCTTGGATCTCGCTACCGCCGAGGGCGAGCTGGAACGAGTCGAGACCGAATTCCTGGCAATCGGCCAAGCTTTCGACAAGTCCGAGGAGTTGAGGTCGGCGCTGATCGATCCCAGCCTCCCGCTGGAGAGGAAGCGTGCCATCATCGACGACCTCATCGGGGGGAGGGCGTCCGCGCTCACCGTCGGCCTGGTCCAGTTCATCGCCGGGCAGGGCCGCTCGTCAGAGATCCCGGCCATAGCCAAGGCCTTTGTCGAGAAGGCGGTCGAGTCTCGCGACAAAGCAGTGGCCGAGGTCCGCTCGGCGGTGCCGCTCGACGAGCAAACCATCGAGCGTCTCGCCGTCGCACTGGGCAAGGCAACAGGAAAGAGCGTCGAGGTGAAGGTCGTCGTGGATGACTCGGTCATCGGAGGGATCGTTGCCCGGGTCGGTGACGTCGTCATCGACGGATCGCTCGCCAATGCGATCGCGGAGCTGCGCCAGGCCGTATTGAGCCGATGAGGAGTTACAGATGACCGACTTGACCATTACCGCCGATCAGATCACCCAGTCACTCCGAGACCAGCTCTCGGGCTGGGAGCCCGAGGTCGAGAAGGAAACCGTTGGCTACGTGACATCGATCGCCGACGGGGTGGCCCGGGTCGACGGTCTGCCCAATGTGATGGCATCGGAGCTGCTCGAGTTCCCCGGTGGGCTGATTGGCGTCACCCTGAACATCGACGAGGACGACCTGGGTGTCGTGCTCCTCGGAGAGGCGAGCCATATCCAGCAGGGTGACTCGGTCAAGCAAACCGGGACCGTTCTCTCGGTCCCGGTCGGGGATGGCCTGTTGGGACGTGTCATCGACCCGTTGGGGAACCCGGTCGACGGGAAAGGGCCGATCGAGACCACCGAGCGCCGCCTCATGGAGACCCAGGCCCCATCGGTGGTGCAGAGACAGCCGGTGAGTGAGCCGCTGCAGACCGGGATCAAGGCCATCGACGCCATGACCCCGATCGGGCGTGGCCAGCGTCAGCTGATCATTGGAGACCGGCAGACGGGAAAGACCGCGATCCTGGTCGACACCATCATCAACCAGAAGGTGAATCAGGGGACCAAAGACGAAGTCAAGTGCATCTACGTCGCCATTGGCCAGAAGGCGTCGACGGTGGCAGAGGTCGTCGCCACCCTGGAGGCCGCCGGCGCCATGGACTACACGGTGGTGGTCAACGCAGCCGCCTCCGCCGCACCCGCCCTTCAGATGTACGCCCCCTATGCCGGCTCGGCCATCGGCCAGCACTGGATGTACAACGGCCAGCACGCACTGGTCATCTTCGACGACCTGTCCAAGCAGGCGGTGGCCTATCGCGAGATCTCTTTGCTGCTCCGCCGCCCACCGGGCCGTGAGGCTTACCCCGGCGACGTCTTCTACCTGCACAGCCGTCTCCTCGAGCGATGCGCCAAGCTGTCCGACGATCTGGGGGGCGGCTCGTTGACCGGTCTGCCCGTGATCGAGACCAAGGCCAACGACATCTCGGCCTACATCCCGACCAACGTGATCTCGATCACCGACGGCCAGTGCTATCTGCTCTCCGACCTGTTCTACCAGGGGATTCGCCCCGCTCTCGACGCCGGCATCTCGGTGTCCCGGGTTGGAGGCGCCGCCCAGATCTCAGCCATGAGGAAGATCGCCGGCCCACTCCGCCTCAACCTGGCGCAGTTCCGGGAGCTGGCCGCATTCGCCGAGTTCGGGTCTGAGCTAGACGCGACTTCTCTCGCCCAGCTGGAGCGGGGCCGCAGGGTCGTCGAGGTGCTGAAGCAGCCGCAGTTCTCTCCGATCCCGGTTGAAGAGCAGGTGATCGTGATTTACGCCGTCACCGAGGGTCTCATGGACAAGGTCGCACTCGGCGACATTCGGCGTTATGACGAGGAGTTGCGCCAATTCTTCCGGAGTCGACACCCAGGTCTGCTCTCCGAGATCCGTGACACGGGGAAGCTTCCCGAGGTGGAGACGGTCGATGCCGCCATCGCCGAGTTCAATGAGTCCTTCGAGGGCTCCAAAGTAGAAGAGTAGGCAGCAGAGGATGGCCTCAGCCCAGCTCCGGGACACCCGGCGTCGCATCAAGAGCGTCGAGGCGATCAAGAAGATAACCCGCGCCATGGAGTTGATCGCCACCAGCCGTATCCCCAAGGCGCAGGCACGGGTCAACGCTTCCAAGCCGTACACAGCCAAGCTCATCGAGGTCATCCGGAATGTCAGTGCCGGTGGCGCCGGGACCTCACATCGACTTCTCGAGCGCCGGGAGATCAAGACGGTTGGCCTGTTGATCGTCTCATCCGATCGGGGTTTGGCCGGGTCTTACGCCTCCAATGTCATCCGTCTCACCGAGGCCCGGATCCGTGAGCTCAATCGCGAGGGCAAGGACGTCACCCTCTACACGGTCGGTAAGAAAGCCCAGGCCTACTTCCGGTACCGGGGTTATCGGATCGAGAGCGCATACCTTGGAGTCACGGACACACCTGGATACGGGGACGCTCGGGCAGTCGCCAACGCGGTGCTCGCCGCATTTGCCCTGGCTCAGGTCGACTCTCTCGAGCTGTTCTACACCCGCTACCAGTCGGCTTTCATCCAGGTCCCGACCCGTCTCGAGCTTCTGCCGATCACACCACCGGAAGCCGATGAGGATGAACGTGCCCACGAAGTCTCGTACGAGTTCGAGCCCTCACCGGATGAGATCCTCAACCGGTTGCTTCCCCGGTACGTGGAAGCAACCGTCTTCAACGTGCTCCTCGAGGCCTCGGCTTCGGAGCACAGTGCCCGGCGACGGGCGATGAAGGCCGCCACTGACAACGCCGAAGATCTGATACGGGTCCTCAGCGTCCAAGCCAACCGGGCCCGCCAGGCCGAGATCACCACCGCCATCTCCGAAATCGTGGGTGGCGCCGAAGCCCTGGCCGAAGGCCGGAGATGAGAATCCAGATGAACGACATGAACGCGAATGGAGATTGCAATGAGTGACGCCTTGCCTGTCGGGCGCATCGTCAAGGTGGCCGGTCCGGTCATCGATGTCGAGTTCCCACCGGATGGTTTGCCCGAGATCCTCCACGCCATCACCGTTGACTTCGCCATCGGCGGCGAGGAGCGCAGGGTCATCGCCGAGGTGGCTCAGCACCTGGGTGGGAGCAAGGTGCGGGCGATTGCCCTCGCCCCGACCGATGGCCTGACCCGGGGCGCCGAAGTCAAGAACACCGGAGGCCCGATAACGGTCCCGGTCGGCGACCAGACCCTGGGTCACATATTCAATGTCTGGGGAGATTCACTCGATGCGCCCGACCAAGACTTCTCCGAGCCACGGTGGCCGATCCACCGGACTCCACCGGCTTTCGAGGACGTCGAGCCGCAGAAGACCGTCTTCGAGACCGGGATCAAAGTCCTCGACCTGATCTGCCCATATCTGCAGGGGGGGAAGATCGGCCTCTTTGGCGGGGCCGGTGTGGGCAAGACGGTCCTCATCCAGGAGATGATCAACCGGGTGGCCACCCAGCACGGCGGTGTCTCGGTGTTCGCCGGTGTCGGCGAGCGCACCCGTGAGGGAACCGATCTCTTTCTCGAGATGCAGGACTCCGGCGTCATCAGCAAGGCGGCTCTCGTCTTTGGCCAGATGGACGAGCCTCCCGGGGTCCGGCTGCGGGTCGCACTCTCGGCGTTGACCATGGCCGAGTATTTCCGTGACGAGCAGCGTCAGGACGTGCTGTTGTTCATCGACAACATCTTCCGATTCACTCAGGCGGGCTCCGAGGTGTCGACCCTTTTGGGACGGATGCCATCGGAGGTCGGCTACCAGCCCAACCTCGCCGACGAGATGGGTTTCCTCCAGGAGCGGATCACTTCTCTGAAGGGGCGGTCGATCACCTCCCTTCAGGCGATCTACGTTCCCGCAGACGACATCACCGACCCCGCCCCGCACACTGCCTTCGCCCATCTCGATGCCACCACGGTGTTGTCCCGGCCCTTGACCGCACTGGGGATCTACCCCGCCGTCGACCCGCTCGACTCCTCGAGTCGTGCCCTGGACCCGCTGATCGTCGGCGCGGAGCACTACCGCGTCGCCACCGAGGTGCAGCGCGTCCTGCAGAGATACAAGGATCTCCAGGACATCATCGCCATCCTCGGCATCGACGAGCTCTCCGAGGAGGACAAGCTGGTGGTGGGCCGGGCTCGAAGGATCCAGCGATTTTTCGCCCAGCCGATGTTCGTAGCCGAGCAATTCACCGGGCAGCCGGGTGTCTACACCCCACTCGAGGAGACAATCGGCGCCTTCAAGGCCGTGCTCGACGGGGATATGGACCAGTTCCCGGAGCAGGCCTTCTACATGGTCGGAGGCCGGGAGGATGTCGAACGCAGGGCGGGCGAGCTGACCAAGTCGTCCACAGCCGCATGAACACCTTCCAGGTAGACGTGGTGTCACCAGAGGCCACGGTCTGGAGTGGATTGGCAACGCTGGTGATGGCCAAGACACCCGACGGTGAGCTTGGCATCATGGCCAACCACGAGCCGCTGATGGGAGCCCTGGTCACCGGGCCGGTGACCATCGAGGCCGAGGACGGGACACGGACCACCATCGGGGTCCATGGCGGGTTCCTCCAGGTGCTCAACAACCAGGTCACACTGATAACCGACCGCGCCCAGGTAGCGGGTGGTGGCCGGGAAGAGGCGAAGCAGGTGGCCGAGGAGCTGGCCTCTCAGGGCGATCTGGCCTAGCCCGAGCCGCGACCGCCTCTACCCGGATGGCGATTCGAAGCCGCGCACGAAGTCTTCGACGGTGCCGGTGAAACCATTCCCGATGGCGGCGGCGATCACCGGGAAGAACAGCGAGCCCAACACCCCGATGCCTTCGATGCGGAGGTCCACGAAGATCCTGGTCCCGATGTCCACCGGGCTGAGCCCCACGGTCACCCGACCGTTGATCTCGGAGGTCCTGATGTCCCAGGCGATCAGCCTCTCGTCCTCGCGCCCCGCCGGAGCGGCCTGACCTAGGTACTTCCTTCCCCCAACGACGGTTTCGAACGAGAACCCTCTGAGTCGGCCGGAAGCGTCGAAGATGGGGTTGACGACTCGGTCCACTCCAGGGACGGCTTCCCACGTCTCGGGCTCGTCGAGCGCAGACCAAACCGAAGGGATGGGTGTCGGGGTCGTGGCTGCATGCTGGAAGCTCTGCTCGGGCACGCCGGCAACCTAACCGAGTCGGCTCTTGCATCTGCAATCAAGCCAGGGCCTCACTTCTCGGGGCCTGGTGGGGCGAAGACCCCCTCCGGCCCTTCGGGCCACCTCCCCCAAGAAGCCCCCTCCGGCCCTCCGGGCCACCTCCCCCAAGAAGCCCCCTCCGGCCCTCCGGGCCACCTCCCCCAACGTCGCTTCGCTCCTGGGGGAGGAAACAGTCGCTCCGCTCCTGGGGGAGGAAACGCGTCCAGAGCGGGCCCGCGCTCGGTGGCTCCACGAAATCGGGGCGACGTTTCCGTCGCCCCGATGCCCCTGGGAGGAGGGATCTGTTGTGGGCTCGGACCTCCGAGGTCGTTGCCATAGAGAGTTGTAACGGCGACGGGTTTCCTGATGGTGAACGCCGCCTATCGAGTGGCCAAACAATTGAGGTAGACCTCGCCGACCGTCAGGGCAGGGCAGAGGCCTCGCGTAGTGGGCGCAGGGCTCCCAGTGACTCGGCGACCACCACCAGGTCGTCGTCGAGTGAAAGGGTGAAGCCGAAACCCGGGTTGGTGTGGGTGACGCCTTGGCGGGTGATCGCCAGGAGGGTGGCCTGATGGTCGCGACGGAGCTTGGCCGCGAGCTCGTCGATGGTCATCCCCACACAGTCGTCGGGCAAGATCACCCGATACAGCTCCGAGCCTTCGCCGCCGGAGACAATGTCGGACACCAGTGAGGACAACCCCGGATACATGGCGGTCCGGGCGAGCAGATGGGCAGCCAGCTTGGAGGTGACCATGACCTCGTCGACGTTTGCCCTCCTGAAGTGAGCCACATGGTCGGGATTGTTGACCTCGACAACGGTGCGCACCTGGGGAGCCAGGGACTCGATGGCGAGAACAGTGAGAATCGACGACATGTCGGCCTCATTCGAGCCGTCTCGAGGGCAGATGATCGCCGAGACGGCGTTCTCGATCCCGGCTCGCTTCAGATCGCTTTCATTGGTGGTGTCCCCGCGGACGAAGTAGGCGACATCGTCCGTCGGATTCCTCTCGCTGTCATGCAACAGTACGATTTTGGTTCCGTACTCGTCTTTGGCCAGCTCGCCAATCAGATCCCTTGCCGTCGAGTTCCACCCACAGACCACGATGTGGTCGCGATAGGCAGCTGCTCCCATCCCTTGTCCCTCCTTCAACAGAAAGTCGATCACGAACCCCACCAGGGCTCCGGTGAGGGTGGCCACTATGGCCACTCCGAACAGTCCGAGTATCCAGCCCACGATCCAGCCGACCGGCCCGGTCACGAATCCACCTTCACCCAGACCGAGAACGGTCGCTCCTGCCCAGTAGAACGACTGGCCCAGCTGGCCCAGTGAGCCGTCTGTCTCGGCCAGCCAGATCACGACTGCGGCCGAGATGAGGAACAGGGTGAGGCCGAGGATCAGCGAGGTGAAGAACCGCCGATCGATCTTGTCGCCCACCCGTTTCACGTGCCAGCTGACCCGGCGCAGGAACGGCGAGTCGAACAACGAGCGAAAACGCACCACCATCGGCAGCGAACATAGTCACCTGTGTTCCGGCGGGCCCCGCGCAGGCAACCCTTATTCGCCCCGATAGGACGCCGGCGGCTCCTAACGTCGGCGAACGCTGTTCCACTGATGCTGATTGCACGCGACCTCCAAATCGATGTCGGTCACCGCACGCTGCTCGCGGGGGCCTCGTTCAGTGTGCAAGCAGGTGATCGGATCGGTCTCGTCGGGCGCAACGGGGCAGGCAAGACGACCCTGATGAAGACGTTGATTGGAAGCCAGCTTCCGACGGAAGGCACTGTCCTGAGATCGGGCCAGATCGGGTACTTCTCTCAGGAAGCGGCCCTCCCCGACCTCGAGCATCCCGACGCCACGGCGCTCGAGCGGATTCTCATGGCCCGTGAGATCGGAGCCCTCCAGCGGAGGATCGAGGAGGCGCGTCGCCGACTGCACCACCTGACCGGCTCGGAGCGGGATCGCGGGATCGAGCGCTTCGGGCGTCTGCACGATGAATTCGAAGCCAAGGGTGGTTTCGTCGCCGAGGCTGAGGCGAAACGTATGGCCGCTGCCCTTGGAATCGGCAATGACGAGCTGTCTCAGTCGGTGCTGACGATGTCGGGTGGCCAGCGACGCCGAGTCGAGCTAGCCCGCATTCTCTTTGCCGAGACGGACATCATCCTTCTCGACGAGCCGACCAACCATCTAGACCTCGACGCCAAGAGCTGGCTGATGGAGTGGCTCATGTCGTACAAGGGAGGAATGCTGGTGGTCTCTCACGATCTCCCCCTTCTCGACGAGGCAATCACCTCGGTGCTTGCTGTGGAGCATGGGGAGCTCGAGGCCTACCGGGGCAACTACTCGCACTTCCTGGTGGAGCGGGAGCGGCGACGGAAGCAGAAGGAGCGCGAGCGCCGGCATCAGGACGAAGCCATCGCCCGGCTCGAGGAGAACATCAGGCGCTTCAAGGGAACCACCGAGAAGATGGCCAAGGCGGCTAGATCATGGGAGACCCGTGTCGACCGGATGAAGAGAGACCTCGTCGAGGTGCAGAGAAGTGGGAAGAAGGTGCGGGTTGCTTTTCCCCAGCCGGAGAAGTCGGGCAGGGTGCCGCTCTCGGCATTCGGCCTGGCCAAGTCCTACGGAGACAACCTCGTCTTCATCGATGTCGAGTTTGCCGTGGAGCGCGAGGAGCGGATGCTGCTGATAGGGCTCAACGGTGCCGGCAAGACCACCTTGCTCCGGATCCTGGCCGGTGTCGAGTCGGCGGATCTCGGTGAGGTGTCGTTGGGGCACAATGCGAGCGTCGGCTACTACGCCCAGGAGCACGAGCAGATTCGGGACGGGGTTTCGGTCCTCGATCACATGCCCACGGGAAGCGGGCTCACCGACCAAGCCCTGAGGTCCTTACTCGGGCATTTCCTGCTGGCAGACAAGATCGATCAGGATGCCTCGACCCTTTCCGGGGGCGAGAAGACCAAGCTGGCCTTGGCCATGCTGGTGGCGTCCAGGCCCAATGTCCTCCTCCTCGACGAACCGACCAACAACCTCGACCCTCAGGCGAAAGAGGCGTTGCTCGATGCTCTCACCATTTACGAGGGAACGGTGGTGCTGGTGAGTCACGACACTGACTTTGTCGCGCAACTCATGCCCGACCGTGCGGTGTTGATGCCGGAAGGCGAGATGAGATTCTTCGACGAGAATCTGCTCGACCTGGTTGCCCTCGCCTGAAGCATCTACCGGATCCACACCTCAACGGCGAGGTCGTCGGTTGGTTCCAGGGCTGTGCACTCACCGAAGGCGACCTTGAGGGGAGAGCCTCGAAGGAAGAGGCTCTCCCCTCGGGGTGATCGGTTACAACTGCGCTAGTCGGACGGGGATTGCTGTCAGGATCTCTCATGCAAGCCAAGCCAAGATGCCAAAGATCGAGCCCCCAAACAACAATCCCCGTCGCGCTCTCTCCCAGCCCCGCCCACACTCTCGCCCGCCCGGGTGATACCTCCATGACCATTGTCAGATTCGTCCCATGTGTCTAGTCCCTGGTCAACCCAACGAACGTTTGTTTGCGATAGACTGCCTGTCATGACCCCCGAGGAACACTTCGAAGCCATCGTCGCCGCCGAGGACAAGATCGAGCCCACCGACTGGATGCCGGAGGCCTACCGCGGCACCTTGATCCGCCAGATTGCGCAACATGCGCATTCCGAGGTGATTGGGATGCAGCCCGAGGGCAACTGGATCAGCCGGGCCCCGACCCTCCATCGCAAGGCGATCCTCATGGCCAAGGTCCAGGACGAGGCCGGCCACGGGCTCTATCTCTACTCCGCGGCCGAGACTCTCGGGGTTGGACGCGACGAGTTGCAGGAACTGCTCCATCAGGGCAAGCACAAGTATTCGTCGATCTTCAATTACCCGACCTTGAGCTGGGCAGACATCGGCGCCATCGGCTGGCTGGTCGATGGGGCGGCGATCACCAATCAGGTGATGCTCACCCGCTGCTCGTATGGGCCCTACTCCCGGGGCATGGTGAGAATCTGCAAGGAGGAGTCATTCCACCAGCGTCAGGGATACGAGATACTGATTCGTCTTTGCCAGGGCTCTCCTGAACAGAAGGCAATGGCCCAAGACGCCCTCGATCGCTGGTGGTGGCCATCACTGATGATGTTCGGGCCACATGACACCGACTCCACTCACACCGAGCAGTCGATGCAATGGAAGATCAAACGGGTTTCCAATGACGACTTGCGTCAACAATTTGTCGACATGACGGTTCCCCAAGCCGACTACCTCGGGTTGACCATGCCCGATCCGGCCCTGAAGTGGAATGAGGAACGCGGGCATTACGACTTTGGGGAGATCGATTGGGACGAGTTCTGGACTGTGGTCAAAGGGAACGGCCCCATGAATCGGGATCGGATCGAGCACAAAGTGAGAGCTTGGGACCAAGGCGAGTGGGTGAGAGAGGCGGCGGCCACCCACGCCGCCAAGACGTCGGCGGCGGCAGCCACACGTCTCACCGGTGCGGCGGCTGCGGGAGTGGGAAAATGACCTACGACGTCCCCCTCCTCCCCGGCGAGAGCCCTGATATCGAGCAAACTACCGCTACCGCCGGCGAGGGTTGGCCCTTGTGGGAGGTCTTCGTAAGGGCGCGAAGGGGTATCTCACATGTCCACATCGGAAGTCTGCATGCTCCGGATCCGGAGTCGGCGCTCCAGAACGCGCGGGATGTCTACACCCGGCGCGGCGAAGGAGTCAGCCTGTGGGTGGTGCCGAGCTCGGAGATCCACGCGTTCGAGCCCGAGGATCTAGTCGATTACGTAGAGGCGAACGAGAAGGTCTACCGCCATGCGACGACCTATGACATCCCGGACGAAGTGGGTCACATGTGATCGAGCCGAACCTGCCTTCGATGCCGCCAGTACTCCCGTCAGCCAACGGTGACCGGCTCGTCTTCCTTCTCGCCTGTGCCGACGACAACCTGGTCCTGGCCCAGCGTCTCGGGGAGTGGATCTCCAACGCGCCGGAGCTGGAAGAGGACATCGCGCTGGGCAACATCGCACTCGACCATCTAGGTGTGGCTCGGGCCCTCTACACGCACGCTGGTGAAGTCGAGGGTCTGGGGCGGACAGAGGACGATCTGGCTATGAGACGTTCCGAGCGTGAGTTCATGAACGCGTTGCTGGTGGAGCAACCCAACGGCGACTTCGCCCATACCATGGTGCGATCTCTCTTCTTCGACGCCTACCAGGTCGAGCTGTGGTCCGATCTCTCCGACTCCGATGACACCACATTGGCCGGAATCGCCGCGCGGGCGCTCAAGGAGGCCCGCTATCACCTCAGGCACTCCTCTGCCTGGGTGATTCGACTCGGGGACGGGACCGAAGAATCCCATCGACGTGCTCAGGTCGCTGTGGATGCTCTGTGGCGGTACACCGCCGAGCTCTTCGAGGGTGGCGCCGACGGCTATCGAGACCGGTGGCAGAAGACGATTGAAGGGGTGTTGGACGAGGGTCGTCTCACGATTCCGGAAGACACGTATCAACGAAGTGGCGGCCGGAGGGGATTTCACTCGGAACATCTGGGTCATCTGCTCGCCGAGATGCAATGGATGCAACGCAGCTACCCGGGGCTGGAATGGTGACCGCAACAGCCGAGACCGACCTGATTCGCGCTCGCGACATTGCATCCGCCGTGGTCGATCCCGAGATCCCGGTGCTGAGTGTCGCCGACCTGGGCATCCTTCGTGACGTCGAGGTGACTGACGGCCGGGTGACGGTGACCATCACGCCCACCTACTCGGGCTGTCCCGCGATGCGCCAGATCGAGCAAGACCTCAGGACCGCTCTGGGCGACGCGGGGTTCGCAGATGTCGAGGTCCGGATGGTCCATAGCCCGGCGTGGAGCAGCGAGTGGATCACCTCTGAGGGTCGTCGCCGGCTGGCCTCGTTCGGCATAGCCCCGCCAGGTCCGGTGGGCGAGCTCCTGTGCCCGCGGTGCGCCTCCGGCTCCCCGCGGATGGTGGCCAGGTTCGGTTCGACTGCATGCAAGGCCCTGATGGTCTGCACGGCCTGTGGTGAGCCATTCGACTTCTTCAAGGAGTTCTGAGTGAGCCTCGACTTTCATCCTCTGCGGGTCTTGGAAGTCTCGCCTCTCACGGACGACGCGGTGGCCGTCACCTTCGGTGTTCCTCCCGAGCTGACGGAGGCGTTTCGCTACCTCCCAGGCCAGCACATGACGTTGCGCGCCATGATCGACGGAAGGGACGTCCGACGGTCCTACTCGATCTGCTCCAACGCCAACGATGGCAAGCTGCGGGTCGGGATCAAACGGCTCCCCGGCGGAGCCTTCAGCACCTATGCCACGAGTGCGCTCGCGGCGGGTGACGTCATCGACGCGATGCCTCCGGTTGGTGAGTTCAGCATCGTTCCCGATCCGACGACCGCCCGGCACCGGGTGGCGATCGCGGCCGGTTCGGGCATCACACCCGTCGTCTCGCTCATCTCAACCACACTCGAGAGTGAGCTCCGATCGTCGTGGACGCTCCTCTTCGGCAATCGCACGGCCAACACCGTGATGTTCCTCGAGGAGTTGGAAGGGTTGAAGGACCGCTTTCCGGACCGCTTCCAAATGTTCCACCTGTTCAGTCGTGAGGGGGCCGACCTGCCCCTGCTCGCCGGGCGGATAGACGACGAGAAGCTCCGGGCGGTGCATCGTCTTCTCGCGGGCCGAGCGGTGGATGGCTGGTACCTGTGCGGACCCTACGACATGGTGATGACCGCGCGGGAGACACTGTCCTCGTTGGGGGCCGAGCCTGACCTGATCCACGACGAGTTGTTTTTCGCCGGTCCCTTAGATCCCTCAACGCTGCCTCCGGAGCCGTCACCCGGCGAGGGCTCGGTCGAGCTGAGGGTGATCCTCGACGGGAGAGCAGTCGAGACCCGGATGAGCGCTGACACCTCGATCCTCGACGCCGCCCTCCGGGTCCGCTCCGAATTGCCGTTTTCGTGCAAAGGAGGGATGTGTGCCTCGTGCAAGGGTCGGATTGAGGAGGGTGCGGTACGGATGGACAAGAATTACGCCCTCATCGACTCGGAGGTGGACGCTGGTTACGTGCTCACCTGTCAGTCACATCCGGTCTCGGATCGAGTCGTCGTCCGATACGACCACCGCTGATGGTCACTACCCGCAACACACGGGCCGACGTCGTCGCCGCGGCCGGCCGTTTGTTCGCCGACAAGGGCTACCACGGCACCTCGATGCGCGATTTGGGAAAGGAGTTGGGTCTTCTCGGCTCATCGCTCTACGCCCACATCGAATCGAAACAGGACCTCCTGGTCGCGGTAGTGGAACAAGGAGCCCGACTCTTCCAGGAGTCAGCACAGACCGCGCTGGCAGTGGAAGGGTCGGCCGATGATCGGTTGCGGGCCCTGGTAGCCGGGCACATCGATGTCGTTCTCGATAACCACGACGTCGTGGGGACCTTCCTCAACGAGGCGCGCGTTCTCGACGATGCCCACCGGGCGCGGGTGATCGCGGCTAGGGACACATACGAGAGTGCCTTTCGAACGGTCATCGCCGATGGGATCAGCGATGGGTCGTTCCGGTCCGACGTCGACCCCAAGCTGGCCTCGATCTTCATCCTCTCGATTCTCAACGCCGTGCAGCGGTGGTATCGGGTTGACGGGGAGCTCGATCCGGGTCAGCTCGCCGATCGCATCGATCGGTTCGTCGCCGACTCCTTGCGCTGAGCGATCGACGCGGTGAGCGTCGATTGGCCCGAACTGAATTGTCGCTCAGGAACCGCCGCTGACTGGCCGACGTTGGAGTTGAGATGTTCTCGTCGCGTCAGGCTGCCGGGTCTTTGACTGTCGCCGTCCTCTTGCTCACCGCCGTTCCGTGGGATTCGGCCCAAGCCACCGAGGTCGGCTCGTTCGTCGACGACGACCGGAGTCGATTCGAGCCGTACATCGAGACCGCCCGCACCGAGGGTCTGGTCTCCGGCTGCAACCCCCCTGCCAACGACAGGTTCTGCCCGCATCGGATAGTCACCCGCGGCGAGATGGCCATGATGCTGGTTCGGTCTCTCAACATGCCTTCCGACGGTGGAGACTTCTTCAATGATGACAATGGCCATCCGGCTGAGCAAGCGATCAACTCCCTGGCCGCGGCAGGTGTCACCAGTGGCTGCGGTGAGGGCCGATTCTGCCCGGATCGGAGCTTGACCCGCGGCGAGATGTCGTCGCTGATCACCGCTGGGATGTCCTGGGCTCTTCCCGGGAACACCTATCCGTATCTCGATCTGGAACAGTCGCCATATGGCAGGTCGACCAAGGCCCTCGCCAGTCGGGGGGCGCTCGAACCGTGTAACCCGCCCGTCGACAACCGGCTGTGCCCGGAGCGGGCCGTGGCCCGGGACGAGGCGGTGTTCTCGCTGACGTCGGCGCTGAAACTGAACCCGACGCGGAGCGCCGCACCCACTGTCGCTACGCCTGCCCTGGGGTTCGGTGACGCATTCGAAGCCATCGACCTGTGGGACGGGCGCACCCCCGGCAGTCGGAATCGGGTCAGCCTCACCGATGGTGGCTACCAGGGGAGCGGGTTGAGGGTCACGATCCCCAAGGGCTCACATTACGGGGCGGACTTCAAGCTGGATCTGACCGATGTGGTCGGCGAGAAGCCCGACCAGCTCTTCTTCCGCTATTTCCTCCGTCTCAACCCAGACTGGGCACCGGAGATAAATGGCAAGCTTCCTGGATTCTCAGGGGTGTACGGGCAGAGCGGCAAAGGGGGCTACCAGAGCACCCCGTCGGCGCCCGGTTGGTCTGCGCGGATGGAGTTCTTCGGAACCCGGGAGGACGACGATCGAGCCCGGCTCGGCTACTACGTCTACCACCTGGGCCAGGAGGGTCGCTATGGGGACGGGATGGCCTGGAACGATGCCGGGAAGTTGAACCCCGGGGAGTGGTACTGCATCGAGGGTGAGGTAGCTCTCAATCACCCTGGCGTGGCCGATGGCGCGTTGCGCGCCTGGGTGGACGGAACCCCGGTCTTCGACACCGCAGGGATCGAGTTCCGCCGACCAGACGAGCCGGACATCAACATCGAGTCATTCTGGTTCAACGTCTATTACGGCGGTAAGCCCACCGCCGAGCGTGATATGGGGATGATCATCGACGAAGTGGTTGTCGACACCGGGCGTGTTGGGTGTGGCTCCGGTGACGGTCTCACCCGCACCGTGACCGCCGACGTGTCAGGCGACGGATTCGACGATCAACTCACATGGGGGGAGTGCCCCGGTGGCACTTGCTTTCAGTCGAGCATCGCCACCCCATCCGGGGCGACCGTGCCTCGGAGATTGGGCGACGGCGCGTGGTTCAACCTCGACACCAGTCGGCTCGGGATCACTGCGGCGGACCTGAACGGAGACGGGCGGGACGACGTCGTGTACCACGGCAGATGTGAGCGGTCCGTCACGTGCTGGCGCGTGCATCTCTCAGAGGGGACCCTGCTCAGCACGCCTCAGGACTGGGGAGACGGCGCCCGGTTGGCGCCGTCGGCCCGAGCCGTCGTGGCGGGGGATTGGAACGGTGACGGCTTCGACGACCTGGTCTACGAGGGCATTTGCGGCTCGGAGCCCGCGCCGTGCTGGCGCGCCCACCTGAGTAGCAACGGCAGTCTGGTGGCGGCCGATTGGGGAGCCTTCCCCGATGGTGCTCGGGAGTCGGAGGTGTCCTCGGCCGACCTGAATGGCGATGGCAAGGAAGATCTGCTCTATCCGGCCGGATGTCAAGCAGGCACCTGTTGGTATGGCCAGATCTCCACCGGCACCTCATTTGGCGCACCGGTCAATCTGGGGATGACCAGGCCCGAGGAGCTGGCATCGAGCGAGCTATTCGACTGGGACGGTGACGGCGACGATGACCTCTTGACCGGGCGTGAGGCGGAGGGAGGGGCTCACGATCTGGACGTCAGGCGGATGGGGCCTGAAGGGCTCGGCGATGTGACCACCCTGAATCAGTTTGGAACACCGTTGACCGGAGTCACCCTTCGCCGACTCGGCCCGGGACGACCGGTCGAGGCCCTGGTGAGTCGAGCATGTGAGCAGGCTCCATGTGTCGATCACCTGTTGTCGCTGTCAGGACGAATGATGCCCGTCGACGAATACGCGAGGGCAGTCGAGCTCCCGCCCCGAAGGAGCGTCGGGTTCTACCCCGGCTGAGCTGGGACCGGGTGTCAGCCTCCGTTGGATGAGGCCTCTTTGACCGTCCAGGTGCCCTGACTGGATATCAGTTTGGACAGGTCACCATCACCCAGTTTCTCCCTGGCCGCCTCGATCTGCGCGTTCATCTGCGACTCGTATGTCGGCCGATGGACGTTGCGGAAGATGCCAAGTGGGGTAGGCCCATAGGGCCCATGAGATAGCCTGCTCAAGGCGAACGCGACCGCGGGGTCGGGTCGGGTCGGGTCATGGACCAGGATCGCTCCCGGATCGACCGAGGACGAGTCCACGATTGTGGCCGAGCCGTCGCGCAGGACGATCGCCTTGGCTCCCTCGTCGAACACGACCGGCTTTCCGATCTCGAGGTCGATCCGGTTGTGTACCCGCTCCTCCTTGCCGGTCAGCTGGATGAATGCCTTGTCGTTGAACACGTTGCAGTTTTGATAGATCTCGATGAAAGCCGAGCCTTCATGCTCGTACGCCGCCTTGAGCAACTCCTGGGTGTGGCCCCGATCCATGTCCAGGGTCCGGGCGACAAAAGTGGCCTCGGCGCCCAGGGCCAATGAAACCGGGTTGAACGGGTAGTCGATCGATCCGTAGGGCGAGGACTTGGTTGTCTTGCCCGGCTCCGACGTGGGGGAGTACTGGCCCTTGGTCAGCCCGTAGATCTGATTGTTGAACAACAGCACCTTGAGGTTCACATTGCGACGAAGGGCATGGATGAGATGGTTCCCGCCAATGGAGAGGGCATCTCCGTCGCCGGTGATCACCCAGACCGAGAGCTCCGGCCTGGTTGCGGCGATGCCCGACGCGATGGCCGGGGCACGCCCGTGGATCGAGTGCATGCCATAGGTGTTCATGTAATACGGGAACCTGGCGGCGCAACCGATGCCCGATACGAAGACGAACTCCTCTCGGGGCCGTCCGAGACCGGCCAGAAACTGTTGGACCGATGCCAGGATGGTGTAGTCCCCGCATCCGGGGCACCAACGGACTTCCTGATCTGTCTGAAAGTCGGCGCGGGTATAGGTCGGGGCGGTCACTTGATCATCTCCAGGATCCTGTCGGTTATCTCCGAGATCTTGAACGGCTCGCCTGCGATCTTGTTGAGACCCTTGGCGTCGACCAGGTACTCGGCCCTGATCACCTTGCGCAGCTGACCGGTGTTCAGCTCCGGGATCAGGATTTTGTCGTATCGGTTCAGGATGTCACCCAGGTTCCGTGGCATCGGGTTGAGGTACCGGAGATGAGTGGTGGCCACTTTGTCCCCGGCCAGTCTCACCCTCCGGGCTGCAGCGCGGATCGAGCCGAACGTCGAGCCCCAGCCGAGGACCAGGATGTCGGCGTCCTCGTCGCCGTTGATCTCCAGATCGGGGACGTCGTCGACGATGTTGGCAACCTTCCAGGCCCGGGTATCGGTCATCAGCTGGTGATTGGCCGGGTCGTAGGACACGTTCCCGGTGATGGCCTCCTTCTCGAGACCGCCGATCCTGTGCTCCAGACCCGGGGTCCCGGGGACCGCCCAAGGGCGGGCGAAGGTCTCGATGTCCCGCATGTAGGGCAGGAATGTCGAGTTGGGCCCGTTGGGGTGTTGAGCGAACTCGGTTTCGATCGGTGCGATGGCATCGACATCAGGCAGCATCCATGGCTCGGACCCGTTGGCGACCTGGTTGTCGCTGAGGAGAAGTACCGGAGTCATGTACTTGATCGCGATTCGGGCCGCCTCGATCGTCAGCTCGAAGGCATCAGACGGCGAGGCGATGGCCAGTACCGGGATCGGGGACTCACCGTGACGACCGTAGAGCGAGAAGAGGAGGTCCGACTGCTCAGGCTTGGTCGGGAGACCGGTCGACGGCCCACCACGCTGCACGTTGATCACGATCAGCGGAAGTTCCATCATGAAGGCAAGAGAAATGCCCTCGCTCTTCAGTGCGATTCCCGGCCCCGATGAGCCAGTGACCGCGAGGCTCCCGGCAAAGGCCGCCCCGATGGCAGCGCCAACCCCGGCGATCTCGTCCTCGGCCTGGAAGGTTCGCACCCCGAAGTTCTTGTGGCGGGCCAGCTCATGGAGGATGTCCGATGCCGGTGTGATGGGGTAGGTCCCGTAGAAGAGCGGGATCCCGGCCAGTCTGGAGGCGGCGATCAGGCCCCAGGCGAGCGCCGTGTTGCCATTGACGTTGGTGTAGGTGCCGGGGCGAAGAGCCGCCGGTTTGACCTCGAAGGTGATCTTGGCCGCCTCGGTGGCCACGCCGAAGGTGTATCCGGCCTTGAAAGCCGCCACGTTGGCCGCGGCGACTTCGGGCGTTCGGGAGAACTTCTTCTGCGCCCATTCGATTGTGGGCTCGGTCGGTCGGTGGAACAGCCATGCGAGCAGTCCGAGAGCGAAGAAGTTCTTGGAACGGAGCACGCTCCGACCCGAGACCCCGGTGTCCTTCACGGCTTCCTTGGTGAGCTCGTCCATGGGCACCTTGATCACCCGGTATCCGTCCAGGGTTCCGTCGTCCAACGGGTCCTTGTCATAGCCGGCTTTCGCCAGGTTCCGCTCATCGAAGGTGTCGGTGTTGACCACCAGGGTGCCGCCCTGTCGGAGGTCCTTGAAGTTCTTTCTCAGCGCGGCCGGATTCATCGCCACGAGGCAATCTGGCTGGTCGCCCGCGGTGAGGATGTCGAAGTCGGCGATCTGAACCTGAAAGCTGGAAACTCCGGGAAGGGTCCCCGCCGGCGCCCGGATCTCCGCCGGGAACGAGGGCAGGGTCGCCAGGTCGTTGCCGAAGAGTGCGCTTGCGTCGGTGAATCTCGATCCGGCTACTTGCATTCCGTCGCCGGAGTCGCCGGCGAAACGGATCACGACCCGGTCCAGGGTCTCGCTGGGGGTTGTCGAGGGGTCAGCTGTGGCGATCTGGTCGGCCACTTTGGTCACATCCTTGCTATTTCTTATCGGCGCGCGTGGGCCAGGATGTGAACTCGGAGTTCTGGTGAGAAGACCGCATCCCGGTTGCCGCGCGCGTCCAGTTTATCCTTGTCATGCACTACTCAAGCCCAATGGAGCAGGGGTGAATCCGACCACTCCCGCCTTCTCCAAAGATCTACCGAACGCGATGAGACCTGTCTCTGAGCCGAGCGACCCAATGGCCTGAAGCGAGACCGCGGGATCGCCTGATCCGGTGACGGGCATCGCGATCGCCGGATGAAGCGAATGGTTGACAACAGCAGAGAACCAGGAGAGAACAGCTCGGTAATGGCGGTCACCGATCGTGTCGTTTCCAATCTCCTTACGCATCGCAGGTGAGGTCGGCGTGATCAACAGGTCGACACGCTGGAAGGCCTCGGCGAATCGGTCGCGGATCATCCGTTGCCAGTCGATCCCGGCCTCGATCTCCCCGGAGGTGACTCGGGCGCAGTCATCGAGCCTCCTGGCCACGTCGTCACCGTACGCCAATTCCTTCGCCCTGAACCCGGCGTGCACGTCGTTTATCTCCCCGGCGATGGCATGGATCAACTGGGGTGCGGGCAAGACGTCCGGCATCTCGATCTCGCTGACCGAGTGACCCAGGCCGCGGAGTGTCTCGATCGCGGCCTCGAACCCCACAGCAACCCTTTCTTCCATCGGTGCCCTATCGAACCACGGCTGGGGAACCCCCAGCCGGAGCTCCTTCGGGAGGGGCTCGTCAGTCTCGTCGTCGGACATCACCCGGTAAGCGACATCGAGGCTCTCGATGGAGTCGGCGAGCGGGCCTACGGTGTCGACCGAGACGGCGAGCGGGAAGACCCCCGCCAGGGGAATCCGTCCGCGGGTCACCTTGAGCCCGAAACAGCCGCAGAGCGCCGCCGGCACCCTGACTGAGCCACCGGTGTCGGTTCCGATGCTCACCGGTGTGATCCCGGCGGCCACGGCCACAGCCGACCCCCCCGACGATCCGCCGGGCGAGGTGGTGGGGTCCCACGGGTTGCGCACCGGCCCGAAGTGGGGGTTCTCCGAAGAGAAGCCAAAGGCAAACTCGTGCAAACCGGTTCGGCCGATGATGACGGCACCGGCGGCCTCGAGTCGGTCGACGACCGGAGCGGACTCGGTTGCCTGCTTGCGGTAGAAGGCCGAGCCGGCGGTCGTGGTGCGGTCCGCGTGATCGATCAGGTCTTTGAGACCAATCGGCATCCCGGCCAGAGGCCCCGCGTACCCACCCTCGGCGAGGATGGAATCGATGTCCAGGGCCCGGGCCAGGGCACGCTCGTTATCGAGATAGGTGAATGCGTTCAGGTCGCCCTGGGTGGCGTGGGCTGCATCGAGGGCATCTTGAACTCGGTTGACGGCTGATGCACCGGACACGAGAGGCGACCATAGCCAGGACGGCCGGGGTTCTTTGGTTTACCGGTCGTCGCCCGGGCGAGGAAGACCGGTTACTCGAAGGTGAGACCGGTGCCGTCGGGCACCAGCGAGATCCAGGCCTGACCGGGGGGAACCGGTATCACGTTGCCCGATTCGTCGGTGAGCACGAACCAATCTTGCTCGGTTTCCCGTTGCCAGGTCCCCTGCATCACCTTTCCGTCGGCGAAGACGAAAGCCGGTCCGGCCCCGGTCGTCCTGCTGCTCGGCAGGCTCTTGCCCCGTCCCGGTGGGGAGTGGTTGTACTGCTCGGTATAGAGGGCAACGAGGACCGGGAAGCCAATGCGTCCTTCCTCACCATCCATGGTTCGCCAGTTCGACTCTCGTCCATCCGCGCCGCGCAGCCAGGTCTCGGTCTCGGGATCCCAGTCCCAGTTCACGATGTTGCCGACGAAGTTGATCTCGACGGTGGTCGCCGGCGTAGCTGTGGAGGGCAGCTCGCCAAACTCCCAGATGGGAGCGATCGGAGGCTCGTCGGGATACTCGAGACTGTCGGCGTACTCACGGAGCAGGATCGTGTTGGCGTACAGGTTGTGAGGGGCGAACCGCCCCGATACCCGGAACGTTTGAGGTCGGACCTCACCGACCAGGTTCACGTCCATCGACCGGATCAATTGCTGGACCCAGCCCTGAGCGCCGGAGATGACGAACGTGGGCTGGTTGAGAGCGGTCAGGATATGGGGGTCGGTCGGTCGCCCGGAGCGCATCGGGCCGAAGTATTCGGTGTCGCTCTGCTGCCAAAGGGTCATGAACCGGGTGATCCCTTCGACCACGATCTCGAAGACGAGGTCAGCTTCCTGGACGCCTGACTGGGGTCGGGCATTGGGATGGTTGTCCATCTTCACTGCCAGCACTCTCCGGTCGAGTAGCGCCGGGTCATCCACGGGCAAGCCGTTGAGAGCGGAGACCGCTTCCGGAATGGTGCTGGATGTTGTTGTTGAGGTAGTCTCGGCGGAGGTGGTCGTTGTCTCGACAATCGTGGTTGTCGTGGTTTCGGGGGTTGGTTCGGGTGGGTCTTGGAGAGCCAGCGCCATCACCACCCCCACCGCGGCGACAAGGATGACGCCGATCGTGACCAGCTGTGCGCGTCTCGACTCACGTAGCAACTGGATGAATCTCGAAAGCATCGGCGGCAGAGTATCCGTCCGCTGTTGCTACACCACTTCACGGGTTGTCGTGAGGCACCCCGAGGGCTCAAACCGCTAGGACCCCGCCCATGATCGGCAGGTCACTCAGCGCTGATTCCGGTTGGTCGATGGAGATGGCGAGCTCGATTCCTTCAGCGTTGGACCGGAGGACGTAGAGGGCGTCGATGTTGACCCCGGCATCGGCCAGCACCCTGGTCAACCGCGCCAGCTCCCCGGGGACGTGGGGCAGGACCGCGGTGAGCACGGTGTTCTCGTCGCTGTGCAGTGCCGCCTCTTCCAGGACCCGCCTCGTTGTTGGAGCGTCGTCGACGATGAGGCGAACTGTCCCCTCCCCATCGTGACCGTAGGCGGCGAGCGCCTCGATGTTGACCCCGAAGGCGGCTAGTGCTTCCGTCAATGCCGCGAGCCTGCCCGGACGGTTCTCCATCCGGACGACGAACTCAGTCATGGAGATGACTCTACGCCGCTGGCCGTGTTCTGTGTCAGGCGCTCGGATCGGCCGGCTCGACCCTTCCCCGCCTCTTGAGGTAGGAGTGCCAGATGACGCGTGCCGCGGTTGCTCGGATGGGTCGCCAGGGCGCCGACAGGAGCTCGAGCTCTTCCCCGTCCGGCACCGACGACATGCCGAGAACCTCGGCGGCCCCTACCTGGAGGGCGCGATCTCCCACCGGGAACACATCGGGCAGCCCGAGCGCCGACAGCAGGTAGGCATCTGCAGTCCACGGCCCGATCCCCTTGATCGCCAGCAGTGCCTGACGAGCCTCATGGGGTGTCTGTCCTGTCAAACCCGCCAGATCAAGCTCGCCGGATCTGACCGCCCGTGCCAACTCGATCAGGTAGCCGGCCTTCTGCCAGGTGACGCCGATGCCGCGGAGATCGGCTTCGGTGACCTCACTCATCCTCTCGGGAGTGATCGCACCGAGAAGACCGTGAAGACGTCGGTACATCGCCGCGCCCGACTCGAGAGAGACCTGTTGCTCCAGGATCAACCAGACCAGTGTCGGGAACCCCGCCGGCCTGCGCCAGAAGGGGGGTACGCCAAACTCGTCGACCACACGGCGAAATGCCGGTTCCTCCCCGATGAGGAGATGCATCGACTCGATGAAGGTGGATTCGTCGAGGTGCTCGACTCGCGGCTCGAGGCTGCCGATCGGAACCGGGCCAAAGGAGGCCGAGTCCTCGATGCCGGCCACATGATTGTCGGAAACGACCCAGGCCTGGCCTTCGCCCATGGTGCCCTGCCCGTCGACTCGATCCCCAGGCCTCGCCGCCAGCCGCTTGACCAACCAGAAGTTATCGCGCCCCGGGTGGGGGAGAGCGACGACTTCGCCGACGAGTGGTGACCGCGACCCGGTGGTGACGAACTCTTCACCGGGAACGAGGGTCGGTCTCATTGAGTCTTCGACAACACGGAACCTGCGCATGGAAATCGCCCCCGGAGGGTATGGTCGGATGAGTAAATCGACAAAGAACGAAGGAGTGCAAATGCGACAGGTGATTGTTGCCCATGCCCACTGCGATCTCTTCTGCGGGGTCTACGACCCGGCCCAGGCCAAGATCGAGGCGATGTCGGTGCTCAAGTCGGCCGAGAAGTACCACGGCTCAGACGATGAGGTTTTCAGAAGCCGGGCGATCACCATCAAGGAGGAACGCGCCGAGCTGGTCAAGCACCACCTGATGGTGTTGTGGGTCGACTTCTTTACGGCCGACCATCGCAAGGAGTTCCCCAACCTCGACGATCTCTTCTGGCGTGCCATCCTCCAAGCCGGAAATGCCAAGAAGTCGGTCGATCCCGAGGACGGGAAGAAGCTGGTTGCCCTGATCGACGAGATCGCCGAGATCTTCTGGCAGACCGAGAAGGCCCAGGGGGCGGGGGTATACCCGCCTAACTAGGAGGCTTACCCGTCGCGGGGCTGCCTGCTCGTCTTCGCCTTGAGTTGGTCGATGAGGCGCTGCGCCCATGGCAGATCGCGCGACAAGACCGTGAGACCACCCAAGATGGTGAGGATCCCCGGGCCTGGCAGCACGAGCATGGCGGTGCCTGCACCGAGAAGGGTGAATCCACCCGCCAGCCGCACCACTCGAGTCATCAACGGGATGATATCGGCAACTGTCGGGCAAAGCGGAGGAGAAGCTGCCCGGGGGCTCAGTCGTCCAGAACTTCAGGCTCCAGCTTGGCAAAGAGGGGCGTCACCGCGCCCAGATGAGTTCCTCCCGGGACCGGAACACGTTCCCAGCTGGTCACGTCGCGCTCGATGCCGAGCATCTCACCGAGCGGACCTGTGGTCCACGGCAGGTAAGGGGCGAGAGCGACCCTGATCCCGGAGATGGCCTGAATGGCGGTCCACAGGATGGTGCCGGCTCGCTCGGGATCCTGTTTCAGAACATGCCATGGCTCTTCGGAGTTGAGATAGGCGTTGACCTCGGAGGCGGCCTCCATTGCAGTTCGCAACCCGGCACGGAGCTCGACGGCTTCGATATGGCCCGCGGTGGACTGCAACGCCGTGTCCACCGACGCGATCAATGCCTCGTCGGCGGCGGTGAGCGTCCCCGGGGAAGGCACCTGTCCCCCGTAGTGGCGGTCCGTGATCGAGAGGACACGATTGACCAGATTGCCCCAGGTGGCCACCAGCTCCTCGTTGACACGTCGGATGAGCTCGTCGTCACTGAGATCGGTGTCGTTCTGCTCGGGGAGAACCGAGGCGATGGCGTAGCGAATGGCATCGGGCTCGAGACGCTCGGCATACCAGCCGATCGGCAATCCAACACCCTGGGATTTCGATGCCTTCATCCCCTTGAAGGTGATGTACTGGTTGGCGGGGACGTCGGTCGGCAGGTTGAGCCCACCGTATCCCATCAGCATTGCCGGCCAGATCACTGTATGAAACGGGATGTTGTCCTTGCCCACGAAGTAGTAGGACTCGGCTTCGGGATCCTCCCACCATTTCTTCCAGGCATCGGGATCCCCGGTCGAGGCGGCCCATTCCTTCGCCGCGCTCAGATAGCCAATGACGGCGTCGAACCACACGTAGATGCGCTTGCCCGGCCCGAGGTCGTCCACCGGGAGTTCCACCCCCCACTCGATGTCTCTGGTGATCGCCCGCTCGGGCATCCCCTCGTCGATCATGCCCAGGGCCCAGTTCTTCACGTGACGACGCCAGGTGGTCTTCGATTCGAGCCAATTGCGGAGATCGTCCGCAAATGCGGGCAGCTTGAAGAAGTAGTGCTCGGTCTCCCTGAGCACCGGTGCGGCGCCGGTGAGACGGGACCTGGGGTCGATCAGGTCGATGGCGTCGAGGGTCCGCCCGCAGTTTTCGCACTGATCCCCCCTGGCCTGGGTGTATCCGCAGTGGGGGCAGGTCCCCTCCACATAGCGGTCGGGGAGAAAACGCTCCGCCTCCGGGTCGAAGTACTGGGTGGTGGTCGACTTCACCAGATACTTCTTCTCCAGGAGCCGGAGGAAGACATCCTGGGTCACTGCGGCGTGGTTGTCGGTCATGGTGGTGGTGAACAAGTCGAAGGAGATGCTCAGCGAGTCCCAGTAGCCGAGGATCTCGGGGTGGTACTTCTCGACCACGTCGCGGGGACTGATCCCCTCTTCGTCGGCCTTGACCGTTATCGGGGTCCCATGGGCGTCCGAGCCCGACACCATGAGCACGTCGTTGCCGGCGATGCGGTGGTAGCGGGCGAAGATGTCGGCGGGCAGATAGGCCCCGCCCAGATGCCCGAGATGGAGCGAGCCCGACGCATAGGGCCAGGCCACCGCGACCAATATTCGACGACTCATAGGCCCGCGAGGGTAAACCTCAAGCTGGGTTCATCGGGCCGTATTGACCCCGGCGACGGGCACATGGCGGCTGGAACGCTCGATCAGGCCCACCCCACCGATGATGAGCACCGCACCGACGACGATGGCGACCGTCAGTCGCTCTCCCAGGAAGATCACGGCCAGTGTCACCGCGATCACCGGGACCACGTAACCGATGACGGCGAGCCGGGAGGCGAGGTTCACCTGGGCTGCGATCAGAAAAGCAGTGAACGGAACGGCGGTGGCCAGCACCCCAAGGGCGATGAGCAGAGCCCATTGCGATGTCTCGATCGAGGAGAATGGGGTGGTGTCGACGAAGGGCATCGCCAGCAGGCCGAGGCCAGTGGCGCTGGCAAACTGGGGGATCACCAAACTGTCGCCACCGACATCGAGGGCGAAGCGGCGGCTCAGAGCACCTCCGACACCGGCGAAGCAGACGGCGATCAACGAGAGGCCGACACCCCGCCACAGGTCGCCTACACCTTCCATGGAGCCACCTCCGACCCCCACCAGGAAACCGGTGCCGACGAGAGCGACGAGCAGACCCGGTATTGACTGGGGGTTGAACCGCTCGCCAACGACCAAGAAGTGCGCTCCTCCCACCGTTGCCGCGGGAATCAGAGCCACCAAGAGCCCGCCCAAGCTCACCGGAAGATCCTCCAGCCCCATGGTGAACAGGGTGTTGGGCAGCGCCAGGGCCACTCCGCCGAGAATGAAGCCTCTCACCCAGTGACGAGGATCGAGTCCCCGGAATCTCTTC
>Ga0299913_10000304_pt1 | contig 29226 bp, 18 predicted proteins | sample RVTome_9_FD_201360 | JGI IMG/M metagenome (GOLD analysis project Ga0299913, IMG submission 201360) | Soil microbial communities from uranium-contaminated site in the Upper Colorado River Basin, Wyoming, United States - RVT155D38 (version 2) ... | reverse complement strand
GAAGGCCGGCTCGAACCAAGCCTCCTTGCGAGCCTCGTGCAGGTAGCCGTTGGCGCTTTCCAAGCTGTCGCCGCGCCCGGCCATCTCGTGCAGCCCGAGCCAGAAGGAGACTGCGGCATCGATGACGCTCTGCGGCAGCCCTGCGGCCTCGAATTCGCGTTTTTGCTCATGCGCGGTCCCGACACCGATGTCCACCGCCGGTCCCGCGCGCTGAATGAGAAACGAGAGCACGGCCGACTGCTCGACCGCGTGCGGACCGTACCATCCCGATTGACTGCTTGTCTTGAGACCGATTCTCGCGGCATCGATGTGCGCCTGCCCGGAGAGCCATTCGGCTGCGGCAAGCAAATCTGACGACAGATCGAAGTATGTCGAGCGCCGCCAATCGCCGTCAGATTCCCCGGTACCTCGCTTGTCGAAAGCGAGTACCGCGAGTCCCTCGCCAACAAAGAACGTAACCCAGGGCCCGAGATAGCGGGTTGTCGGACCGGATCCGTGCGCGAGGACCACGGCCGGCAACTTGCCGCTCCGACGTGGCGGCAGATAGAGCGTTCCGGCCAGCTGGATATCGCCGTTCGCAAACGTTGCCGGCAGCGTCTCCGGTTTCATGATGCGCTCGACGCGTAAGGGTTCCGCGGAGGGTACGCGCCAGATCATCACGTTGCCGTTGTCTTCGAAGTCAATCGACGCTTGTGTCCCGTAGAGGCCCGTGAAGTCGTCGCCGTTTGCGGCGAACACACCGCCGCGCGTGACTCCGCGGGTATCGAGGTAGCTCAGCATCACCCGACCACCTTCGTCCATGCGTCCCCCGGTGATGATGGTACCGTCCGGAAACCGATAGCTGCCCTGGTAGTGTCGCAGTTGCGCGTAAGAATCGTTGTTATCCGCCTGTGCTAACGCACAGAGAGAAAGCACCAATGTTGACACGAAGTGTCTTTCAAGCATGCTGCGCTCCGGGACCAACGTCTCATGCAAAAAAGGGTAGCATGGTCGATCTCATTTCAGATGTAGGTCGCATCAACGGTATTATAGTCTGGCGTCTACGACCGCTTCTGGTCGCACGCAGCAGTTGGGCTAAACTGTCGTCCGGCAGAAGGTGACCCTAACCGGAAGTTCGTCAATTACAGCTGTCGGTGACGAACTCAAGACACCAATCGTCCGCCCTCGCCTGGAATGCAGACGTTCAGGACTTGCCAACGATTGCATGTAAGTTGCTCTTTAGCTATGGATCGAAAGTTGAACATCGTAAAGTTGCGGGACGAACTGCATCGCTATTGCGAGCCGACCATCCGCATCAGAGGATGTGGCGTACTGCCGAACTACCAATCCGCCACACTGATCTTCTATACGGTCGGCCTGATATTCGCGTTCAACCGGAACAGATTCGTCGGGTCGAACTTGTTTTTGAGCTCGACCAATCGCGGATAGTTTGGACCGTAATTACCCCAAGTCTTCTGCTCGGTGTCGTCGTGGAGGTTCGTGTAAAAGCCGACCGAATGCGGCTCCATTTCCCTGTAGAGCTCGCGAACCGCCGTTCTCCCGGCGTCATTTTGCTCGGGGTCGCCGCTTAGATACATCATGCCGAAGTTGAACGCGACTTTGCGGTTGGCGTACGCCGTCACGTCAGGCGCAACCCGACCGCTGGCGCCACCCATATGCTGGAACCAGTATCCGGCCAAGCCACCGCGATGTCCGAAGTCGACCATGATATCGATGGTTTCCGGTGTCAGCTCGCGGAGAAAACACGACTTCAAATAGGCCTGCACACCATGCGCCGTCGCCGCATCCAGACGCGTCTGTATGTCACGATACGGGAATGGCGCGAGCGAGCCACGGCGGAATCCAGGCGCTTGCAGCAGTGGCGCGAGAACTTTCTCGCCCGTGCTATGGTCACCACACCAGACGACCTCGACCAGGAGTTCCAGTTTGCCGTCTTCGCCCCGAATCGTAAATGGTTCGATATTGGCCTCGTCCGGCAGAATCTCATGTAGATCGGCGTAGAATTCGAAGAATTCCCGGCTGATGTCGTAGAAGAGGTCGCCCCCGTACACGATCGGGTTGAACGGATGCAATCGGTATACGAACTCTGTAACGATGCCAAAATTTCCGCCGCCGCCGCGGAGGCCCCACAATAGATCGGAGTTCTCGTCCTCGCTTGCGCGAACGATGTCGCCTTTTGCTGTCACCACCGTTGCCGCCAAAAGATTATCGATGGCGAGGCCCATTTTGCGATCTGTCCGCCCCAGCCCGCCGCCAAGCGTAAACCCGCCCACACCGGTATGAGACACGATTCCAGTCGTCGTCAACATGTTGTGCTCTGTCGCGGCGTCGTCAAGATGACCGAGCAGCGATCCGCCGTCGGCACGGGCAGTTTTGGCTGCAACGTCGATGTCGACGGCGTGCATTTGCGATAAGTCGATCATCATGCCGGCATCATTGGTCGATTTGCCAGGAAAGCTATGGCCGCCGCCCTTGACCGATAGGAGCAAATTACGCTCCCGCGCGAAGGTGACGGCGTCAACGATGTCCTCAGTAGATCTGCATTGCACTACCATCGCCGGCTTCTTGTGGTCGAACATACCGTTCCATACCCGCTTCGCTGCCTCGTAGCCTTCGTACACCTGGAGAAGCAGCCGGCCGTCGAGTCCGCCCGCGAGCTCCTTCACGGCTGCCACCTCGATCAAAATCTCATCGCCGTCGTTGCTAACAGCGGGAATCCGGCTGCCAACGTGTGCTACCGTTTCACCAATATCGGATGAACAGCCTGGCAAAGCGGCAGCGATAGCCGCTGCCAGCGTGGACTTGCAGAACGTACGTCTTTCCATCTCGGATCTCCCCCCGCCCCGCAGAGCTGAGCGATTTCTCTTTAGAGGGAGGATAAACGAGAGAGGGAGGATAGACGAGGACTCGGCTTTTCGCCACGGGCGGTCAGCCGGGCGTGATGACACATGTGAGGTCCGTTATTGGCCGGAAGGCGTCCCAGGATTGCTAGAATGTAAACAGGTTGCAGTTGACCCGAAGCTGCCAGTCGCAGTTACTCTGGTTCCGCCGATTATTTGGCACCTGATCTATGAAGATGTCCGCGCGGAGGGGACTATTCGAGGGCGGGTAAGGGGGAGATAACGATGAGTATAAGAAGCAGTATTCTTATCCGAAGCGTCGCAAGCGCTTTCCTTGCCTTCGGCATGCCTGCCCAAGCGGAGGAGTACAACACACAGACCTATGACATCGCTCAAGTCAGCAGCGGGTTAGGCCTGATCATTCAGTCGTATGGCGCTATGCCTGGCGGTACCTTTTACCTGTCCGGCAAGATCTATCCGGAGGGTACTGTGCGTGCAGACGGAACTCTTCCATCCAATGCAACACCTGTTGGAGAGTGGTTCAGCCATGGGTTCCATCGAACCGGCTACTTTGCCTCGACAGATGTTTACCGCTTTGAAAACGGGCAGATCGTCACTTCGCAGGCGGGACGTTTCGAAGTTTCGCGCCGCACCGGAGCTATTACTGGCGGCACGAAGGATTTCAAGGGCGCCAGTGGCGAAGCCGACCTGGTCTTTATTGCGCCGGAGATTAGAAATCTAACCTTTCGGGTGACGTTTTTTAGGTAGAGCAGCAGTCGGCGGCCAGTCGTCCGGACCATCGTCTTCGTTCAGCACTGAGAACTTCGCGAAGGTGCGCCGCTCGCCGCACTCCGGACAGGTGCTCGTTGATTGCGAATGAACTGCACAAAAAATGGGATGGGCCATTTGCCGTCGACAGAATTGTGAACGTCTGCACCTGACCGGAAGCCGACGTTTCCGCGGAAACGTCCAACGACTAGAATCGATACAGGTCCGAGCTCAAATACCTGAGACCGGAGTCGATCATGACAGTTGCCACAGTCGCATCGGGGCCGAGGCGCTCCGCAACGCGCAGCGCAGCGATGACGTTGAGCCCTGACGAGGTCCCGGCAAAAATCCCTTCTTCACGGGCCAAGCGGCGACACATCTTGACGGCTTCCTCCGTCGTCGCGGACTGTGTTTCGTTGACCTCGCCCGGCCTCCATCCTGCCGGAACGAACCCGATACCGATACCTTCTATTTTGTGTGAGCCCTTGGTTCGCCCAGCCAACACGGCCGATTCTGCCGGCTCGGCGGCCACAACATAGAGATCGGGATTGCGCTCGCGCAGAACTCTTGAAACACCGTTGAGCGAATGCGCAGAGCCCACCGACTGAACGAACGCGTCGACCTTTCCGTCTGTTTGCTGCCAGATCTCCTCTCCCATCGGGTAGTACCCGAGCGTTGCGTCCTTGTTATTGAGCTGGTCAAACCACCAATGCCCAGGCAACGAACTAATCTGCCGCGCGGCATCGATCATTTTCTTGATGAGCTGCTCGTTGATCTTTCCTCCATCACTGGGGATAAGCACGATCTCAGCGCCGAAAGCTCGAGCGGTTCTGGTCTTCTCGTCACTGAAAGCATCTGAGGTCACGATCTTCGCCTGATAGCCCTTGGCAGCGCAGACCAGCGCAAGCGAAGCGCCTGTCGAGCCGCCCGTGTATTCAACGACAGTCCCGCCGGGCTGCAGCCGTCCGTCCCGTTCTGCGGCTTCGATGGCAGTCTTCGCCATTCTGTCCTTCATGTTGCCGGTTGGATTTGCTCCCTCCAGCTTGACCACGACACATGCAGAGCCGGACGGCACGATCTTTCTGAGGTGAACGAGCGGCGTCCCACCGATGGACTCGAGAACGTTGGCAGAGAGATGCCGATGCGATCGCATGGGGCCATTATAGCTCGACGCCGCCAAGTCCGATTCCGGCCGACTCCCGCCTGACGGGAACGGGGCAGCGTGCCGGCGCCGTCTCGCGAACCTTTTCACGCGCAGCGGGCCGATGCCCTGGCCGAGATCGCGGAGAGCTATCTGCACCGTGCGCCGGCCTCCGCCGCCACCGCCGATCGCTACCAGGTGGTGGTGCACGTTTCCGCGGAAACACTGAAAGAGGATGCCGACGTTTCCGCGGAAACATCGACTCATATCAACGCCGGCATCTCGCATCTCGAGGACGGTCCCCACGTTTCCGCGGAAACGTCGCGGCGCATCGCCTGCGACTGCTCCAGAATACCCCTTCTGGAGGACGACCATGGGGAGCCCCGTCCATCGGCCGCAAATCCCGCTCGATTCCGCCTGCCATACCGCCGCGCGCTGCGCGCCAGGGACGAGGGCTGCCGGTTTCCGGGCTGCACGCACAAGTACTTCATCGACGGGCACCACATCAGACACTGGGCCGACGGCGGCGAAACGAGCTTAAACAACCTGGTGCAGCTTTGCCGGCGTCACCACCGGATGGTGCACGAGGGCGGCGTCAGCTGTGAGCGAATGCCCGATGGACGCATCGCCTTCAAAGACCGCTGGGGCCTTGCATTGTCGGACGCCGCCGTGTTACCTGCGATCGATAATGATCGGGAAGCGCGTGCCTGGCTCACGGCGCGGTTCAGCGACCTGGAGATCGACGAGCATAGTTGCGTGCCGAAGTGGTACGCGGGCGAGACCATCGACTGGAACAGGGCGGTGGGAAACCTGTTCCAGTAATACACACGTAAGGCAGCGGCTGCCCTTTATCGGCTATATTCGTCGATCCCCGTGATTGACAGCAGCCATACAAGGGCAAGCAATATATGATGGGCGCGAACGTGAATGCGTCCGGTACAGCCGTGCATTCATCTGAGCCATTTACGTACTACCGGCGGGATAGTCGAAATGATCTATCTATTCAACTCTGCCTGCAAACACAGTTACTTCGCGAACGTGTATCGACTGGTGGGCAAACCAGCAGGCATTCGTCAGGAATTGAGGTATACGGAAGGGCAGAACTCACCGCCTGTCGAGACGGACAGGAAGTTCCTCAGGTCTGTCTGCACGATTTGCTACGTTGACCGGTATGCCGAGGGTGGCTACAGGTTCTATCCCTTTCGCAGGGGCAAAATAAGGGCTATCAGCCGGACGCAAGGGCGTGTTTACTACGAAGTGGAACTCGGCCGACATTGCCACGCAGCTTCCCCGGAGGATTTCACGAGAAAGTTTTACTCGGAAGTCGACGCTGGTCCGACGCTCGTCGAGTCGAATCCGGAAAGCAGCGACGACGGCATTTATTGCGTAGAAGGTCCGGACCTCGACGATCAGGTCATGTGCATGGAAGACAGCTGGGCTCGTTCGGTTGACCAGATCTACGGCACATTCGCTTTCCGGTTCGGGGCGCCCGCCTTCTTTCTTACCGAAATCATGAGGAAAAACAAGGCACCACCTGCCGACGAACTCGGACTGAAGTTGAAGGCCAACGCCGAGTACCGGCTAACAGTCATATACCGGCTGATTAATGAACGTGATGTCACCAGCAAACGGAGAATATGTGTCCGTATTGGAAGCGAAATTAACCACGAGTACTCGCTCGACAGCCGCAGCGACAGAATTCGCCTGCCGATAACGCTGCCGCCGACAGACCTTACCACCGGATACATATCCATAAGAACGTCTGTTGATTCGGAGGGTTCGTCGGGCGGGAACCTGGATTATTCCGTTGACATTCCCTTCAGAACCCGAACACGGCGAGTGAACCTGATCGTGTTGGTAAGCCTTTTCGCGGTGATCTACCTGAAGCAGGCCTGGCTGTGGGGTTGGCAGTTTCTGAATCTGAACACCTGGATTTTGTCCGCGGCCGAATTTACTCCTTTCGCGATTATTTTATGGGCAATTTACAAATTCAGGGGCCAGGTGAGGCTGACGGGGCTGTGAGCGTGATCTATGAATGCCACCAGGTGATAGTGCCTATGGCGGCACTACCAGATCGGGTTTCCGCTCCCGGTGGATCAGATACAGTCCGCTGCTAACGATTACCGCCGCGCCGACGAATACGATCGGCCCTGGCAACTGTCTCCAGATTAGAAAGTCGAGCAGCAGACCCCAGAACAGCGTCGAATATTCGAACGGCGCGATCACTGAAACCGGCGCGCACCTGAACGCTTCCGTGATCAGCAACTGGCCGAGCGCGCCGGTGACTCCAAGCGTGATCAGCCACACGGCATCAATCGACCGCACAGGCTGCCAGTTGGGCAGCGCGAGCAAACCAGCGCCAATCGCGACCATGACCATGAACCAGAAAGACATTGCCGCGGTGGAATCGGTGCGGCCTAGAATTCTCACGCTGATGGCATTCAGCGCGTAGCAGATTGCACCGACGAGCACAGCGACTGTCGTAAGACTGAGGGCGACAAACCCGGGCCGCAAGACGATGAGTACTCCGCCGAAACCAACGACCACCGCGAGCCAGCGCCGTGGCCCCACCGACTCTTTCAGCAGGGGAACGGAGAGCGCCGTGATCATCAGCGGCGCAACGAAGAACAACGTGTAGGCTTCCGAGAGCGGCATACCGCTGATTGCATAGATAAAACTCGTCAGCATCAGTACCGCCAGAACACCGCGGGCAAGATGCCAGCGCCAGCGAATTTGCAGCAGAGTTGCGAAATTTCTTTCGCGCACGAACACCCAGATAATGACGAACGGCAGCGAAACCATGCCCCGCAGAGCGGCAACCTGGATTGATGAGTAATAGCCGACAAGCTGCTTCATGGCGGCGTCCATGACAGACAGTGCGGCCATGGCAAGTAACATCAGCACGATGCCGCGTAAGTTATCGCTACCCACTGCGGCTCCATCCGGACCTGTTATTACAGCTATAGCTCATCGTACTCGCCCGCAGGATGGGCTCGTACAGAACGTGGCGCGCTGCTACGGGACCAACTCCAGAACCAGTGCGCTGTTGGCCGGGACCGAGAAAGTCTCGTCGATCGGATAGCGGGTGCCGGTGAGCACGTCGGTGGCCCCGTCTTCGCCCGCGAGCACGTCGTCAAATCGTGCCACGTCGACTGCCTGATCTTCAGGCGACTTGTTGATCACGACCATCACTTTCTGCCGCGCGTCATGCCGGAAATACGTGTAAGTGCTCCCGTCCGGTGCATATTGCGTCAGTTTGCCATGATGAATGGCGCTCGCCGTCTTGCGCCAGTTCAGAAGCCTGCGCGTGAAGTCCTGCGCCTCACGCTGCAGCTCCGTCAGTCCCTCTCCAGTGAAAGCGTTTGCTTCGTCGCCCGGCCAGCCGCCCGGAAAATCGCCGCGGATCACGCCGTGCGCGTCGGTGCCGGGATTCGCCATCAGTATCTCATCCCCGTAATAAAGCTGCGGGATACCGCGGGTCGTGAGGAAAAACACCAGCGCCATCCTGTACAGCTCATATCGTTCCTCGAGCTGCGTATAGATACGGCTCATGTCGTGGTTGCCGGGAAATATCACCAGGTTGTGCGGATCGGCATACAGGAAATCGTTTGCCAGCATTGCGTAGATTCTGTCGAGACCCGTGCCCCACCCCTCCTCTTCCAGAAAGCCGCTCATCGCTGCATCCTGCAGTGGAAAATCCATGAGACTCGGGAGGTGGGACTCGTACCCGTCCTGCCTCAGCGAGCCGCGCTGCCAATACGCGACAATCGCGGGGTTCGTCACCCACTCTTCGCCCACGATGTTGAGGTTCGGGTATTCCTCCGTCATGCGACGTGCCCATTCCGTCAGAAAATGCTTGTCGGAATAGGGCCAGGTGTCGACGCGGATCCCCGACAGCCCGGCATATTCCACCCACCAGATACTGTTCTGGATCAGGTAAGACGCAAGCCTCTCATTGCGCTGGTTGAGATCGGGCATCGAGGGAACGAACCAGCCATTGCTGAAGCGCGTTTTGTCGCTGTCGGCCGCATTCGGGTCGAACAAGCTCTCGCGCTTGTGAGTGGTGCCGACGAAACGACCGGCGTTGTTGATCCAGTCGTCGCTCGGCAGATCGCGCAACCACCAGTGTTCGGAGCCCGAGTGATTGAGAATGATGTCCATGATCAGGCCGACGCCGCGGCCGGCGGCTTCGGCCGCAAGTTCGCGATAAAGTGTGTTGCTGCCGAAGCGCGAATCGACCCGGTAGAAATCGGTGGTTGCGTAGCCGTGATAAGACTGTTCTGGCTGGTCGTTCTCAAGTACCGGGTTGAGCCAGATCTGCGTGATGCCCAGGTCGGACACGTAGTCCAGATGCTGCCGTATTCCCTGCAGGTCCCCACCGTGTCGGCCGTTAGCATCGTCGCGATCGAGGCCCTCTGCAAGCTCATCGGACTCGTCGTTCGACCTGTCGCCATTCGCGAAGCGATCGGGCGTAATGAGATAGATCACGTCCGAGGCATCAAAGCCTGCTCTCGCGGCAGATCCAGGCACGCGAGCGTGAAGCTCATAGGGATGCTCGACCTCCACTACACCGTCTCGCTTGAAGTCGATCTGGAATTCGCCGGCACCGACGTCGGCCTCGAGCTTCAGATCGATGTAAAGGTAATTCGGGTTCTCCGTTCTGTAGACGTCCTCAATGGATACGCCCGGATGCGACAGCGCCGGCTCGAGCTCGGCGATATCATCGCCATGAACCATCAGTTCGAGCGTTTTGCCGTGCATGCCGGCCCACCAGAAGGGAGGTTCGAGATGTTCGATGCGGTAAGCAGCGCCGGCATCGAACGCAATGAGCCACGAAATGGCAAGAAGATAGCGGCGCCTCAAAGTTAACTCCTGACGACGGCCCGGCGAGATAGATGTCAAGAGCTTACTTGCGTCGACCGGACGCTGCCATCGGCAGGCGCTCGTTGACGCATGAATACGTATGCAATGGCACCCGCAGGGCTGGCAACGGTATTCTTGTTGTTAGACTGCGGGTTTGCGCGGTGGAAAGCGCTTCTACTGCGGAAATTCAAATCGCGCAAACTCCGCTCGCCACTCGAAGGCAAATCGATGCATCCAGATAAAATACTCCACGTCTTGCTGTTCACGGCTTTTGCGTTACCGGGCTCTTTATGGTCCGCCGAGCTGCACTCACCCGACGGCAACATCGTCTTTTCCATCGACGTCGCTGCCGATGGCGCGCCGCATTACCGGGTGATGTACGGGGAGGAACCGGTAATACTGGCTTCGCGCCTCGGCATGCGCTTTCAGGCCCAGCATGGATTCGATTCCGGGTTCAGAATTGCCGCTATTCGCGATGGCAGCCGCGATGCCGACTGGGAACAACCCTGGGGCGAACGCCGGACTGTCGTCGATCGGCATAACGAGTTGCTGGTAGAGTTCGAGTCGATCGAGCGACCCTCGCGACGCTTTAATGTCCGCATCCGCGCCTTCGACGACGGGGTCGGATTTCGTTACGAGGTTCCGAAGCAACGAAAATACTCCAAGGTCAATATTGTCGATGAGCTGACGGAGTTTCACTTGCCCGGCGATGCCACGGCATGGTGGATTCCGGCGCGGCGCTACAATCGCTACGAATATCTTTACAACACGACGAAACCGGACGAAATCGAGACGGCGCATACACCGATGACGGTGCGCCTGCCATCCGGCACGCACCTTTCGATTCATGAAGCGGCGCTCGTGGATTACGCCGCGTTCATACTTGATCACAGGCGGCCGAACGTCTTCAAGGCCAACCTGACGCCCTGGTCCGACGGAATTCGCGTCAAGACCGAAACTCCGTTCAAGTCGCCGTGGCGGACGATACAGATCACGGCGGACGCCGTAGGCCTGCTCAACTCCGACCTGATTCTGAACCTGAACGAGCCTAACAAGCTCGGCGACGTGTCATGGGTAGAGCCCGGAAAGTACGTCGGCATCTGGTGGGGCATGCACATCGCCACGCACACGTGGGGATCCGGGCCATTGCATGGCGCAACAACCGGGGAGACGATGAAATACATCGATTTCGCCGCGCGGCACGGGTTTGAGGGCGTCCTGGTCGAGGGCTGGAACATCGGCTGGGACGGCAACTGGTTTGTCAACGGCGACGTGTTCAGCTTCACGGCGGCCTATCCGGATTTCGACATCGGGGCAGTTACTGCCTACGCCGCCGACAAAGGCGTTCGCCTCATCGGGCACCACGAAACTTCCGGCGGCATTACGAATTACGAAGGGCAGATGCGTGACGCCTACGACCTCTACGAATCTCTGGGCGTGCGAAAGGTCAAGACCGGCTATGTAGCGGATGCGGGTGACGTGAAGCGGGTTGACGAAAAGGGCATCGCGCATTACGAATGGCACGACGGCCAGTTCAGTGTCAACCACCATCTCCTGGCGGTCCGGGAAGCGGCGAAGCGGAAGATCAGCCTCAACCCACACGAGCCGGTCAAGGACACGGGACTGCGCCGCACTTATCCCAACTGGATCTCGCGCGAAGGGGCGCGCGGCCAGGAATACAACGCCTGGGGAGAGCCGCCGAATCCACCGGAGCACACGGCTATTTTGCCGTACACGCGCATGCTGGCCGGTCCGATGGACTTTACGCCAGGAATATTCGATCTGACGTTCAAAGGCGCGGAATCGCCATTCCGGGTTCAGACGACGCTTGCGAAGCAGCTTGCCCTGTACGTCGTCATTTACAGTCCGATCCAGATGGCCGCCGATCTGCCGGAAAACTATGAAAAGCGGCCGGATGCGTTTCAGTTTATCGTCGACGTACCGACGGACTGGGAGCAAAGCATCGCGGTCGCCGGTGAAGTCGGGGATTTCGTTGCGTTCGCGAGAAAGGAACGCTGCGGCGCGGACTGGTATCTTGGCGCACTGACCGACGAGGCGGAGCGGGAGTTGTCGATTCCGCTCACTTTTCTGGATCCGGGAAAAACCTACACCGCCGAAATCTATCGCGACGGCGATGACGCGCACTGGAAGAATAATCCTCACGACCTGATCATCGAGCAACGGGAATATTCCAGCGACGAGCTGCTTGAATTGCGGCTGGCGGCCGGCGGCGGCGCGGCGATCCGCTTCAAATGAATCAACGTCGGTCGCGGCATCCGGGGCGCTGGCCGCTCCGACGAGTTGAGTAAAGGGGGAGACGCCACAGTGGCTGAAATTGCCGCACGGCTGACCGCGACAGCAAAACCACGCCTCGGTTTCTGGCAAATCTGGAACATGTCGTTCGGCTTTCTCGGCATTCAGTTCGGCTTTGCCCTCCAAAATGCCAACGTCAGCCGGATTTTCCAGACCCTCGGCGCCTCTATCGAGGAGTTACCGATTCTGTGGGTCGCGGCGCCGGTGACCGGGCTGCTGGTGCAACCGATCGTAGGCCACCTCAGCGACCGCACCTGGGGACGTCTGGGGCGACGCCGTCCTTATTTTCTCGCCGGCGCAATCCTCGCGTCACTCGCGCTTTTCGCCATGCCGAACTCGCCGGCGTTGTGGGTCGCCGCGGGCATGCTCTGGATCATGGACGCGAGCATCAACGTCTCGATGGAACCGTTCCGCGCCTTCGTCGGCGACATGCTGCCGGACGAGCAACGCACCGGCGGTTTCGCGATGCAGAGCTTCTTCATCGGCATCGGCGCGGTAGTCGCATCGGCGCTGCCGTGGATGATGACCAACTGGTTCGATATCAGTAATACCGCGGCGCCTGGCGAGATTCCGGATTCCGTCAAGGTCGCTTTCTATCTTGGCGGCGCCGTATTCATATCGGCGGTACTGTGGACCGTGCTGCGAACGAGGGAATACTCGCCGGCGGAACTGGACGCGTTTGACGCAGCGTCGGCGCCGCGCGCGCGGGTTACGCGCGCCGGAACGAGAACATCGCGAAAATACCGCAGCAGCGGCATTCTCTGGGCTGTCTGTGGCGCGGCCCTGCTCATGTGGATCGTCCGGAGCGGCCTCGACGAGCAGCTGTACATACTTGCGATCGGCGCCATCGTGTTCGGCGGCATCCAGATCGTTGTCGGCGAAATGCAGTCGCAGGGCCGCACCGACGGCGGCCTGTACAGCATCATCGATGACCTGTTCCACATGCCTCGCGTTATGCGCCAGCTTGCAGTGGTCCAGTTCTTTTCCTGGTTCGGGCTGTTCGCCATGTGGATCTACGGAACCGCCGCGGTCACCAGCCACCATTATGGAACCCTGGACGTGACTTCTCAGCGTTACAATGACGGTGCCGACTGGGTCGGCGTACTGTTCGCCGCCTACAACGGTTTTGCCGCGCTCGCCGCGATCCTGATCCCGTTCATGGCCGGCAAGCTCGGCTGCCGCCGGTCTCACGTTCTGAACCTGGCACTCGGTGGCGTCGGCCTTCTCAGTTTCTGGTTCGTCAGGGAGCCATCGATGCTGCTGATTCCCATGATCGGCGTAGGCATCGCCTGGGCTTCGATACTTTCGCTGCCCTACGTGTTGCTTTCCAGCGCCTTGCCCGCCCGGAAGATGGGCGTCTACATGGGCATATTCAACTTCTTCATCGTCATACCGCAGCTCGTCGCTGCGAGCATTCTCGGTTTGCTGTTACGCGAATTCTTTGAAGGCCGCAGCATTTTCGGGCTGGCGATCGGCGGCGTTTTCATGATCGCCGCGGGACTTGCAACGCTGTTTGTGGATCGTGCAGCCGAGCCGACGTGAAGCCGGAAGCCGCCATCAGGCCCCGCCGGACCCGCCGCAAGACTGGCGTACGATGAGCTTCGGCGGCAACAGGGACGACTCGACCGGTTTGCCTTCAATCAGCTTTATGAGATTCGAAACCAGCAGCTCGCCCGCTCGCAGGGTGTCCTGATGCACCGTCGTCAAACCGGGGTTGACGTAGGAGGCGGCAGGTATGTCGTCGAAGCCGACGACGCTCACGTCGCGGGGAACGTTGAGACCGCGTTCCTCCAGCGAGCGCATCGCGCCGATCGCGATCAGATCGCTGGCTGCAAACACGCCGTCGAACTTCTTACCCGTCGCAAGCAACGCAGCCGCCGCCGCATATCCTGAATTCTCCTGGTTGTCGGCATCGATCCTCAGGGTCGGGTCCACCGCAACCCCCGCTTCCGCCAGCGCCTGCCGATAGCCACGGTGGCGATGCTCGAATTCCGGGCAGTGCTCGGAGGCGCCACCGAGGAACGCAATACGCCGCCGGCCCAGGTCGAGCAGATGCTGTGTCGCGCGCAACGCACCGCCGATATTGTCGCAACCGAGGTAATGACCGGTCTGCTCATCGATTGCCGGCCCCCAGATGATGAAATGTGCATTGGCGTCGGCGAGCGCGCGAAGCTTCTCGCCGTAGCTTACGTAGTCTCCGTAGCCGAGAAGGATGATGCCGTCAGCTCTGTGGCTCGCTTCGTACCGCGCATGCCAGTGATTGCTCAGCTGCTGAAACGACACGAGCACGTCGTAGTCGATGCCGGCAGCCGCACGCGTGATGCTCCCCAGCATCGACAGAAAGAAGGGGTTGATCTGCGAGTCGTCGGAAGTAGGGTCCTCGAACAGGAGAAGCGCGATTGTCCGGCTCTGCCTGCTGCGCAAACCTGCGGCATGTTTGTCGACCCGATAGTTCAGTTGCTCCGCGATATCGACGATGCGCTGTCTCGTCTCGGGCCGCACCAGCGGGCTGTTTCGCAATGCACGGGACACGGTGGCCTGCGACACGCCGGCCTCGAAGGCAATGTCTCGCGATGTCGGTTTGGGTACTTTCATGCGCTTTTTTTTTCCGCTCGACAAGGGTAAACCCAACGCGAAAAAAAGAGAAATCGCCCGCCCGCTCGTCACGCCAGAAGCACCCGGGGCGCGCTGTGCGACCGATTTCCGCGCAAAAGCCTGAGCCGCGGAGCGTTATTGCCGCCAGCGAAGGTGCATCGCAGGAGCGTCCCCCTCACCAATCGAGCGAGGCCGGCGCGTCGTCCAGGGGGACGTCCTCCGTCACGCGGAACGAAGCCTGGAGGAGATCCACGGAGTTAGCACCGACAAACACCCGAAACTCGCCGGCCTCGGCACCATAGCTCATATCCTGGCGGTGAAAGGCGAGATCCGCCGGCGTCAGTTCGAATCGAACCCGGCGACTGTCTCCTTTTTTCAGCAGGATTTTCCTGAAGCCCTTCAGTTCTCTCACCGGCCGCGTGACCGAGCCGACCAGGTCCCTCGTGTAGAGCTGCACGACTTCTTCGCCGTCGACCTCGCCAGCGTTGGTCACGCGGACACTGACGGTGATCGTCTCGCCCGCAGCCATTTCCTTCCTGTCAAGGGTCATGCCCGAATACTCGAACTCCGTATAGCTCAAGCCGTAACCGAAGGGATAAAGCGGCGTGTTCGGCACGTCGAGATAACGCGAACGATATTTTTGCTCGGCATCGTCGGCGCCGTAAGGCCGGCCGGTATTTTTCATGTTGTAGTAGAGCGGCACCTGGCCGACATTGCGCGGGAACGTTACCGGCAGTTTGCCGGACGGGTTGTAGTCGCCGAACAACACGTCGGCGATAGCATGACCGCCTTGCGTGCCCGCGAACCAGGTTTCCAGAATCGCATCCACGTGTTCGTCTGCCCAGCCTATGGACAACGGACGCCCGTTCATCAGCACCAGCACGATGGGCTTGCCGAGTCTGCGCAACTCGCGGAGCAACGCCTGCTGGTTGCCCGGCAAGTCGAGCGACGTGCGGCTGGCGGCTTCGCCGGTCATGTCCCGGCTTTCACCCATCGCGGCCACGATGACGTCGGCGCTTTCGGCCGCCGCAATCGCGGCATCGAATCCCCTCCGGCCGCTGGCATCGAATCCGTAGCTCGCGCCTTTCTCATAGCGGACGCTCCCGGCACCGCCGAGCCTGGCCCTGATGCCTTCGAGAAGCGTCACCGGCTTTTTCGCTGGATCGCCGGCCGCAGACCAGGATCCGATCATGTCCGCCTTGCTGTCAGCAAGCGGGCCTATGACGGCCAGCGAGAGGTCCCGGCTTTCAAGCGGTAGCACGCGCCGCTCGTTTTTCAGAAGCACGATCGACTTTCGGGCCATATCGCGAGCTGCTTCGAGGTGTTCCGGCCTGTAAATTTCAGCCTTTTCCCGCTGTACGTCCGAATAACGATATGGATCGGCAAACAGCCCCAGTCGGTGCTTCATCGTCAACACGCGCTTCAGAGCCATGTCAATGGTGGCGAGATCGACGCCGCCCTCCTCGACCAGCTCCGGCAGATGGGTCAGGAAACTCGCGCCCTGCATGTCCATGTCAACGCCCGCGTTGATTGCAAGTTCGGCGGCGTGTTTTTGGTTACGCGCGAAACCATGTGGTACGAGTTCGTCGACCGCCGTGTAGTCGGATACGACAAAGCCTTTGAAACCCCAGCGCGTTTTCAGTATGTCCTTCAGGAGATATTCGCTCGCGGTGGCGGGAACGCCGTTCAGCTCGTTGAAGGCGGTCATGTAGGTCGCCACGCCGGCCTCGGACGCGGCGCGGAACGGCGGCAGGTAGGTATCCCAGAGCTCGCGCAACGACATGTCGGTCGTGTGATAGTCACGCCCGGCCTGCGCCTGACCATAGGCTGCGTAGTGTTTTGCAGTGGCCAGCAAGGTATCGGGCGCTGCCAGGTCGTCGCCCTGGAATCCCTTCACCCTGGCTCTTGCCATTTGCGCACCCAGGTAAGGATCTTCCCCGGCGCCCTCGGAGATGCGCCCCCAGCGCGGATCTCGGGCGATGTCCACCATGGGCGCAAAGGTCCAGTGCACTCCCGCCGCGGATGCCTCGACGGCGGCAACGCGCGCCGCTTTCTCCACGGCGGCGAGATCCCATGAAGCGGCCTCGCCCAGCGAAATGGGAAAGATCGTCTTGTAGCCGTGAATGACGTCATAGCCGAACACAAGCGGAATGCCGAGCCGGGTTTGCTCTACGGCGAGTTCCTGCAGTTCGCGCGTGTACGCCGCGGTGTGCGCGTTGAAGATTGCGCCGACCTTCCCCGCCTGCACGTCCTCCCGATAGTCCTCTTTCAAAGTGGGGCCGGTAATGTCCCAGCTGGAGCTCAGCAGGTTCAGTTGTCCGATCTTTTCCTCCAGAGACATCGACGACATGAGGTCAGAGACGAAGCGATCTTCGTCTCGGCCGTCCTGCTGAAGCGGTGCGGCGACTTGCGCGGCCGCGGTCGCTGCGGCGGCAAGGGCGAGGATCAGCAGGGTGGCGATCTTTGTGTTCATGCGCGCGTTCTTCGGTCCGGGATTTCTGGGAATCGTATCGCGGGATTTTACGCTCTGCGGAATTGCCCGCACGGTGGCCGCGTGCAAAAGGCCGGCGTGCCCGGCTGTGCTGGTGCGGCAGCCTGCCTGTGGGGCAGGAGAACTCCGCGCCTTCCCCGGGGGACTCCCTTTTGACGGCGTTGGCCCGGCCCGCCGCAGACGTTATCATCAACCGCCCGTCAACCGCCCGAACCGGCAGCGGAAGATATCCGTTCGACGGTCTTGCTCTGGAGCGCGCGGCGTATTCGCCGGAGCGGCCGCAAACACATCGAAGAGGGGGAAGCAGTATGCAAGGCCTGATCACCGTCGATTGGGTCGTCATCGGCTGCTATTTCCTGCTGGTGTTCGGGATAGCGATTTATGCCGGCTTTCGCAGAACGTCGCAGGAGTCGTCCGATTATTTTCTCGCAGGCCGCAACACGGGCTGGTTCATCATCGGCGCGTCGCTGTTCGCGTCCAACATCGGCTCCGAGCATCTCGTGGGGCTTGCGGGAACGGGTGCGGCGAGCGGAGTAGCGGTCGCCCAGTTCGAGATCCTTGCGGGCTTCATGCTGTTGCTGCTCGGCTGGGTTTTCGTGCCGTTCTATCTGAGGAGCGGCGTGTTTACGATGCCGGAATTTCTGGAGCGCCGTTACTCCTCCGGACCTCGTCTCTACCTTGCCGTTATCTCGATCGCCGGTTACGTGCTGACCAAGATATCGGTGACGATCGCCGCGGGCGGTATTGTCTTTACCGCGCTGATGGGAATCGACTTCTGGACCGGCGCGATCGTCGTGGTGGTCGCAACCGGGATTTACACGATCTGGGGCGGTCTGCGCGCAGTGCTCTACACCGACATGGTTCAGATGTTCGTATTGCTCGCCGGGGCCGTGACCGTAACAGTCATCGGTCTTCACGAGATCGGCGGCTGGAACGAGTTGCGGAGCAGCGCAGGCAGCGATTACTTCAACCTGTGGAAGCCGATGTCGCATCCGGACTTCCCGTGGACGGGCATAATCTTCGGAGCGCCTATCCTCGGAGTCTGGTACTGGTGCACGGACCAGTTCATCGTGCAGCGAGTGCTGGCAGCCAGGGACCTGACACAGGCACGCCGCGGCACCATATTCGCCGCGGCACTGAAGCAACTGCCGCTGTTTCTGTTCGTACTGCCCGGAGTGGTTGCCTACGTGATGGCATCGTCCGGAACGCTGCAACTGGACGAGCCGGATCAGGCATTACCCGCCCTGGTGAACGCGTTGCTGCCGGCGGGCTTGCGCGGCCTGGTCGCCGCGGCCTTGCTCGCCGCGCTGATGAGCTCGCTGTCGTCCGTCTTCAACTCCTGTTCGACGCTTTTCACCATGGACATATACAAGCGTTTTCACCAGAGCGCCTCCGAGCGGACACTGGTGGCGGTGGGACGTTTCGCCACGCTGCTGCTCGTGGGTCTCGGTCTGCTGTGGATTCCGTTCATGGAACTCATTTCGGGACAGCTCTTCACCTACCTCCAAAGCGTGCAGGCGTATATTTCGCCGCCGATCGCCGCGGTCTTCCTGTTCGGCATTCTGTGGAAACGGGCCAGCGCCCAGGGCGCCATAGCGGCATTGTCCGTGGGCTTCGTACTCGGCATCGGCAGACTGGTCCTGGAATTGAACAAGAGCGCACTCGACGGCGTTCTGCTGGTCGTAGCCAACATCAACTTTCTTCATTTCGCGCTTGTTCTGTTCGCCGCCTCCGTGGTCACGCTGGTCGTCGTCAGCCTGCTCGGGCCGGCTCCGCCGCCGGGCAAAACCGACTGGATGGCGGCGGCGGATGCGGCGATTCCCGGAGACAGGGGCTTGCGCCGCAGCGACATGGTCTACAGTTCTGCGGTGCTGCTGACGATCGGCGCCGTTTGGCTCTGGTTTACCGGATGACACGAGCGCAAGGACAACGTGAAGCTGTTCATAACAAAACCGATCTCACCCTCTCCTCACGTTGATGCCGGCGAGCCGGTCGAGGGCAGCCTCGAGGGCGAAGCCACTCTGCAGCGGGTCCTCACGGCCCGACATCTCGTGCTGCTCGGCATCGGCGCCGTTATCGGCGCGGGTATCTTTGTTCTAACCGGGCAGGCGGCCGCGCAGCATGCCGGTCCGGCAATCATGCTGAGTTTCGTCATCGCGGGCTCTGCCTGCGCGTTCGCAGGTCTTTGCTATGCGGAGTTCGCGGCAATGATGCCGGTCTCCGGAAGCGCCTACTCTTATTCATACGCAACGCTGGGCGAAGGCGTGGCCTGGTTCATCGGCTGGAACCTCGTGCTCGAATATCTTTTTGCCGCTTCAACCGTCGCAGTCGGCTGGTCGGGCTATATGAACAGCCTGCTCGGCTCGATCGGCGCCTGGGCAGGGATGTCGCTGGCGCTGCCGGAAGCCCTCGCTTCCGCGCCGCTCACGGTGGTGAACGGCCGCATCGTCGCGACCGGCGCAATCATCAACCTTCCGGCTATCGGCATAGTGCTGGCCATTGCGGCGCTTTGCTACCGCGGCATCCGGCAGTCCGCCACCGCAAACGCCATCATTGTCGCCATCAAGCTGGCCGTTATCCTGCTGTTCCTGGCCTTCGGGCTGCAGTTCGTCGATCCGGGCAACTGGCAGCCCTTCATACCCCCCGAGGAGGAAGGCCGCTTCGGCATGCAGGGCGTCGCGCGTGCAGCGGCGATCGTCTTTTTTGCCTACATCGGGTTCGACGCAGTCTCCACGGCCGCGCAGGAAACGAAGAATCCGCAGCGCAACATGCCGATAGGCATTCTGGGTTCGCTGGTCGTCTGCACCGTTCTCTACATCGCCATGTGCGCCGTTCTCACAGGCATGGTGCCTTATTCGCAACTGGGCACGGCGCAACCGGTGGCGACGGCACTGGAATTCTACCCGAGCCTTTTATGGCTCAAAACGCTGGTGGAGCTCGGCGCGGTTGCGGGTCTGAGTTCGGTGATACTCGTGATGCTGATGGGCCAGTCCCGGATTTTTTACGCCATGTCAAGCGACGGCCTCATCCCGCCGGCTTTCAGCCGGGTGCACCCGAAATACCGGACACCGCACTTCGGAACGGTCTTCGTGGCCGCCGCCGCCATGATACTTGCCGGGCTGCTGCCGATCGGCGTGCTTGGCGACCTGGTCGCGATGGGAACGCTACTGGCATTTGCCACCGTCTGCATCGGCGTGCTGGTGCTCCGTTATACCCGGCCGGAGCTGGAGCGCGCGTTTCGCGTACCGGCGGCGGTCGTCATCTGTCCTCTGGGCGCCATAGCCTGCCTTTATCTGTTCGTACAGACCTTTGCCGACAACTGGCACTGGATGAGCGCCTGGATCATCATCGGCATTCTCATCTATTTCCTGTACGGCGTAAAACATAGCGTCCTGCAGGCAAAGTCGGTGACGAATTGAACCTCGCCACTTAAAAATCCAGGCGCACTCCGATCCGCTCCGGTTCGACCGGCGTCAGGGGTGAGTGCGAACCGAGGTACAGTTCCAGCGCATCGACGTCGGCGATCCCGTCCACCCGGTCCGTTCCTTCGCGCAACAGCGGAAAGCCGTCTCCGCCGCCGGCGAGGAAATCGTTTACTGTTACGCGATAGCTGCGGGAGGGGTCCACAGTGATGCCGTTAATGCTGATCGACGCAGCGTCGACTTTGCCGCCGACAGGCGCGCGGCGGCTCCAGGTGTAGCTGAATCCTGCAGACGGCATCAGGATGTTTTGTGCCGGCCGGTTTTCCCATTGCTGTTCGAGGAGCTCGTGGATTTGCGCACCGGTCAAGGTCATCGTCACCAGCCGGTTGCCGAATGGATGCACGGCAAATACTTCCGCGTAAGTAACCTCGCCGTCATTCTCCTCGCCTGACGCTGCGTAGAAAAGATTGCTGCGGATACCGCCCGAGTTCATGAATGCCACTTCTGCGCCGCCGTCATGGAGAGCTTCGGTGGCCGCGAGCTGGGCGTCGGCGATCAGACCGCCAAGCCGCGACTCGCCTGCCTCGTTCTGGTCTTTGGTGAAATCGCCGGTGATGGTGCCGACGATGCTTGTGGAGACCGTCTCGACCAGGTTGCGATATTGTGCGATCAGTTCCTCCACGTCAGGCGCAGCTTCCACGTCCTGCGTCACTGGCACGTTGTCGAAACCGATAACGCTCATATCGCCGCTCCGGCGATCGAGCCGCGTATCGATGTCCGAAAAGAAGCGGCCCGCGGTGCCGGTACTGGTCACCGGCCGGCCGTTCAGCCGGCACAGATAATGCCGGTGAGTGTGCCCGGTGACGAACAGATCCACCGCCGGATCCGCTTTTTCGACGATGTCCACGATCGGGCCGGAGAAACCGTTGCAATCGTCTTCGCCGCCGTCACTCGGGTACCCGCCCTGGTGGATGATCACCACGATTGCTTCGACACCCTGTTCCCGGAGTTTCGCGACCAGCGCGTTGATGGTGTCCACTTCGTCCCGGAATGTCAGGCCTTCCACAGCCGTGGACGATGTGACGATCGGCGTGCCCTCGAGGGTGAGGCCGATAAATGCGACCGGAATCTCCTCGTAATACTCGATCGCGTACGGGGGCAGCAGCGTCGTGCCTTTGTCGTTGTCGATCACATTGGCGGCGAGAAAGCGGAATTCAGCGCCGTTGAATGGGCCGGCGGGGGACTCGCCGTCGACCGGGTGAGGGCCGCCCATTTGCATGCGCAGAAGTTCGACCCGGCCCTCGTCGAACTCGTGGTTGCCGACGGCATTGAAATCCAGGCCCCACAGATTCGCGACCTGGATGGTAGGTTCGTCGTGAAAAAGGCTGGAAATAAGAGGCGTTGCGCCGATCAGATCGCCGGCCGAGACCATTGCCGAGTGCCTGGCGCCCGCCTCTGCGCGCCGCAAGTGCGTCGCGAGATACGACGCGCCGCCCAAATCGTCGCGGCGGGCTTCCAGATTCCCGTGAAAATCGTTGATCGCGAGGATCTTCAGCGGCACATAGCGGTCGCTGGCGGGCCGTATTGGCTGGCCGCAAGCACCAGCCAGTACAGCAAGCGTCGCGGCCAGGGTCAGCCAGAATCGGCTGCATCGCATTCGGAGCTCCCGGTGTGATCGAGGGCGAATGTCCGGCCGAGTGGCCGCAGCTTGTTGTCAGATTCGCCTGCGCGGCAAGATAACCCATCGCAGTACCACAGCCAACAAGGGGATACAGCGCAGCGACTACCGTCGCAGCAGCCGCCATGCGGGCGATTAAGACGACACCCGACACTCACAGCAGCCCATCCCCCGGCGAACTCAGGCGAGACAGCCCGCAGAAATTACGATACCGTCACGTCCGGGAACCGGACGTACACATGAATAATGCGTGCAAGTCATGGGGGAGCGACTGAATGCAAGAAGCCGTCCTGCCGCAGCTGACGGCGCGCGCGGTAACTCTGGCCATAGTGCTGGCCGTAATTCTCGCCGCAGCCAACACCTATCTCGGCTTGTTCGCCGGCATGACCATCGCTTCGGCAATTCCGGCGGCGGTGGTTTCCATGGCGGTGCTGCGCGCGCTTGGCGGCGGGGGCATCCTCGAGAACAACATCGTCCAGACCGGTGCGTCGGCCGGCTCCTCGATCGCCTCCGGCGTAATCTTTACCATCCCGGCCATCATCATCCTCGGCTACTGGCAGGATTTCCGTTATTCCTGGGTTCTGGCCATCGCGGGTCTCGGCGGGCTGCTCGGCGTGCTGTTCTCGGTACCACTCCGCCGCTCGCTGATCGTGGATCAGAAGCTCGCTTTTCCGGAGGGCAAGGCCGCCGCCGAAGTGCTGAAGACGGGCGAGAATCCGGCACAGGGCCTGAAGATACTGGGCGGCGCCGCGGTGGCGGGCGGCCTGATGAAGCTGGCCGCCGGGAGCGGCCTGCGCCTCATCTCCGACACCGCGGCCGGCGCCGCCTGGGCAGGCAAAGGCATCGCCTACGTCGGCACCAATCTGTCGCCGGCGCTGCTCGGGGTCGGTTACATCGTCGGCCTGAACATCGGCATCGTGGTTCTGGCCGGCAGCATCATTGCGTGGAATATCGGCATCCCCGTTTACAGCACGTATTTCCTGGAAAACGACGCGGTGTTAAGCGCAGCCGTTGCCGCCAATTGCGCCGAAGGCGGACGTCTGAATGCCGAGTGCGTCGCCGGCTCGATCTGGTCCGCGCAAATCCGCTATCTCGGCGTCGGCGCCATGCTGATCGGCGGCGTCTGGACGCTCATCTCCTTGCGCAAGTCACTGTTCTCCGGCATCAAGACGGGTCTGGCAGTCGCTCGGGCGGGCGGCAACAGCGGGCTGGCACACACCGAGCGCGACCTGCCGATGAAATACATACTCATCGGCCTGGTTCTTTTCACGCTGCCCTTGCTGGCGCTTTATCATACGATCGTCGGGCAGTGGCACGTCAGTCTGCCGATGACCATCATCATGATCATTGCCGGCTTCCTGTTCGTCTCGGTGTCTGCGTACATGGCCGGGCTCGTCGGATCCTCGAACAATCCCGTGTCCGGCATCACGATCGCGACCATATTGTTTTCAGCCGGGGTGCTGGTGGTGCTGCTGGGGGCCGATGCCGAGATCGGTCCGGTTGCCGCGATCATGATCGGCGCCGTCGTCTGCTGCGCCGCCTGCATCGGCGGCGACAACCTGCAAGACCTGAAGTGCGGCTATATCGTCGGCGCCACGCCCTGGAAACAACAGGTGATGCTGGCTATAGGAGCGGTCTCGAGTGCGCTGGTGATGGCGCCGGTGCTGAACCTGCTAGCGCAGGCCTACGGGATCGGCGTGCCCACCGAAACTCATCCGAATCCCTTGCTCGCACCGCAGGCCACCCTCATGGCCGCGGTCGCCAAAGGCGTCTTCGGCGGGGAATTGCCGTGGACGATGATCGGCATCGGCGTCGGCATCGGTGCCGCGATAATAATCGTTGATTCCACTCTGAAGGCCCGCGACTCGAACTTCCGGGTTCCGGTGCTGGCATGCGCAATCGGCATTTATCTGCCGATCGAGCTTATGGTTCCCATCTTCCTCGGCGGCCTGCTGTCACACCTGGTCGGGCGCCGCTTCACCGCCGCCGAGGCTACCGAAAAAGACAGGGTGCAACGCCTGGGGACCCTGTTCGCCGCCGGTCTTATCACTGGCGAGGCCTTGATGGGCATCTTCATCGCCATTCCCATCGTGGTTGCCGGTCAGGCCGACGTGCTTGCCCTGCCGTCGGGCGCGCAACTCGGACGCTGGTTCGGCCTTATCCTGCTCGCGGCGATTGCCTCGCTTCTATACCGCACCGCCGTAAAAGTCCGTCCTCTGGTCTGAGCGCCGGAGTAAACTACACGCCAGGTGCGGCAGGAGCAGAGTCGCTCCAGCAAGTGCTCCCCGCTCGATTCAATACTCGAGAGTTAACCAGTGGTAACCCGAAAGACGCTGGCCGCCGCGGGCATCGCGGCGATGGCCATGGTAGTGGCGGCGGGAGCGTTCATCGACAATCCGTTCGGCCCGGTTTTGCTCGGGGTACGGGCGGAGTTCGTCCTGTTCGCGCTGACGCTGTTCGGCGTAGCGGTGTTCCATGACCGAACGCTGGATGTCGCGATGACCGGACTTGCGGCAATCGTGACGCTCAAGTACCTGACAGCTCCCGGCTTCAGCATGGCGCATCACCTCTGGGCCGAAGCGCCTGTTCTGGTGAATTTGCTCGGTTTGCTGTTGGGTTTCGCAGTGCTGGCGCGCCATTTCGAGCAGTCACAGGTACCGGAGATTCTGCCCCGCTACCTGCCGGACGACTGGAAAGGCGGGTTCACCTTGCTCGCAATGGTGTTCGTGCTGTCGGCGTTTCTCGACAACATAGCGGCAGCCATGATCGGTGGCACTATCGCCGCGCACGTATTTCACAAGCGCCTCGACATCGGCTTTCTCGCCGCGATTGTTGCCGCGAGCAACGCGGGCGGGTCCGGTTCCGTCGTGGGCGACACGACCACGACCATGATGTGGATACAAGGCGTACCAGCCGTCGACGTGCTGCACGCCTACTATGCTGCCGTGCCGGCGTTTCTCTTTTTCGCGGTGGTCGCGGCGCGCCAGCAGCATGCACATCATCCGATACAGCGCGATGAAATGGGTGAGCATCCGATTAACTGGCAATGCATCGTCGCCGTGACGCTGATACTGATCGGCGCAATTTCGGCCAACGTCCTGCTGGATTTTCCGGCCGCCGGTGTCTGGGCTGCAATTCTTATCGCGTCTTTTTTTACGCGCACAGACTGGGCCGTCGTGCCCGCGTCGCTGAAAGGCAGTCTGTTCCTCATCATGCTCGTTACCTGCGCTTCACTCATGCCCGTCGAGACGCTGCCGGTTGCATCCTGGCAGACGGCGTTCGGGCTCGGCTGGATTTCGGCGGTGTTCGACAACATCCCTCTTACCAAGCTGGCGCTCGAGCAGGACGGCTATGACTGGGGCATGCTTGCGTACGCAGTGGGGTTCGGCGGCTCCATGGTCTGGTTCGGCTCCTCCGCGGGAGTCGCATTATCGAATATCTTCCCGGAAGCCCGGTCGGTGGTCGATTGGCTCAGGCGCGGCTGGCACGTCGCCGCGGGATATGCGATCGGTTTTGCGGTGCTGTTGCTTCTCTACGGCTGGCATCCGCAGCAGATACCAAATCTGTAGGATTTGCGACTGTTCGCAATTCTTACAACCCGTCGTGGCATCGACGGCAACTCATTCCGCCAGGCGCTATCACATCTCAGGGTGACGGGCTACTTGTCCGCACGGCAATCTCCGGTCCGAAAAGGGCGAGCGAACGATGTTGGTACGTATGTTGCAGAGCTGCGTGTAGCGCCAGTACACGAGGTAGGGATTATCCGCACGAATGGTGAAACCTGTGCAGACAACACGTTATCTGGAACGGCTCTGCTGGACGTTGGCCGCTGTCTGTTTGCTGCCGTACACCCTCGCGACCGGAGCACGCGCGTACTACGTCGCCTTTGCCAACCCGGTTGAAACAACCGCAATCGATTCGCTGCCGGCAACGCCGCCGGCGAGGCCGTCGGAACGATTACAGCAGCCGCTCTCCCGGTCCGAGGCAGTGACGGGCGCAGAACGCCCGTTGTGGGCACCACAGCGCGAATTTTTGCGGTTCAAATCGGGAGCTGTGCCGGCAGTTGATGCCGTACTGAGGCTTCCGAAGCAGGAAACGAACAAGCGCACCGAGCCCGCCACCCAAAGCCCCCATGGCTCGCTTGACCGAATGAGGAGGAACGATATATGAAACGGCTAAATGCGGCGACGATATCGCCGTTAGGAAGCCGGACGATCAGGCGGACAGATCATAAAGCCTGGATGCCACGGAACCGGTAACGTCCGCGATCAGCGCCAGTTGTTGTTCGTCGAACGACGGCTGGTAATACGAGGGATGGCGGACGGTGTCAGCCGCTTCCGCGATGAGGTCAACGCCGGACGATGGCAGTTCGCAATGCGCGAGCACCGCGCGCATGACGTGGGCGGGCCGATCGCACAGCGTCCGATAATTTACAACCATCGTTGCGCGTCGCAGTGCGGCGTCGGACTCCAGAACATCGGCAACGTATCCGTATACGTCCTTCCAGTACAGCGCCCATCCTTCGACCTCGTGATCGGCTGACCACAGTTCAAGAATTTTCCTCGTGACGTCCGTATTGCCGCAATTGATTGGGCGGCGATCGAGGCCGAATTCAAAATGACCGCTGCGACTCATATGCCGCTGCAATCGTACGTCGCGACGGTGTTCGCGGCAGAAGCGGTCGTGTTGCCTCATCAGCGATGCGATGTGCCAGGCCGGGTCGCGCACTGGCAGTATGAAGCTGGCGTCCGGGAAAAGCTTGAGAAGGTAAGGAAGGCGCGTGAGATTGTAGTTGCCCTTGGAGAGATAACGCCGGCCTCCGCGAATCAGAAGTAGCTTGCGGATATGGTCGCGGTAGAACTCCTCGAACTCGCTGTTACTGGTGTCCGCAGACAGCTCAGAAGGTACCTCCGGGTCATGCTGTTGCGGAAAAAAGGCCATCCAGATCACTTCTTCGATCGCTTCCGGGCTTTCGGGCGTAACCACAATGCCGTCTCCGTGCGCGCGTTCGCTGGAATCTCCGCTTCCATGGCCAGCGCGTTCGATGAACCAGTTCCAGAACCAGGGGGTGAATACCGGCGGGAAATCCCGATAGCGGTGGCTGGACAGTTCCGGATGCGAGGAAAGCAGTTGCAACAGAATCGTCGTGCCCGAACGCGCAAGCCCGGAAATATGGATGGGCTTTTCGACAGGAATTGCCGACAGGCGATCAGCGAGAACCCTGCTTTCCTGTTTGCCGAGGCCGATCCAGAACCTGGGGTGGCGGGACTGGTGCCCGCTCAACAGGTCGGTCCAGCGAGGGACCGTCAGTTCGGCTGCGGGCTGTTGCATAGACGCCATGTGCGGACCGATCAGTCAATGCGCCTTGCGGATTTGTACCCAAGAGCGACGATAAACAGAACAGGCAGGAAAACGGCTTCCCAGCCACGCAACCACCCGGGCCCCGCCGTGAGGATCTCGCGGCGCGGCATGGCGGCCCTTATCTCGTCCACCGGCGAGTCGGCGGGCAGATAACCCAGCGGATTCCCGATAAGCCAGTTCCACCAGACGCGTTTATGGATCACCGGTATTGGCGCCGTCATCGGAACGTCCAAAGCAACTCGCCCGTCCGGCTGCATCGCCTGGACGCGGGGCGGCGCGTTATCCTCGGCGGCTATCCATCGCGCCTGCAGCGGGTGGGAGGTATCGACGACGACCTCTTCGTCAGCAGCAGGAAAGTGGTGGCCGTAACTGTTGCTCAACCATACAAGAAGTACCAGAACCGGAAACGCTGCAGCCAGCGTTGCGGGAATGACCACTCCGACCCGTCTGAGCGACAAACCGAGGGTTTTTTTCATCAGTGGCCAGGCGCCTTCCAGTTCTCCGTCGTAAGCGGAAAGCCGCCGCTGCGCCGCGCTCGCTTCCTGCTTGAGACGGCTTATTCGCTCTTGCGGAGAAACGACCCGATAGAGTTCAAGGCATACGATGGCACCCAGCACTGCCCAGATGGCAACCGTTACCGGCACCGGAATAAAGAGAGTGAGGCGATCGTCGATCCATTGAAGCAATGGCGCCGGTAAATCGAAAAGACCCCGCGTCATCGCCGCTTCGATCGACTAATCATCCTGTCGAACAACAGACGGCTCGACAGTGCCGGTATTCGCAAACTCGGCAAGTTCTTCGCGTTTCCTGGCTTCAATTTCCCTCGCCTCGCGCTTGCGTCGCAGCATCCTTCTTACCGGCCAGGCAAAAACGAATGCTATCGCAGTGATTACTGCGAGGAGAAGCGCCCACAGTGCGCCCAGCAGGCTTAGACCCGCACCTGGACCAACATACGCATCGGCTGTGAGCGGAAAGAGAAAAGACCCGCAACAGGCAATCAGTGCCGTCAACTTGCGCATAGCGAGAACCCCGCTGAAAAAAAGCATCAATACTGCTTTGATGCATGGCGGCTGGAGCGGTTCCCTGATCTTGCGCCTGCGTCAGCCGCTATTCATGAAAGCGGCGACAATAGTGTGGTCCAGCCTCTGCGCCTTACAGATAATCGGGATCCGCTGATTATCGGGACCGCCGCGCACCGGGTTCACGAATTCCCACACAATGTCCTGATTTTGCGCAACCTCCAGGATCCGGCCGCCATTCGACTCGGTGATCAGCGTATTGCCGTTCGGCAACCGTTGCGCATAAGAACGTATGTCGCTCTCGAGCGGCGATGCTGCGGTGCCCACGTATTGCCACACAAGGGCCATGGTCCCCGGGTCGAATTCGATAACCCGGGAGCGGCCTTCCGGTTTTTTGAAGTTACCCCGATTATCGAACAGCAGAATATTGCCGCTATCGAGAATCTGCGGGTCGTGCTGGCCCTCCCAGTATCCTTGCAGCGCCCAGATCAGCTTCTCCTGTTCCGGATCGACGACACCCACGGCGCTCGGTTCGCGAAAAGAGATCAGGAGCTGGCCGGCCTTGCCATAGGGAAACCGCTCTGCCTCCTGATCGGTTATTACGTGGACACTGTTCGTATGCAGAGCGTCCGCGACGGAAAAAGAAGAAATCTTGTAAAGCAGTTGACGATAATCGGAGCTGTCGACGGTCGCCAGCAGCGGGATTTTATGAATTTCCTCTCCGTCCGGAGAGAG
>Ga0299913_10000303_pt1 | contig 29262 bp, 31 predicted proteins | sample RVTome_9_FD_201360 | JGI IMG/M metagenome (GOLD analysis project Ga0299913, IMG submission 201360) | Soil microbial communities from uranium-contaminated site in the Upper Colorado River Basin, Wyoming, United States - RVT155D38 (version 2) ... | reverse complement strand
CTCGGTTACCTGACCCGCAGCCGCCCGGAGCTGTCTCGCAGGCAGAGCGAGCGCAGCTCGGCCGGGGCCTTGTTTCTGAACGCCCGGGGGGGCCGTTTGAGTAGGCAGGGGAGTTGGAAGATACTCAAGGGGTACGCTCGTCTCGCCGGGCTAGAAGATCGGGTTTCTCCCCACACCCTCCGCCATTCGTTCGCGACGCACATGCTCGACCGGGGCGCCGACATCCGGGTGGTGCAGGAGCTGTTGGGACACGCGAGCCTGGCAACGACTCAGGTGTACACGTTGGTCAGCGATCGTCGCCTCCGTGAGGTGTATCTCAGCTCACACCCACGGGCACGCGGCTAGCGGAACAAGCCGCGGACAAGGGGGTCAAGTGGAGCAAGCGCAGATGGACAGATTGAAGGCCGGGCTTACCGAGGAGCTGGTCTCGGTGGACAAGCAGTTGGCCGAATACGAGGACTCTCCAGGCGAAGGCATCGACGTCTCGTCGGAAGAGGGCTTCGCGGACTCAGCCCAAGCCACGGCCGAGCGATCGTCGCTCATAAGCCTCGTGGAGCAGCTGCAGGCGACCCGGCGAGAGGTAGCCGACGCCCTGACCAGGATCGAGCAAGGCACCTACGGGAAGTGCGAACGGTGCGGCCAGGAGATCCCGGTCGAGCGCCTCGAGGCACTGCCCAGCACGCGCCTGTGCGTGGCGTGCAAGCAGGCCGCAAGCGCGTAACGCGCCTCAGTTTTCTTCGCGCTCTCCCATCTAGAAGCAGTGCAGGCCTTGTCGCGCGCCGCGGGTCGCGGTAGCCTCCCGGCCGACATAGCGATTTGTCGACAAGTTTCCTAGCGCTGCGCGGCCCGGAGGTCGCGCCCGAGGGGGTTCTATGGCAAGAGCTTCTCAGGCGGTGGCCGATAGCCCGCAGGGCGAGGACTCCGACCTCTTCCCGGAGCGAGATTCCCGTAGCGGCCGGATCATCGCACTGGCCAACCAGAAGGGCGGGGTCGGCAAGACGACGACCGCGATCAACCTCGCGGCCGCCCTTGCGGAGCTGGACAACGAGGTCCTCCTGGTGGACTTCGACCCTCAAGGCGGCTGTGCCTTGGGCCTCGGGGTGGAGCCGTCGGAGCTCGAGCTGTCCGTCTACGACGCCCTCCTCGATCGCAACTGCAACGTCGAGGATGTGATCCAGAAGACCTCCATCCATGGGCTCGACTTGCTTCCCGCCAACATCGACCTGGCCGCGGCCGAGATCATGTTGGTGCAGGAGGTCGCCCGCGAACAATCGCTGATGAGGGTCTTGGCACCTCTAAGGGTCAAGTACGACTTCATGCTTATAGATTGCCCGCCGTCGTTGGGGCTGCTGACGATCAATGCCCTGACGTCCGCCGATGGGGTCCTTATCCCGCTGGAATGCGAGTACTACGCCCTGCGGGGGATGGCTCTGCTCATGGATTCGATCGACCGGATCAAGGAGCGCCTCAACCCCTCGCTGCAGATCGACGGCATCGTCGCCACGATGGTTGACACCCGGACGCTGCACACGAAAGAGGTCCTCGCCCGGGTCCAAGAAGCCTTCGGGGGGCGCCTCTTCGACACCGTCATCCGCAAGACAGTCCGCTTCGCCGAGGCCCCCGTCGCGGGGGAGTCCATCCTGACCTACGCGCCCACCTCACCGGGGGCCGTCGCCTATCGAAAGCTCGCCCAGGAGGTGATCGAACGTGTCGCCACGCGCCAGCCTGCCGGGCGCTGAGGAGCTGTTCCGCACCACCAAGGCTCCCAGACCCGAGCGAAAAGAGTCGACAAGTCGACAAGAACCTAAGTCGACAACTCTCCAAGTAGCCCCCGAGGAGGCGCCCAAGAAGGCTCCTCGGCACGACGAGAAGATCACGTTCTACTGCACGGCCGACGATCTCATGGCGCTCGAAGGAGCCCGCCTCAAGCTGCGTTCGGACCACGGGATCGCCGCCGATAGGGGACGGATCGTGAGGGCAGCGGTGGATTATGTGCTCGAGGACTTCGCCGCCCGAGGCGACGACTCGATCCTGATCCGACACCTCTCCTAGCTTCCTAGCTCCGTTGCAAGCGCGCCTCGGGACCCGGAGGACGCGCTCGCTTCCCGTCGCTCGACTTGGTCCGGCCTTGTCCTCCCACCGGCGCGAGACTTAACGCGGACGTGAACCGTTAGACGTACATATGAAGGTCTACTTTACGGTTGGAGTGGCGGCACATGAGGCCATCCGTCGACAAACGAGGGAGTGGGCGACCGTGACCCCGATCGCAAGCCGGATCGACCCTCGGCGCTTGGGGACTTCCTTCTCGATCTCCCGTGACCAGCCCCGTCCGCATAACGCGGCGATATGTTGATATGGCGGCAAGTCACCGTAGCGACTAAAGAACAAATCGATAGATCAATTTGTCGACTAATAGACGGGATTAATTCGCTGTCTCTCCAGGTCATAGCTCATGTCGACAAATAGACTTATCAGCAAGGAGCTTTATCACTTCATCGACTTAGTGACCATACCGGCGACTGCCACGTGATCCCCTTAATCTCGCTCGTGCGCAGCCGGCCACGGCGCCGGTGATCGACGTACGGCCGCTGTAGGGCGCGGGGAGGGCCCTTCTGGATGATCAGCGCCATGGGTGGGATCTCCCTGTCAGGGGACGAGGAGCTCCTTTCCCCGTGCCACGGAATCAAACCGTATAGCGGAGCTTTAGAGCACTGGAAAGACTCGACGTGAACGAGAGGGTTGGACCGCGCCACAGAGCCGACCGTTGAAGCGCGTGGGGTCGCTGCCGGCGGCCGTTCGGTGGGTGACCTCTCCGGGACCAGGGAGGACCCGGTCCCGTGATCGAGGCCCAGCTTCGCGCGGTGGACCTGCAGCGCCGGGCGAGCAAGGACCGCAGGCCTCGTCCTCACCTCTCCGCTGAGTCTTCTGGGGAAGGCCGGAACGACGTGCGGGCCCGGGCAACACAGCGTCGAGGATTCCTGTCACCTTGTAGATAAGTCGATATCCCGGACCTCGCGTTGCAGGTCGGTCAGTTGATTTGTCGACTTGTTGATCTTAGAAGCCCACGAGGTCGAGGATGAGATCGCGGAAGAACTCGATCAGCGGGACAAGGATGGTGAAGCCTCCGAAGAACACCAGGGCCAGAAGGATCAGGAGCCCGTAGCGGTCGAGGAAGAAGATGATGTTTTGTTTGTTGGGCGGCAGGAAGATGGTCAGCAAGCGGGAGCCATCGAGCGGGGGCAGCGGGAGCAGGTTGAACACCGCCAGCAATACGTTCAACCCGAAAAAGATCTCAAGGAACCCGATCACCACATCGCCGCCGGTGCAGGTCACCGATACAGATCCGACGTTGCAGAGAAGCGAGAGCGACAGCGCCGCAAGCACTGCTAGGAGGAGATTCATGAAAGGCCCCGCGAGCGCGACCAGGGCCGCTCCAAATCGCTGTGAGCTCAACGCCTCGCGGCGGAACTCAACGGGCTTGCCCCAGCCGAAGCCGGCGAGAAAGAGGAGGATCGTACCGAGGGGATCGAGGTGCTTGATCGGGTTGAGCGTCAGCCGACCAAGCGCGCGGGGGAGGCGATCGCCTTGGAGATCGGCCGCGAGCGCGTGCGCGTACTCGTGTAAGGCGATCGCCTCGATCAGGCCTACCGTGAGAAGCACGAAGACCAGAGGGTCGCTTTGCAGATACTCGAGTAACCCGAAGCCGCCCATAGGGGCCGGTATTGTAGGGGTCGACGAGCCCGTCGGCTCCTCACACGACCGTTAGGAGATAACCCTGAAGGAAACGTTTAATGATTCGCGTCGCCGGGTCTTCAGCGGGATCCAGCCGACGGGCGACCTCCACCTCGGCAACTACCTCGGGGCGATCCGTAACTGGGTGGCCCTGCAAGAGCGCCACGAATGCTTCTTTTGCATCGTCGACCTCCATGCGATGACTCTGCCGTGGGATCCGGCCGCGCTGGCCAGCGGCCGCCTCCAGGCCGCCGCGCTGTTGATCGCCAGCGGGATCGATCCGGCGCGGGCGGTCCTGTTCCTCCAATCGGACGTCGCGGCCCATCCGGAGCTCGCCTGGATCCTCATGTGCGTGGCCCGGATGGGGGAGCTCCGCCGGATGGTCCAGTTCAAGGAGAAGTCCAAGGGAGAGACGGAATCCGTGGGCGTCGGACTGTTCACGTACCCGGTCCTGCAGGCCGCCGACGTGTTGCTCTACCGGGCCGACGGGGTGCCGGTCGGGGAGGACCAGCGCCAGCACATCGAGCTCATGCGGGACCTCGCGGTGCGCTTCAACCAGCTCTTCGGCGAGACGTTCGTCGTTCCCGGGGCGTTGATCCCGGAGGTGGGGGCCCGGATCATGGCGCTCGACGACCCGTCCCAGAAGATGAGCAAGTCGGCCGCCCGGCCGGCGTCCAGCATCCAGCTCACCGACCCGGCCGATTCCATCCGCAAGAAGGTCAAGAGCGCGGTGACGGACTCCGGTAAGGAGGTGCTGGCGGCCCCCGACAAGCCTGCGGTCGCGAACCTCCTCGGCATCTTCTCGCTCGTCGAGGGGACCCCGGTGGCGGAGCTCGAGGCACGCTTCGAGGGTTCGGGCTACGGGGACTTCAAGACCGCGCTGGGAGAGGCGGTAGTCGCGCTGGTGGACCCGATCCGCGCCCGGTACGAGGAGCTCATGGCCGACCCGGCCGAGCTCGGACGCGCGCTCGCCGCGGGGGCGGAACGTGCCACGGAGGTCGCCACCGCGACGATGATCGACGTTCGTCGGGCGGTCGGGCTCAGGGCGTGAAAGCCGGAGGCGGGCGGAGCCCCGCGGATAGGCTGACGACAGCGCCGAAGCGGCGATCGACAAGTCGACAAGTCGACAAGGGGGAGCGGTGAGCTACGAGGTGCGGCTCGAGGTGTTCGAGGGGCCGATCGATCTGTTACTCCATCTGATCACCCGTCAGCGGGTCGACATCTACGACGTATCCATCGCAACGATCACCGAGGAGTACCTCGCTGCGGTCGAGGCACTGGGGAGCATGGACCTGGAGGTCGCCACCGGGTTCCTAGTAGTCGCCGCCACGCTCCTCGAGCTCAAGTCGGCGCGCTTGCTCCCGACGAGGGCCGACGACCCCAACGCGGCTCGTCTTCTGGAGGAGCGAGACCTCTTGCTTGCACGCCTCGTCGAATGCTCGACGTTCCGCGACGCAGGCGGCTGGATCTCGGGCCAGTTGCGCGCCGGCGCAGCCCGCCACGGGCGAACGGTGATGCTCGAGGAGCGGTTCGTCAACGTCGCCCCCGATCTGCTCGCGAACACAACCCTCGACCATCTGTTGAGAGCTGCGGTCACCGTCTTCACGCCTGCTCCCGTGATCGAGCTGGATACGTCCCACATAGCCCCGATCCGAGCGTCCGTGAAAGATGCGATCACCACGGTCGCCGACCTCCTCGAGCTGCAGGGATCGGCCTCGTTCGAAGAGCTGTGCGGGGGCTCGACCGAGAAGCTCGAGGTTGTCGTCCGGTTCCTTGCCCTCCTCGAGCTCTACAAGGCGGGCGCCATCGAGCTGCACCAGGCCGAGCGCTTCGGTGACATCCGCGCGACGTGGACGGGCGAGACCGACGCGGCCGAGGTGCTCGAAGAGGCGGAGGAGTATGTGCTGTCGGAAGACCCGGGAGGGAAGACGCCGTGACGGTCCCAGAGCGCAAGGTGGTCGAAGCGATCCTGTTGCTGGCCGACGAGCCGATACCGGCGGGCACGATAGGGGAGGTCCTCGAGGTTCCCCGCGCTCGGGTCGAAGAGATCCTCGAGGAGCTTGCCCGTTCCTACGAGGCGGCCGACCGCGGCTTCGTCGTGAAGGAGGTCGCGGGCGGGTGGCGGCTCTACACGGATCCCGCGTGCGATCCGTGGCTCGAGCGATTCGTTGCGGGCCATTCCACCGCGCGCCTTACCGGGGCGGCGCTGGAGACGCTCGCGATCGTGGCCTACAAGCAGCCCATAGCGCGCGCCCAGATCGCCGAGATCCGCGGGGTGGACTCCGACGGCGTAGTGAAGACGCTGTTGCAGCGGGGCCTGCTGGTGGAGGCAGGGCACGACAGCGGGCCGGGTAGCCCGGTGCTGTTCACCGTGAGCGACGAATTCCTCGAGAAGATGGGGCTGCGCTCGACCGCCGAGCTGCCGCCGCTGAAGGATTTCATGCCCGACACCGATGCGGTGGAGGACATGGAGGCCAAGCTCTCTCCCAACGCTTAAGAGGGCGACGCGATGCCCGAAGCGTCCGGTGAACGCCTCCAGAAGGTGCTTGCACATGCCGGGGTCGCGTCGCGCCGGGGCGCCGAGGAGATGATCGTCGCGGGCCGCGTGCGGGTCAACGGAGCGCCCGCGCGCCTCGGCCAACGCGTGGATACCAGTAAGGATTCAGTTGAACTTGATGGTTCTCCCGTGCCGGTCGCTCCCGAGCTGCGCCACTACCTCCTCAACAAGCCGAGCGGCACGGTGACCACCACAGACGACGAGCACGGGCGACCGACGGTGATGGAGCTCATCGGCGAGGAGGGCCGCCTGTGGCCGATCGGGCGCCTCGATGTGGACACCGAGGGCGCATTGATCGTGACCAACGACGGCGATCTCACCCAGCGGCTCACACATCCCAGCTATGAGGTCCCCAAGACCTATCTCGCCGAGGTACGCGGGCGGGTGATCCCGCGTGACGTGCGCCGGCTCACGAAGGGTGTCGAGCTCGAGGATGGCATGGCAACCGCCCACCGGGCCCAGATCCTCGAGGCCCGGGCCGATGCCACGCTGGTGGAGGTCGAGATGAGGGAGGGCCGCAATCGTGAGGTGCGGCGCATGTTCGAGGCGCTCGGCTACCCGGTGGCGCGCCTCGCGCGCGTGGCGATCGGACCGCTCGGCCTCGGGCGCCTCAAGCCGGGCACCTACCGGCGTCTCAGCGCGACCGAGGTCGGAACCCTCTACGGCGCCTCCGCGGGTGAGAGTCGACAGATCGACATGTCTACAGATCGACCTACGCCACGCACGCGAAAGACCAGGTCAACCTCCAAGAGAGACATGTAGACATGTCGACAGATCGACGGGTGATCGCGTTGCGCGGGGCAACCACCGTGGAGTCCAACGAAGGCCCCGCGATCGTCGCCGCGACGGCCGAGCTCGTGACCGCGCTCCTGGAGCGCAACGACGTCGCCCACGAGGACCTGATCAGCATCGTCTTCACCGCGACCCCCGACCTGGACGCCGAGTTCCCCGCCGCGGCCGCCCGGCAGCTGGGGATCTCGCAGGTCCCGCTGTTGTGTTCCCAGGAGCTCGGGGTGGTGGGGGCCATGACCGGGGTGGTGCGGGTCTTGATGCACCTCTACAGCGACCACGATTACGCTAGCTTGCGCCACGTCTACCTCGGCGGCGCTCGCAGCTTGCGGGAGGACCTCGCCGAGTAGGCACCATCTCTAAGCCTTCAGGGGAGCTTGAGAGTTGTCCCAGTCCCGTCTCGCGCTACTCGGCATCGGCCTGATCGGAGGATCGATCGCGTTGGGCGTGCGCGCCCGCGGGCGTGCCGTCGAGGTCGTCGGCTACGACCCGGATCCGGGTACGAGGGAACGGGCCGCGGACATCGTCGATCGGGTCACCGACGATCCGGCGGCGGCCGTGAAGGGAGCCGACTTGGTAGTACTCGCGGTGCCGGTCGACCGCATCCCCGCGGCGTGCGAGCGGCTGGCGGAACATGTCGGCCCCGACGCGATCGTGACCGACGTCGGAAGCGCAAAGGTCGCAGTCGTTGCCGCCGGGGAACGCTTCTTCGAGGGGCGCTTCGTGGGCGGTCACCCTATGGCCGGCTCGGAACGACACGGCATCGGTGCTGCCGACGGCGCACTGTTCGATGACGCGTGGTGGATCCTCACACCGACCGCACTGACGTCTTCGGATGCCTACGCGCGCGTTGCGTCGTTCGCCTCCGATCTCGGCTCCCGGCCTGTGGCGGTCGACCCGAACACGCACGACGCCCTCGTTGCACGGCTGAGCCATGTCCCGCAGCTCGCGGCCAGCGCGCTGGTCGACGTAGCGGCGAAGGGTGGTGACCGCGATGCCCTCCTGGAGCTTGCCGCTGGAGGCTTCCGCGATGTCACCCGCATCGCGGCGAGCGACCCGTCGCTGTGGGTGGCGATCCTGAGGTCGAACCGTCCCGCTGTGCTCGAGGCTTTGGGACGGGTCACCGGGGCGCTCGAGGATGCCGCCTCCCTCATCCGCGACGAGAGGTGGGACGACCTCGCGGCGTGGCTGGACGACGCTCGGCGGGCTCGCCTGGAGCTCTTCGCGAAGCCGGTGATGGGCGCCGAGCCGGTCGCTCTTGCGATGCTCGTTCCCGACCGACCCGGGGTCCTCGCCGAGGTGACGACCGCCGCCGGCCGGCTCGGCGCGAACATCGAAGACCTGCGGATCATCCACTCGACGGAAGGTGGGCGCGGCCGTCTCGAGCTCGTGATCGCAGGACACGACGCCGCGGCGGCACTCGCCGAGGCGTTGTCCACGCTGGGCTACCGGGTCGAGCTCGCGTCCGACGCTGGGTTAGAGACAAGTGGCTAAGTCGATGAGTAGACAAGTCGATGCGTAAGCTCGCGGCGACCCCGCCCCTGGTCGGGCGCATCACCGTCCCGGGGGACAAGTCGATCTCGCACCGCGCGCTGCTGCTCGCCGCCCTCGCGTCGGGCCCATCCACGATCGCGAACGCGAACCGGGGACACGATGTTGCCGCAACGCGGCGCGCGATCGAGCTCCTCGGGGCGCGCGTCGAGGAGTCTCCTAGCGGTCTAGTGAAGGTTGAGGGTTGTGGCGGAGCCGCCGGGATGGGGGAGCCGTCCGACGTCATCGATGCCGGCAACTCGGGCACGACGCTGCGCTGCCTCGCGGGCGTCTGCGCGGGGGTGGCCGGAACGAGCGTTCTCACTGGGGACGCGTCGCTGCGTAGCCGGCCGATGCTGCGGATCGTCGTTCCGCTGCGCCAGATGGGAGCCGCGATCGAGGGACGGCGGCATGCGGATCGGGCGCCGCTGGTCATCCGGGGCGGTGAGCTGCGCGGCATCGATCATGAAACGGACGTTGCCAGCGCCCAGGTGAAGACGGCGGTGTTGCTCGCCGGGCTGGCCGCCCGCGGCCCGACTTCCGTGACCGAGCCGCGACTCAGTCGCGACCACACCGAGAGGATGCTGGAGGTTGCGGGAGTGCCCGTCGAGCGCCACGGCACGACGGTTCGCATCGCAGGAGGGACGGTTCTCGCGGGACGGGAATGGGCCGTCCCCGGCGATATCTCAGCAGCCCTGTTCATGGTCGTAGCTGCCACGATCGTGCCGGGATCGGATCTCATCATCGAAGACGTCGGCGTCAATCCGACGCGTAGTGCGGCACTGGATGTATTGCGTTCGATGGGGGCGGACATCGAGCTTGCCGAGGTCCCGGAGATCGACGGTGAGCCGCGCGCGCGGTTGCGCGTCCGGCACGCACCGCTGCATGCTACCGAGGTCCCCACTGAGCTTGCCCCCCGCGTGATCGACGAGGTACCAGTGCTGGCCGTAGCCGGCGCCGTCGCGGACGGCACCACGACGTTCAAGGGAGTCGGAGAGCTGCGAGTGAAGGAGTCGGATCGCATCGGCTCGTTGGTTGCCGGTATCGCCGCGCTCGGAGGGTCGGCCGCTGCGACGAGCGACGAGCTCGAGATTCATGGAGGGACGCTGGGTCCCGGGCGCGTCGACCCGGCGGGGGACCACCGGATCGCGATGGCGTTCGCGGTAGCGGCACTCGCCGCCTCCGGCAAGGTCACCGTGGATGGTTGGAGCTGCGTGGACACGTCGTTCCCCGGTTTCCTGGACACGCTCGCGGACGCCCAGCAGCCCCGATGATCGTCGCCATCGACGGCCCTGCGGGGGCCGGCAAGAGCACGGTTGCCCGCGCCGTCGCGGACTCCTTGGGGTTCGAGTACCTGGACACCGGCGCCCTCTACCGCGCGGTCACCGTTGCCGCGTTCGACGCCGGGATAGAGCCGAACGACGAGGCCTCCCTCGCGCGTTTGGCCGGGGGAGTCACGACGGACGTCGGGGGAAGACTTGTCGTCAGGGGGAGCGACGTGACCGATCGTCTCCGCGATCCGGAGGCCAGTGCTGCGGTCTCCGTCGTCGCGGCGCACCCCCAAGTTCGCGCCGCGCTGATCCCGTTACAACGCCGTGTCGCGTCGGGCGGCGACGTGGTCGTGGAAGGACGGGACATCGGGACGACGGTCTTCCCGGAAGCCGAGATCAAGGTGTTCCTGACGGCCGATGCAGACGAGCGAGCGCGCCGTCGCGCGCGGCAATTGGGTCGGGGAGACGACGCGACCTACGTGGATCGCATCTCGAAGAGCATCACCGAACGCGACGAGACAGACTCCCTGCGCGCTGCATCTCCACTCGCGAAAGCAGACGATGCGGTGCTCCTCGACACCAGCGGGATGCCTTTCGAGGAGGTCGTGGGCAAGGTGGTCGAGATCGTCCGCGCGAGCTCGTGAGCCCGACCAACGGCCTTCCCGTAGTCGCCATCGTCGGCCGTCCGAACGTCGGCAAGTCGTCGCTCGTCAACCGCGTGATCGGACGTCGTGAAGCGATCGTCGAAGCAACGCCCGGCGTGACACGTGACCGCAGCTCGTTTTTTGCGTCGTGGCGTCACCGGGATTTCGAGGTCGTTGATACGGGCGGGCTGGAGCCCGGGGCCCGGGGTCTGGAGGCACGGGTCGCCGAGCAGGCCCAGCTCGCCATGGAATACGCCGACGTGATCCTGCTCGTCGTAGATGCCTCTGCAGGGCTGATGCAGGACGACTTCGAGGTCGCCCAGAGCCTGAGGCGGACGCAGAAGCCGGTCCTCCTCGTGGCGAACAAGGTCGACGATGCCAGCATCGAGGCCGATGTTGCCGGCCTCTACCGACTGGGGATGGGAGACCCGATCCCCGTCTCTGCTCTCCACGGACGCGGCTCGGGAGACCTCTTGGACGAGGTCGTCAAGCTCCTGCCGCGCGACACCGGAGAGGAGCCGACGGATTGGGCGGCGATCGCGATAGTCGGCCGCCCGAACGTCGGCAAGTCGTCGCTCCTGAATGCCCTCGCCGGCGAAACGCGCGCGCTCGTGGACCCGACGCCGGGAACGACGCGCGACCCGGTCGATACCCGGTTGCAGCTGGGCGACCGAACGATCCGTGTGGTCGACACAGCCGGGATGCGCAGGCAGGTCCTCATCAAGGACCCACTCGAGTACTTCTCTTTCCTACGGTCCCGACGCACCCTCGCGCGAGTAGATGCCGCGGTGCTCGTGATCGATTCTGCCGACGGCGTCACGAGTCACGATCAGAGGCTCGCCGAAGCGATCGTCGAATCAGGCCGAGCGTGCGTGATCGCGCTCAACAAATGGGACCTCGTTACGAAGGACGAAACCGATCGAGCTCGATCGGATCGCGCCATCGAGGAAGGGCTTCGATTCATCGCCTGGGCTCGCTTCCTCCGGGTGTCGGCGCTCACTAAGAGGGGAGTGGACCGGGTCCTTCCGGCTCTAGAAGCGGCCATCACCGCTCATCGGACGCGTATCCCCACGGCCGAGTTGAACCGGATCCTCGCGGACGCCCAGCTCGAGCGTCCTGCGCCGCGCTCCGGTGGTCGAGCCACGCGCATCCTTTACGGCGCGCAGGCCGACGTAGCCCCGCCCCGGGTGGTGTTGTTCGCGACCCGCCGGCTCGGCCCGACGTACCTCCGTTACCTCGAGCATCGGCTGCGCGCCGTCGCCGGATTCGAAGGAACGCCGGTGAAGCTCGAGGTCAGGCTGAGGTCTCGACGTGAAGTTGAACGTTCGTAACGGGGAGGGTCGCCCCGGGCGGCCTCGTATGATCGCCGCGACAGCGGGACGTGGCGCAGTTTGGTTAGCGCACCGGTCTGGGGGACCGGGGGTCGCCGGTTCAAATCCGGCCGTCCCGACCATGACCGGGCGTGGGGAGGAGCTATCGCGGTAGAGCCGATGGGATCCATCACGCAGGAGACGGCCGCCGGTGAGGACCGGGTTTGGACGCTCCCGAACCTCCTGTCTTTCGCGCGGCTTGCCACGGTCCCGATCTTCATCTGGTTGTTCGTGACCGACCACAAGGACGCGGCGGTGTTGCTGTACGCAGCCGCGTCGTGGACGGACTTCTTCGATGGGTACATCGCCCGCCGCACCGGCACCGTCACCGAGCTCGGCCGGTTGCTCGACCCCCTCGCCGACCGGGTATTCATCGCTGCCCTTACGGTGGTCCTGGTGATCGAAGAGGTTCTGCCCCTGTGGGTGGCGATAGCGATCGTGGGCCGGGACGTGTTGATCCTGGGCCTCTATCCCTTCGTGCATCGGGGCACTCTCCAGCGCATCCGGGTCAACTTCGTGGGTAAGACCGCTACCGCGGCTCTGTTGATGGGGCTGACGCTCCTGGCGGTCAGCGAGACCTCGGTCTCGTGGGGTTCCTCCGTGGACGAGGCCGGCCTTGTCTTTGTCGGGGTCGGAGCGGTGTGCTACTGGGTATCGGGTGCCATGTACGCCACAGAGGCACTGGCACTCAGGAGCGGAGGTTGACGGTGGCAAGCACGAGGCGGCCACAGGCCGTCATCATGGCCGGCGGCGAGGGCTCGCGCTTGCGACCTCTCACGTCCAACCTTCCCAAACCGATGCTGCCGGTCGCGAATCGGCCGTTGATGGAACACATCATCGAGTTGCTGAAGCGTCACCGCATCACGGATGTCGTCGTAACCGTTCAGTTCCTCTCGTCGGTGCTCCGCAACTACTTCCGTGACGGATCCGATCTCGGTGTCTCGTTGTCCTACGCGACGGAAGAGGTTCCTCTCGGTACCGCGGGATCCGTCCTCGGATCGCAAGATCTCCTGTCCGGAACGTTCCTCGTGATCTCCGGAGATGCGTTGACGGACATTGACCTGAACGAGGCGATCGAATTCCATCAGAAACGCGACGCGGTAGCGACGATCGTGCTGAAGCGGATGCACGATCCGTTGGAGTTCGGGATCGTCATGACCGACGACGAGGGCCGCATCGAGCGTTTCCTCGAGAAACCGACCTGGGGCCAGGTTTTCTCCGACACGATCAACACCGGCATCTACGTTTTGGAACCCGAGATCTTCGACCTGATCCCGCCGGACCAACCGTTCGACTTCTCATCCGAGTTGTTCCCGATGATGTTGGACAAGGGGCTGCCGATCTACGGCTACGTGGCCGACGCGTACTGGCAGGACGTCGGAACGACCGAGGCATACATCCAGGCGCAGCAGGACGCGCTGTCGGGCAAGGTCGCCGTCGAGATCGGGGGCTTCGAGCTTCGCCCCAGCGTGTGGGTCGGAGAGGACGTGGACGTGCACCCCAGCGCCCAGCTCGAGGGCCCGGTCCTCATCGGTGACAACAGCGTTATCGGGGCCGGGGCGCGCGTCGGACCGTTCTCGGTGATCGGCGCGAACGCTCTGATAGGCGACGACGCAACTGTGGTCAACGGGCTCGTGATGGACCGCGCTCATGTGGGACCGTTCGCCCGAGTCACGGGTGGGGTAATGGCCCGCGGCGCATCGCTCGAACGGGGAGCCACCCTCGAGGAAGGCGCGGTCCTGGGTGACGAGGTGCGGGTGGGTGCAGGCGCGCTGATCAAGTCGCAGGTCAAGGTGTATCCCGCGAAGACGGTAGAGGCCGGCGCGATCGTGACGGAGAGCGTCGTTCGGGAACGACGTGCGCGGCGCGGCTTGTTCGGCGCTCATGGTGTCTCCGGTCTGCTGAACGTCGGGATCACACCGATCCACGCGGTACGGCTCGGCATGGCCTACGGAACCACGTTGAAACGCGGCAGCGTCGTCGTGACCGGTCGCGACGGAAGCCGGGCCGCGCGCACCATGAAGCGGGCGATCATCGCGGGGCTCAATTCGACGGGTGTGACGTGCCACGATCTCGAGCTCACGCCCATGCCGGTGACCCGGTTCACCGTTCGAAGCGAGCAGGCTTCGGGAGGGATAGTCGTCCGCACCCCACCCGGTGACCCGGAGAGCGTGGAGATCCGTCTGTTCGACGGCGATGGCGCCGACCTCGCCGAGACCACGCAACGCAAGATCGAGAGGATCTTCTTCCGGGAGGACTACAGGCGCGCGGGCCCGCTCAAGCTCGGAGAGCTCGAGTACCCGCCCCACGCGCTCGAGCAGTATTCGTCCGGTCTGTTGAGGGTCTTGGATGCGGCGGCTATCCGGGCGCGCGCCCCCAAGGTCGTCGTCGACTTCGCTTATGGGTCGGTCAGCGTCGTCGGACCTGCGCTGTTCGGTCGATTGGGCTGTGACATCCTCGGGGTGAACGGTTACGTCGACGAGCAGCGACCGTCACTCAGCTCGGAGGACCTCGAGCGGCTCCTGCAGGGGGTCGCCGACCACGTGCGCAACTCGGGATCGGACCTGGGGGTGCTGCTCGAGCCCGGGGGGGAGATCGCGCACCTGGTGGACGACCTCGGACGGGTGGTCGATCAGGAGCGGCTCTTGCTCGCGTTCCTGCGTCACGAGTCCGAACGGGGCGCGGGGACCCTTGCCGTCCCGGTCTCGTGCTCGTGGGCGTGCGAGGACATCGCGGCCGCGGCGGGAGCGACCTTGCAACGGACCGCCACCGGCTTGCCGGCCCTGATGGCCCGAGCGCATCGACCCGACGTCGGGTTCGCGGGCAACGCCGAGGGAGCGTTGATCTTCCCCGCCCTGATGCCGGCACCGGACGCGATCATGACCTTTTGTAAAGGGTTAGAGATGCTCGCGACCGCGGGGCGACCGTTGTCGGAGATCGTGGACGATCTCCCTGAGGTGCACGTGGTGCGGCGCGACGTGCCCACCCCGTGGGATCGGAAAGGCGCGGTCATGCGTCATGTCGCATCGGTCGCGGCCCCCGGGAAGCTTGTGCTCCTGGACGGCGTCAAGGTCGTGGAGAACGATCGCTGGGCGCTGATCGTCCCGTTGCCGGACGAGCCCGCCTGTCGTGTATGGGCCGAGGCGCCTACCATCGCGGACGCCGAGACGCTCGTCGATCGGTGGGCGGACGTGGTCGGAGACGTCGCGGCGGCATCCGACTAGCAATGCGGATTTGGACTAAGGCATTAAGGAACGGTGGCTTACGGTCCAAATCCGCATTGTCGATCTAGTGATCTATCAACTTGTCGACTTAGCGACGAGGAAGGGGCGAACGTGACCGATCTACCGGACGACCGGCGCTACACGAAAGAGCACGAGTGGGCGCGTGAGGATGACGGCCGCGTCGTCGTGGGCATCACCGACTACGCGCAAGAGCAACTCGGAGACGTCGTGTTCGTAGGTCTCCCCGAGGTCGGGTCGGACGTGAAGGCGGGGCAGCCGCTGGGGGAGGTGGAGTCGACGAAATCGGTCTCCGACATCTACGCTCCGGTGTCGGGACGGGTCCTGGACAAGAATGCCGAGGTCGAGACCAATCCCGAGCTCGTGAACGAGGACCCCTATGGACGGGGCTGGCTCGTCTCGATCGAGCCGAGCGAAACCTCCGAGGGACTTCTGAGTGCAGCCGAGTACCGGGCTTTGATCGAGGGATCTTGAGTGACGTTCTGTGCGCCTTTGACCAACCCTAAACGTTCCCTATAGGGTCCGGGCCGATGTATTGCACTAATTGCGGGCACAAGAACCCAGAAGGCGCGAACTTCTGTTCGTCGTGTGGATCTCCTTTGGCTGAGAGCGCGGGCAGCGACACGACCATCACGTTCATGCCGGCCGAGCTCGAGTCCGACCTCGAAGAAGAGGTTCACATTTCGCCCGAGGAGCTCGAGGGAGGACGCGGGGTCCTCATCGTCAAGCGCGGGCCCAACGCGGGAAGCAAGTTCTTCATGGATGCGGACGTGACCCACATCGGCCGCCACCCGGACTCCGACATCTTCTTGGACGACATCACCGTCTCCCGGCGTCACGCCGAGCTCCGCAGGGGAGCGGAGGGCTTCGCGCTACACGATGTGGGGTCGCTGAACGGTACCTATGTCAACCGGGAGCGGGTCGAGCAGGCCGACCTCCATTCCGGCGACGAGATCCAGATCGGCAAGTTCAAGCTCGTCTTCCTCACGGGGAGTTAAGGGATGCCTCTCTCTCGGTCACGCGATTACCTGAGCATCGGCGAGGTCCTCGAAGCGGTCCGCGGCGACTTCCCCGAGGTCTCCATCTCAAAGATCCGCTTCCTCGAGACCGAAGGTCTCCTGACCCCGGAGCGAACCCCGTCGGGGTACCGGAAGTTCTACGAGAACGACGTCGCGCGGCTCCGCTACATCCTGTCGCTCCAACGAGATCAGTTCCTCCCGTTGAAGGTGATCCGCGAACGGCTCAGCGAAGTGGAGTCCAACGGCGGCCCTATCCCTCAACCTTTACTTGAGACTGAGTCGAGCGCCTCGTCGGCGCCTCCCCCGGGGGTACGCGCCGATGTGACGCTGTCGCGCGACGAGCTGCAGCAGAACAGCGGCTTGTCCGATGCGGAGCTCGCCGGGCTCCTGGACTTCGGTCTGCTGGCATCGGAGGGCCCCTACGACAACGACGACCTCACGGCTGCCACCGCTGCCCGGGGCCTCTTCAAGTTCGGAGTGGAGCCCCGCCATCTCAGGATGTATCGCCAGTTCGCGGACCGGGAGACGGCCTTCTTCGACCAGATCATCTCGCCCGTCGCCCGGCGAAAAGATCCCGACGCGCAGCGAGAGGCGGAGCGATCGCTCGCCGAGCTGGCCGAGCTGTCGCGCCGCTTCCGCGACGCCGTCCTGAGATCCGCACTGCGTAGCCTGTCGTAGCCCTGCGTGTGTACCTATCGACAAGTCGACTAATCGTCATCGGCGCGACGATCGCCGTGACGGTTGGGATAGCACCGAACGCTCCGGCCGCCGCGCGGCTTGCGTGTGCCTCGTGCGTGATCGTGGACGAGAACGGGACCGTCCTCTTCTCTAGAGCCGCCCTCGAGCCGCGTGCCAACGCGAGCACCACGAAGATAGTGACCGCCCTCGTGGTCCGGGACCGGGCCGAGCTCGACGAGGTCGTGACCGTCTCCGAAACGGCGGCCGCGACCGGGGGCGGGGGCCTCGACCTGAGCTCGAGGGATCGCTACGAGGTCGAGAGCCTCCTCTACGCCCTTCTCATGACGTCGTCGAACGAAGCCGCCGTTGCCCTTGCCGAGCACGTCGCCGGCTCCGAGCCGAGATTCGTAGCGCTGATGAACCGCACGGCCGCAGCGCTCGGGGCGCGAGCCACCCATTTCGTCACGGCCCACGGGCTGGATATGCCGAGTCACTACTCGTGCGCGCGCGATCTCGCGCTCTTCGGGCTCGAGCTGCTCCGCGACCCGGTGCTGGCCGAGATCGTGGACACGACGACCACGACCATCCCCGGTCCCGCGGGCCGCGTTGTCCTCGAGAACCGTAATGTCTTACTCGAGGGTTACAAAGGTGCCTCGGGGATCAAGACCGGCTACACCGCGTTGGCCGGAGACGTCCTCGTTGCGTCGGCGCGGCGGGGGTCGCGGGCTGTCGTCGCGGTCACGATGGGGGCCACCAGTGACGAAGTTGCCGCGGTCGAAGCCACGGCTCTGTTAGACCGCGGCTGGATGTTGCTCGCGCGCACCGTGATCTTCCCCGCCGATCGCGCGCTGGCGACCCTCGTCTACGACCCCTCCGGAGCCACCGAGGTCGTCGCGGGGGAGCCGATCAGGGGACCATGGCCACTGGAAGACATCGCGATCTCATTCGAGCCGGCTGCGGGGATAACGCCTCCGCTGGCCGCCGGTGACGAGGTCGGGCGTGTCACCGTCCGGCACGACGGACGCATCGTGGCCGAGGCCCCCGCGCTGGCCCGCGATCCCATCCCCGCGGCGGACGGGACGACGTGGGGGGAGACCCTTCTCACCGGCTTGTTGCGGGCCCTCGGATCGCTCGCCGAGGAGATCGCCTGATGAGCGAGCTACCCGAGGCCGCCGAACCGCTGATCGAGGCCGCAGCGCTGCACGAGCGCATCGCCGAACTGGCCCAGGAGATAGGCGACGCGTATCGGGGCGACGTCCCGATCCTGGTGTCGGTGTTGAAGGGCTCGACCCTGTTCTTGAGCGATCTCGCGCGCGCTCTCGATCTCGATCTGCAGGTCGATTTCATGTCGATCTCGTCCTACTCGGAATCGGGTGGCCGGTCGGGAGTGGTGCGGATCGTCAAGGACCTCGAAGTCGATATCGGCGATCGCCACGTTCTGATCGTCGAGGACATCGTCGACACGGGTCTAACCCTCAACTACCTGCGACGCACGCTCGAGGAGCGGCGACCGGCGTCGCTGCGGACCGTTTCCTTACTCGACAAAGCAGCGCGTAGGATCATCCCGGTTCCGCTGGAGTGGCGTGGGTTCGAGATCCCCGACGTGTTCGTTGTCGGTTACGGATTGGACTTCCAGGGCCGTTATCGCAACGTGCCGCAGATCCTCGCGGTACGCGATGTAGCGAAGCTCGCGAACGACCCCGCCCTGCTGGTGGAGGGTCTCTTCAAGGGTAGCTAGGCAGGGGTGTCTGTTAGCCTCGTTTGCATGCTTGAGATGTCCCTGGTCGGCGTGCGTGTCGAGCTTCCCTCCAACCAACCGATAGTCCTTCTCAAAGAGGTTGTCGGTGACCGCTACCTGCCCATCTGGATCGGTGCGGTCGAGGCCACCGCGATCGCTTTCGCTCTCCAGGGGATAGAGACGCCCCGCCCGATGACCCACGATCTCCTGCGCGACATCCTGGCGCAGACCGACGTCCAGGTGGACCGGATCGTGATCTCCGATCTCGTCGAGCAGACCTTCTACGCCACGATCAAGATGGGCGCCGACGGCCGGGCGATGGAGGTGTCGTCTCGACCCAGCGACGCGATCGCGCTCGCGGTGCGAGTCAATGCCCCGATCTTTGCTTCCGAGGACGTCCTCGAGCAGGCCGGCATCGAGCTGAAGGACGAAGAGGAGACCGAGGTCGAGAAGTTCCGCGAGTTCCTCGATCAGGTCACGCCCGAAGACTTCGCGGCGGGGGAGTCCTAGGAACCTCAAGTATCCAGCTAAGCCTGAGGGTTGTCGTTGACAGCGCGCGCGCGAGGGCCTACCCTTTCCATGCTCGTAACTACGAGCGTGTACTTCGAGCGATAGCCGCCCCGGGGGGCGGAGCCTCGATGGGGAGGGGACCATGGCAGAACAGGGATACCGGGGTCCGCAGACGTGCAAGATCGTCGGGATCACCTACCGGCAGCTCGACTACTGGACCCGCACGGGTCTGGTCGTGCCGAGCCTCCAAGAGGCGAAGGGGTCGGGGACGCAGCGGCTCTATTCGTTCAACGACCTGCTCCAGCTCAAGGTCATCAAGAACCTCACCGAAGCGGGCGCGAGCCTGCAGAAGGTCCGCCAGGCGATCGACTACGTCCGGGACAATCTCTCGGATGACTGGTCCCGGGTGACGATCCTTGCGGACGGGGCGGGCGTCTACGCATGCACCTCCGACGCGGAGGTCGTCGACTTGCTCCGTTCCGGCCAAGGCGTGTTCGGAGCGGTGGTCGCGGTGGACATGGTCCGCGAGCAGCTCCAGGGAACGTTGCGTGAGCTCCGGCCATCGACCGAAGACGTGGGATACGTTTCCCCGCAAGGAGACGCGACGGCCGGGGAGGGTTAGCCATCCCAGAGGGAACCGACGAGCAAGATCGACGTCCGACCCTTCCCCACGAGCTAGTCGATTTCGCGCACAACAGCGAGCGTCAGTTCGCGAAGCTCCTCGACTTCTACAAGATCGAGTGGGCGTACGAACCGACCACGTTCGATATCGAGTGGGACCGTGATGGCAATCCCACGCAGCGGTTCTCACCCGACTTCTACCTTCCTACCTTCGACCTCTACCTCGAGATCACGACGCTGAACCAGAAGCTGGTCACCAAGAAGAATCGGAAGGTTCGTCGCTTGCTGAGCCTCTATCCCGACGTGAAGTGCAAGGTGCTCTACCAGAAGGACTACTTGAACCTGCTGGTGAAGTACGGGCTCGAGGAGCCCTCTCAGGGCCCGCTGCTCGCCCCCGCCGAGGAACCCGATCCCAAGAGGGAGCTGCCGATCTTCGGGACCGCGGTGGGCGGTTGACCGTGGGGGACCAACGCAGGACCCCCTTGCTGGAAGTGCACCAACGGTTGGGAGCGAAGCTCACCGAGTTCGGCGGGTGGGAAATGCCGCTCAACTACAAGTCCACGGGAGTGATCGCAGAGCACAACGCGGTCCGCAACGACGTCGGATTGTTCGACGTGTCTCACCTCGGCAAGCTCCGCGTCCGGGGACCGGGTGCCGGCGACGCCCTTCAATTCGCCGTTACGAGCGATGTGATCGGGTTACCCAAACGGAAGGCACGATACGGACTCGTCCTTACCGAGGACGGCGGATGCGTCGACGATGTGTTTGTTTACCGCGTGGCCGACGATGAATGGTTGGTCGTGCCCAACGCGTCCAACGTCGCCGCGGTTGCCGATCGCATCGAAGGCTCCGGTGTGGAAGTCGTGGACGAATGGGACCGCTGGGCGATCCTTGCGATACAAGGCCCCCGGTCCTTCGAGATATTCGATGTCGTGTTCCCGGGCTCGGGTGCGCTCCAGCTGAAGCTCCATACCTGGTCGTATCTCGACGTCGGCGGCCATACCGGCATGGTGGCCCGCACCGGGTACACGGGGGAGCGTGGGTTCGAGCTGTACGCGCCATCGGAGGTGGCGATCGATGCATTCGAGGCGCTCCTCGACGCCGGTTGCGCCCCCGTAGGTCTCGGAGCGCGCGACACCCTCCGGCTCGAGATGGGCTACGCGCTCTACGGGCACGAGCTCACCACAGACATCAACCCCCTCGAAGCAGGGCTGGGATGGGCGATCGCGTGGGACGCCCCGTTCCGGGGCAAGGACGCGCTGGAGAAGATCCGCTCGGAGGGACCGGCGCGGCGCAGCATCGCGCTCGCGTGCCGGGATCGGGGAGTGCCCCGCCAGGGCTACGAGGTCTATGCCGACCATCAGGTCGTCGGGGTGGTCACCAGCGGCAACCATTCGCCGACGCTCGGAACCGGCATCGCCCTTGCGCTCGTCGATGCGCGCGACCCGCGGCACACGGCTCCCGGGAAACGGGTTGCCATCGCGGCGCGCGGCCGGCGCATCGGCGCGGATATCGTCGAGACCCCGTTCGTCAAGAAGCGGTGATCGTGGCTACAAGTAGACAAGTCGACAGGAGCGGCTGAGCGCGTGGATTTCTTGCCCCACACCCCCGAAGACATCGCCGCGATGCTGGCGCGCCTCGACCTCGAGTCGATAGGGGACCTGTTCGAGCCGGTTCCCGCCGCCGTGCGGGTCGATCGGGCGCTGGATGTCCCCGCGGCGCTCGACGAGGTGAGCCTCGCAGCCCACATGCGTGTCCTGGCCGCCAAGTCACAGGGTGCGGCCGACCTCGTGTGCTTCGCCGGCGGAGGTGCCTACGACCACCATGTCCCGGCGGCGGTCACAGCACTGGGATCACGCGCCGAGTTCGCCACCTCTTACACGCCTTATCAGCCGGAGCTGTCCCAAGGGGTCCTGCAGGCGATCTTCGAGTTCCAGTCGCTGCTGTGCGACATCTACGGGATGGAGGTTGCCAACGCGTCCCTCTACGACGGGGCCAGCGCGCTCGTCGAGGCCGTGAACCTGGCCGTCCGGGTGACGAAGCGCGACCGGGCGATCTTGGGCGGGGCCGTGCATCCCCACTATGCGGAGGTTGTCCGAACCTATAGTTCAGGTTTAGGCCTGGACCTGGATGTCGCCGCGGTGACCGATGCCGGGGTCACCGACTGGAACGCGCTCGACCTGACCGGGGCGGCCGCGATCGTCGTGCCGTACCCCAACTTCTTCGGGCGCCTCGAGGACCTCGCCGGTGCCGCCGAACGAGCTCACGCCGCCGGCGCTTTGTGCATCGCCGTTGTCGACCCGACGGCGATGGGCATCCTGCGATCGCCGGGAGACCTCGGAGCAGACGTCGTGGTCGCGGAGGGACACGCGTTGGGCAACCCCATGGCTTACGGCGGGCCCTACGTCGGGTTGTTCGCGACCAAGCTCGAGTTCGTGCGCCAGGTCCCGGGGCGGATAGCGGGGGAGACCGTCGATGCCGACGGCCGGCGCGCGTTCGTGCTGACACTGCAAGCACGCGAGCAGCACATCCGTCGCGCCAAGGCAGCGTCGAACGTGTGCACGAACCAAACTCTGATGGCGATCGCAGCTGCGATCCATCTGTCGTGGCTCGGCCCCCAGGGCCTGCACCGGTTAGGAGAGACGTGCGCGCGCCGGACCGCATTCGCGGCTCGGGTCCTCGGGGAGATCCCCGAATGCACCCTGCGGTACGACGGTCCGCGCTTCAAAGAGATCGTCATAGAAACACCGATGGACGGCGCCAATCTCTGTCGCCGGCTCGCGGGTCGCGGGTACCTCGTCGGCCCCGCGCTCGGCCGCTGGTTCGAGGAGATGGATCGCTGTCTTCTCATCGCCGTAACGGAGAAACGCACCGAGGCCGACATCCGCGGCCTTGCCGAAGCCATCGAGAAGGAGCTCGCGGAACGATGAGCGGACCCCTAGAACGATCCGCGGGCACCCGGTTCGAGACCGAGCGCTTCCCGGTGGTCTACGAGCTGTCCCGGGCGGGGCGCCGGGCGTGGTCCCTGCCCGCCACGGAGGTAGACGCCCCCGAGCTGGCCGAGATCATCCCGGAGGCCCATCGCCGTACCGACCCACCGGCACTGCCCGAAGTCTCGGAGCGAGATCTCGTCCGTCACTACACCCGCCTGTCGCAGAGGAACTGGGCGATCGACGTGGGCGCCTACCCACTCGGCTCGTGCACCATGAAGTACAACCCCAAGCTCGCCGAGGAGGCCGCGGCCCTGCCCGGCTTCGCGGCCCTCCATCCGATGGCCGACGACAGCCTGGTGCAAGGAGCTCTCGAGCTACTCGGCACGCTCGAACGCGCGTTGTGCGAAGCGACCGGGATGGCACGGCTCACGTTCCAACCGGCGGCCGGCGCACAAGGTGAGCTGACCGGGCTGTTGATCATGCGGGCATGGCACGAATCGCAGGGGGCCGCGCGCCGCAAGGTGATCATCCCGGATTCCGCGCACGGGACGAATCCCGCGAGCGTGACCCTTGCGGGCTATCAAGCGGTTGAGGTGCCCTCGGACGAACGGGGCCTCGTCGACCTCCACGCCCTCGAAGCGGCCCTCGACGAGGACGTTGCCGGCCTCATGCTCACGAACCCGAACACCCTCGGGCTCTTCGAACGCGATATCGAACGGATCGCGGCCGCGCTGCACAAAGTAGGAGGACTTCTCTATTACGACGGCGCGAACTTCAACTCCATCGTCGGGGTGGTACGGCCCGGCGACATGGGTTTCGACATCGTCCATCTGAACCTGCACAAGACCTTCGCCACGCCACACGGTGGGGGAGGGCCCGGTTCGGGGCCCCTTGCCGTCTCGCAGCGGCTCGAGCGCTTCTTGCCCGCCCCGGTCCTGCTGTGGGACGAGGGGACGGAACGCTGGCGCTGGGATCACGACCGCCCCGACTCGATCGGACGGATCCATTCCTTCCACGGGAACTTCGGGATCAACGTGCGCGCGTACGCGTACCTGCGTTCGCTGGGCCCCGAAGGTCTTCGAGGTGTCGCGGAGCGTGCGGTCCTCAATGCCAACTACCTGCGAGCTCTGGTCGCGGACGAGCTGCCTACCGCTTACCCGGGGACGTGCATGCACGAGTTCGTCTCGAGCGCCAAGCACCTGAAGAAGACCGGCGTGCGCACGACGGACATCGCTAAGCGTCTTATCGACCTCGGCTATCACCCCCCGACGGTGTACTTCCCGCTGGTCGTCGAAGAGGCCCTCATGGTGGAGCCCACCGAGACGGAATCCAAAGAGACGATCGACGGACTGGCAGACGCGCTGCGCCAGATCGTTAGAGAAGCCACGGACGATCCCGATCTCGTGCGCGCGGCCCCCGTGACGACTCCCGTACGACGGCCCGACGAAGCACGCGCCGCCCGCGATCTCAGGATCCGCTGGACCCCTCCGTCGGGATGAGCCAGCTGAGCGAGGCGGAAGCCGCGCCGGCGACCGCAGGCTCTCCCAGCCTCGCGGCGAGGTTCGAGCGGGTCGACTGGAAGCCGTGGCGACTGGCCCTTACCTACGTCGTGCTGACCCGCGCGATCTTCTATCTCGTCGCGCTGGGGACCACGATGTTCATGGCCGCGGGCTTCGGACCCAACTCCGAGGAAGGTTTCCTCGACATCTGGGAGCGCTGGGACGCCCGCCACTTCCAGGTCGTAGCCGAGCACGGGTGGACGGGCCCCGAAGCAGAGTCGGCCCGAGCCGGCGCGTTCTTCCCTCTGTACCCGCTCGTGATCCGGGCGTTGGCGTCGATCGGCTTCGACACGATCCTCGCGGGCCTTCTCGTCTCTGCGGTATCTACGGTGGTGGCATGCGCCTATCTCATCAAGCTGGCGGATTTCGAGATCGGAGAGGGCGCAGGCCGGCGCGCCGCGCTCTATCTGATCTTGTTCCCGACCGCCGTCTTCCTGGTCGCTCCCTACAGCGAGGCGCTCTTCCTCGCCGGAGCTATCCCCGCGTTCTATTTCGCACGGCGCGGGATGTGGTGGCATGCGGCCCTGCCGGCCGCGGTTGCGGTGGCTACCCGCGCCGCTGGGATGTTCCTGCTGGCCGGGCTCGCGGTCGAGCTTGTGGTCCAGCTCTTCCGCAACAAGGAATCTCGGCCCGCGCGATTGCTCGGCGGCGTGACCACTCTCATAGCAGGGTCGATACCCATCGTCGCGTACGCGCTCTATCTACAGGCGGTGCGGGGTAACGCGTTCCAGTTCTTCGTCGACCAACGTGACGGGTGGGGGAGGAACTTCGTCGGCCCCATCGACTCGTTCATCGCCACGTGGAACACGCGCGCCGGTTCCTATCCGACCAACTGGATCTTTGCGTGGCGCATAGAGATCATCGCGGCACTTTTCGGCATCTTGGTGACGGTATGGGCGATGGTCCGAAGGGACTGGGGCTACGCGACCTTCATGGGCGTGTTTATGGTCGCTCTAATGACGAGCTCGTGGTACTTCAGCATCCCCCGGATGCTGCTGTCGTTCTTCCCGATACCCCTGTATCTAGCGGGCTATGTCGGCGACCACGACACACGCCATGAGCTGATCCTGCTCGGGCTCGTGCCGATCGCGACCATGGGGGTGATCGTCTTTACCAGGGGAGCGTGGTTCTACTAGCTCCCTAGAGCTTCCCGTTGTATTCGAGGACGTCGAACCCTCGCTGGAGGTCGATCGAGTAGACGATCCTTTTCGTCAGCCATTCGGCCGCCGCCGCGTTGCCGGCGTGGGGGATGAAGAAGCCCTCATCGGAGATCTTGCCTTTCGAGCTGACTCGCATGAAATGCGTGCCCTGATTGAAGAAGGTCACCGCTGCGATCCCGCCGTTGCGGAAATCGGGGTGGTGCTCGAACCAGTGCGTCGAGCACCCGAAGGTGTTACCCGAGGGTGGCCATCCGTCCTGATAGGTCCCGCTCGGGGGCCGGAAGGTGTCGATCTTCTTGAAGGCCTTGCCCTTCTGCCAGCCGGTCGTGTCCCACGTCGTGAACCCACCGCTGGTGGCGTCGCAGCGCGCGTCCGCCGCCGGTATCCACGTCTCGCCGGTCGATAGCGCGAAGCGATCCTTCGCGGCGCGCGGCCACTTGCTCGAGTGGATGAACTCGCCGTTGGGCTCGCTCGTCGCGAGGAGCTTCGGCGTGGCCGGGTTGCGCGTATCCAGCAGTAGCAGGGGATCGCTCGACGTCAGGACGAGTCCGGGACCGACCTCGTTGACGTCGTGGGGGCTGGAGAAGGGGACCCCAACGGCGTCGGTCCACGTCTGGTCGAGCTTCACGGGCGTGGCCGGCTTGCGGAGATCGATGATGAAGCCGTCCGAGCCGTAGAGCCACTTGCAGTCCTGGAGACAGCTCATCGTGTGCTGCCCGGCGCCGTCAAGGACCGCGATCTCTACGGGATTGCTCTTGTCCTCGACGTCCCAGATGTGCAGACTCGGGTCGGGAAGCTCCTCGGAGAAGATCAGGATCTTGTTGTTGCCGTCCACGTCCTCGTTCTCGAACTTGAAGCCGAACGGGGTGGTGGAGAGCTCCTGGGGGTCGAGCGGATCGGAGACGTCGAAGATCGAGAAGTTGTGCCACGACGTGACGTACATGTGCTTGCCGATGATCTTGGCGCCCGATGCGGTCCCGACGTTGAAAGGAACATGGGTGATCCACTCGATGTTGTCCGAGCTGTAACCGCCCGCGCTGGGGCCTGCCCCCGCTAGGGGGCTGCCTGCCAGCATGGTTACCAGGCCGAGCGCGATCCCGACGATCTTCCTCACGTGGTCCAGGGTTCGCCTCGGCGGTGCCTAATCCTTTTAGTAGGCGCAGGCGAGCCCGCCTGCGTGGTTGCATTGGAGGCCTATGAGAACGCCTGTAGCAAAGCTAGCCGTGCTCGTGGCAGCGATTGCCGTTGCCGGTGCGCTGCCCACGGGGGCCCAAGACGCCGGGCTCCAGGCGCGCCGCGCCCAGGTGTGCGACGACCCGACCGAGTCGATGACGCTATTCGCGAAGAAGCTGGGGCCGGGCCGGATCGGCTATGGCCTGACACCCGACTCCGCCCGTATCCCGGGCCCCACGATCGAGATGACCGAAGGCGACTGCCTCCAGGTCTCTTTGGTCAACGACACAAAGAAGCGGATCAGCATGCACGCGCACGGCGTCGACTACACGGTCGCGAGCGACGGTACGCCGCTGAACAACAGCTGCGTCAAGCCCGGACGCACCCGGACCTATGTCTTCCAAGCCCACATGCCGACGACGCGCACCGACGGCTCGTTCGATCCCGGTAGCGCCGGCTACTTCCACTACCACGACCACTGTATGGGCACGCCGCACGGGACCGGCGGTATCAACGCCGGGCTTTTCGGCGCGCTGATAGTGCGGCGGGCCGGCGATCCGCAGCCTGCGCGCACCTGTGTCCTGGTCATGATCAGGACGACCTTCAACCTCAAGAAGGCCCCCAACACGCCGCGTTGCGGGTCCCTCCTCGGCGAACGGGTCGAGTTCGTTGTGATCGGCCATGGGGAGCTACTCCATACGTTCCACCTCCACGGTCATCGCTGGAGCGACAACCGCACCGGCCAACCTTCGGGCGCGACCGATCCCACCCCGATCATCGACAACAAGGTTGTCGGACCCGCCGACTCGTTCGGCTTCCAGGTGATAGCCGGGGAGCGAGTGGGGCCGGGCGCGTGGATGTATCACTGTCATGTGCAAGGACACTCCGACTCGGGTATGGCAGGGGTGTTCGTAGTGAAGACCGAGCAGGGTCTGCTGACCGAGCGTACGGTCGAGGCCCTGCGGGCATTCCGGAGCGAGCATGGGGACCATGGGCACTAGGCGCATGCGAGGAGGGGTCGCAGCGGTCATGCAGCGGGTGCTGGGGATCGTCGTCCTGAGCACCCTGTTGGTCGCGGGGTTGCCGGTCGGATCGCAGGCCGCGACCCAAGCGGTCACGATCCGCGACAACTCGTTCACTCCTCAGGAGATCCACATCGCACCGGGCGACACGGTCGTGTGGACGAATCAGGGCTCGCGCGTGCACGACGTCACGGCCGACGACCGTTCGTTCCGCTCACCCGATCTCGGCCGCCAGGAGACGTATTCGCACACGTTCGAGAAGGCCGGCTTCTACTACTACCACTGCAGCTTCCACGGCTCCCGCCGCAAGGTAGGGATGTGGGGGCTCGTCGTGGTCGGCAACCCCGATCCGTCGACCGATCCCTACAAGGACCTCGGAGGCGGGGATGACGAACGCACCCGACTCGTCGTGCCGCGCGACTTCCCGACGATCCAGAAGGCGGTCAACCGGGCCCGCCCTGGATCGACGATCGTCGTTCGCCCCGGTGTGTACAAGACCAAGGTCATCGTCCAGGAGAAGCGCGATCTGATCATCCGGGGCGTCGACCGGTTCCGCACGATCCTCCAGGGCCAGGACAAGAAGGATGTCGGTATCACCGTCGACGGATCCCGCAACATCACTATCGCCAACCTGACCGTGCGGAACTACCTACGCCATGGTGTCTTCTTCAACAACACGACGGGTTACACCGCGAATCGCATAGACGCGATCAAGGACCGCACCTACGGCATCTATGCGTTCAATTCGTACGACGGAGTGATCAAGAACTCGTTCACGTGGGGGAGCGGGGACGGTGGCGTGTATATCGGTAACTGCCTCAATTGCTCCGGATTGATCGACAACGTCACCTCGAAATACAACTACCTCGGCTACTCGGGCACGAACGCGACCGGCGTCGTGATCCGGGACTCGCTGTTCGCTCACAACGCCGCCGGCATCGTGCCCAATACGCTGCCGACCGAGGACTTCGGACCCAACCGGGGGACCTTCGTCTACAACAACGTCGTACGCAAGAACAACTACGCGACCGTGCCGGCGGCCGGCTTCTCCGACAACCCGATCGGCATCCCCATCGGCACCGGTATCTGGTTCGCCGGGATCGAGAACAACATCGCGCTGAACAACACTGTGAGCGATCACAAGAGCTTCGGGATCCTGGTCAGCCAGAGCGTCGACGAGTCCCTCCCGGTCAACAACATGGTGATCGGGAACCTCATCCGGAATTCGGACATCGACGGTGACGGCAGGGGATGGGACCTCGCGTGGGACGGCACCGGCGAGAGCAACTGCTTCGACGACAACCGCTTCGAGGGCGCCAGCGGCCCCCCCGACATCGAGACGGTCTATGCGTGCGCCAATCGTCCCTACCCCGGTGTGCCGTATCCGCCGGTCCAGGCCTACCTGGCGGAGTCGGTCACCAACAGCCAGACGCGCGAGCAGAAAGAGCCGCCCGAGCCGAAGCGCCCCCGCTGCCAGCGCGGCGCCCCCGGCTGCCACCACTAAGCGGTTCGTCTGTTTGAACTGGCTAGTAGCCTTGCGTGGCTAGCTTTACATAACTATCACTATGGGAGCTACGGGAGGGACAGCGGACGGAGGGCCCCGGTTACGAGCGCTCCCACGAGCAGCATGAGCAGTACCAGGGTCAACAGGATCCATTTCAGGTCGAGACCCCCGTTCCTCTCGCTCGGTTCGACCACAGGCGCTCCGATCGCG
>Ga0299913_10000302_pt1 | contig 29269 bp, 25 predicted proteins | sample RVTome_9_FD_201360 | JGI IMG/M metagenome (GOLD analysis project Ga0299913, IMG submission 201360) | Soil microbial communities from uranium-contaminated site in the Upper Colorado River Basin, Wyoming, United States - RVT155D38 (version 2) ... | reverse complement strand
GGTTTTGGGTCGGTTAGAGGACGGTTTCCGACACCGAAGGGTGGGCGTCTGCGGCTACTTCGTTCTGTGTCGGGTTTGGTTCGGTTAGAGGACGGTTTCCGACACAGAACGGTTTGAACGCGCCTTTAGCCGAAGCGGTAGCCGACCGATCTCACCGTTGCGATCCAGGACGAACGCTCTTCACCCAACTTCGAGCGGAGCCGTCTCACATGGACATCAACGGTGCGAGCGCCCCCGTAATACTCGTAACCCCAGACGCGGGAGAGAAGTTGCTCCCGAGACCAGACGCGGGTCGGGTTGGTGACGAGGAACCGGAGCAGTTCGTACTCCATGTAGGTGAGGTCCATCGGGACACCGCCCAGCTCAGCCTGATAGGTGAGGGTGTTGAGGATGAGGTCCTTGAACGAGATCACCTCGACGTCATCGTGCTCCGTGGCGAGCCGCTGCACCCGAAGCCTGAACTCCGCTGGCTCAACAGGGCCGATCTGAAAGTCGGCGAACTTCAAATTCGAGTCGACAAGTGAGATCTGGTCCGGCTCGATCACGAGGAAGATGGGCACACCAAGGTCCTCGCTCACCCGTGCCGCTTCCCGCAACCTTCGCATCGGATGATCCCCGAGTTCGACCACGGCGAGATCGACCTCCTGGAGCGCGGGGTCGGCGGGATCGAGTGCTTTGGGTCGTTCGATCTGGCTCGAGACAAACCCGAGCCCTTCCTCTAACGCCTCGGACGGCTCCGCAGGAAAGACGGCGATGATCACAGCATCGGCAGGTAGGTCTCGAGCTCGTAGCGGGAGACGTGCTCCTGATAGCGATCCCATTCGGCTCGTTTGTTCCTGAGGAACCAGTTGAAGACGTGCTCGCCGAGTGCTTCCGCCACGAGCTCGGATCCCTCCATCAAGTCCAGGGCCGATGCCAGCGTGTCGGGGAGTCTCTTCACCCCAACCGCAGCGCGTTCCGAAGGTGTAAGCCGATCGACATCGGCGGTTACCTCGGGAGGAAGCTCGTAACCTTCACGAACCCCCGCGAGGCCGGCGGCCAGCATCACGGAGAGGGCCAGGTACGGGTTACACCCACCGTCGGCCGCCCGATACTCCACCCTGACGCTCGACGGCTTGCCCCGTTTCACCGAGGGGACGCGCACCAACGCAGACTGGTTGTTCCGCGCCCACGAGACGAAGATCGGGGCGTCGAAACCGGAGACCAGCCGCTTGTAGGAGTTGACCCATTGGTTGGTGATTGCGGTGATCTCCGGGGCGTGCTGGAGGAGCCCCGCGATGAAAGCCTCGGCCACTTTGGACAGGCCGCCTTGTGTGCCCGGTTCGTGAAATGCGTTGACATCGTCCTCGAACAATGAGAGATGGAGGTGGAGACCCGATCCGTCGTGGTTCTCGAGCGGCTTGGGCATGAAGGTCGCATAGATCCCGTTCTGGAGTGCGACCTCTTTCACTGTCAGCCGGGAGGTCATGATGTTGTCAGCCATCGTGAGCGCATCCGTGTAGCGGGCGATTATCTCGTGCTGGCTTGGTGCGACCTCATGGTGGGAGTGCTCGATTGGTATCCCCATCCGCTCCAGGGCATTGATCGTGTCGCGCCTGTAGTTCTGGGCGACGTCGAGGGGCGTGAGGTCGAAGTAGCCACCCTGGTCGAGCACTTTCGGATTGGGGCCGGAGTCTTCGAAGTAGAAGAACTCCATCTCGGGAGCGACATAGAAGTTGTACCCCATCTCCGCCGCTCGCTCGACATTCCGTTTGAGAACGGTGCGCGGGTCGCCGAGGAAAGGTTCGCCTTCGGGGGTGTAGATGTCGCAGAACATCCGCGCCACCTGACTTTCCTCGCGCCATGGCAGAACGGCAAACGTCGACGGGTCCGGCTTGGCGAGCATGTCGGCTTCCTGGACGCGGGCATAGCCATCGATAGACGATCCGTCGAAAGTCATCCCCTCGTCGAAGGCAACCTCCAACTCCGCCGGGCTGATCGAAACAGACTTGAGCAGTCCCTGAACGTCGGTGAACCAGAGTCGTATGAACCGGATGCCGCGTTCTTCAACGGTCCGGAGCACGTAGTCAGCCTGCTTGCTCATGGTGATTCCTTCAGGTTTGCCGCACGGGGATTCTATTCGGGGGAAATGTGATTCGAATCAGCTGGTTCTCTTGCGGTCGGCAAGCCACCGGCGACGCAGGGAGCGCCGCTCCTTTTCGGTGGTGCCACCCCAGATTCCAGCGCGCTGGTTTGACTCGAGAGCGTAATTGAGACATTCATCGATCACCTTGCAGCTGTTGCAAACAGCGAGAGCTGCGGCGATCTGATCTCCGTCGGTATCCCCGGCGGGAAAGAAGAGGTCGTCGGGATAACCGCGGCATGCCGCCTGGGTTTTCCAGTCGACCGGAATGTCTTGTATCAGGCCTCTGAGGGCTTCGCTCACACCCCAAGTGTGGTGGCAAGTTCGAGTTTTGCCAAGAGAAATTTGCCTGAATCAGTGGTTAACTCAGAATGAATCTCTCTCGGGAGGTGCATTGTCGCCGACTCCCGGGTCATCGACCCGTTCATCTGTTGTCGCACCCGGTGCTGTGTGACGGCCACCTCCAGCGTCTGCCGTCCCCGCACCGCTTGCCGCGGTAACGACGATCTTGTCGCGGCCCTCGTCCCCGGTTTCGTCACCTCCGGCAATCGGTCGCTGACGCGCGGTAAATGCGATGAGGCTGAAGATTCCGAGTGCGATCAAGGCGAGGACAAGGGCAACCCATGATGCGATCGTCCCGAGGAATGGGCCTTCGATTCGCACGAAACCGAAGCCATCGCACGCCCCACCCTCACCATCGATGAAGCCGCCAACTTCGTAAACGCCCTGGATCTGGTCACCCGCCCTGAAACCGAGGTCCTCAACGTATGCTCTGACGTCGGGCTCGTCGCCTTCGTTCGTCGTAGTCAGGTCGCTGTTCGACTCGGCGCCGTCGGCAACCACGTATTCGAAGCCTCCGATAACAACCCAGATCTCCCACTCGTGGTCGGTAATGGGCCCGGGGGAGCTGGCCAACCACGAGAGGCCGCCGTCGGGGTCGATATCGAAGGGGCTCGAACGGGACGTGTCGGTGACGAATGTGGAATCCACGTCGGATGTGGCGTCCACTGAACACCCTCCGTTCAGTTCGCCGCTGCTCCCGATCTCGCCAATTCCGGTCACCCCATAGGCGACGGGCGGGATCAGCAGGATCAGTGCAATAGCCAGTGCCAGGGGGGTGGCAACTCTGCGCAGCCTCGACAGCAAGACAAAGATCAGGGCGAGTAGACCTGGAAGAAGAAATGTGGTGAGCTTGTCGAGCGGCCACACCCCCGCCTGTTGCAGCAGAACTGCCACGCAGAGGCCGACAATCAAGCCCATGAACATGGCCGTAATCGGCCTGGCAGGTACCGGTTCCATCGTATTCCCTCGCATCTATTCCGTTTCCAACCCGTTAAAGCTACGCCAAACTTTTCCGACCTCGTCGGCAATCTCACTGGTTGTTGCAAGCGGTCGGCGATAGCCTGATGCTGGTCATGCCCCGTATTCGCGCCGATTCCATAGACGAACACAAGATGCTGACCCGGCGCGCCATCCTCGGTGCTGCCCAGGAGCTGATTGCCGAGATGGGGACAGCCGAGATTTCTTTGGGGGACCTGACCGCTGCGGCGGGAATCGGGAGAACCACGTTCTACGAATACTTCAGCGATCGGGATGACGTCATTGCCTCATTGGTCGAAGAGGAGCTTCCCGGCGTGATCGAACTTCTGATCTCGGCCATACCCGTGGGGTCAACCGAGGAGCGTCTGGCGGACCTTGTCGTGGCGACTGTCGAGTTTGTGGTCGACAATCCGGTTCTCGGGTTGATTCTCCACCGTGAGGTTCCCAGACTCGGACAGCGCGCGCAGGATCGAATCATGGAGGCTCATGCGGAGCTCTCGCACGAAATGGCCCATCTCTATATGACCGGGGTTCGTCAAGGCTTATTCCGCCACCTCGACCCCGAGCTCGCCGGCCGTCTGATCCAGGACATGATCATGTCAACTGCGAAGACCATCATCGGTTCGCACCAGCCGACGGTCCGTGCTGCTGAGATTACGGGTGGCCTCCGGGACTTTTTACTTGCAGGTCTCCGATCTGAAACCCTGGCCGACTAAAAGGTCGATGGCTCCGATGGAACCGAACAACCAGATCGATAGCGAAAACTACGCAAATCGTGAGCTTTCGTGGCTCGACTTCAACGAGCGCGTTCTTAGCCTCGTCGAGCGACCCGACTTTCCCCTGTTGGAGAAGGCGAAGTTTCTCGCCATCTGGTCGTCGAATCTCGATGAGTTCTTCCAGGTCCGGGTCGCCGGTCTGAAAGAGCAGCTTGCTCACGGCCTCGGTGCCGGAACGCCGGACGGGATGACACCGATTCAACAACTGGCTGCCATCCGAGAAGTGGTCGAGGAGCAGTACACCAGGGTGTCGAAGCTGTTTCTCTCCGAGGTGGCTCCGGCCTTGGCCGCGAGCGGAATTGTCTTCAGCGACTATTCGACACTCGATGAGGAGGATCGCGAGTTCCTGGACGCCCAATTCCGGGACATCGTCTTCCCGGTTGTCACACCGCTTGCGGTCGATCCGGCGCATCCTTTCCCCTACATCTCCAACCTGTCGATGAACCTGGCCGTCTTCGTCCGGAATCCCGATACAGGTGTCTCCCGATTTGCCCGGGTCAAGGTTCCTCCGATCCTTCCCCGATTCGTAGTGCTTCCCGACGGTGAGCGGTTCGTCCCGCTCGAGGACGTCATTGCGGTGCATCTCGACTCCCTGTTCCCCGGGATGGAAGTTGTCGGTCATCATGTCTTCCGTGTCACACGCAACGCCGACTTCGAAATCGAGGAGGATGAGGGGGGAGACCTGCTCCTCGCCATCGAATCCGAGTTGACGCAACGACGTTTGGGGCGGGTGGTGCGCCTCGAGGTGCATCCAGGCATACCCGACGACGTTCTCGACCTCCTCCTCCGCGAGATGGGAGGCACCACCGATGACGTCTATTTCGTCGACGGACCGCTCGATCTAGACGGCATGTGGTCGGTGTTCGACCTAGACCGGCCCGATTTGAAGTTTGACACCTACGCATGGGTGACCCCACCACGGCTCGCCGCCTCGGCAACGGAGAGAAACAACATCTTCACAACGATCCAGCAGGGTGACCTGCTCGTTCATCACCCCTACGACTCGTTCACTACTTCCGTCGAGGCCTTCCTGAAGCAGGCTTCGGTCGACCCCGGAGTCCTGGCGTTGAAAGTGACCCTGTACCGCACCTCAAAAGAGAGTTCGATCATGGCTTCGCTTATCGAGGCTGCCGAGGAAGGAAAGCAGGTGGTCGTTCTCGTCGAGCTGAAGGCGCGATTCGACGAAGAGCGCAACATCGAATGGGCGCAACGACTCGAGGACGCCGGCGTTCACGTGATGTACGGAGTTGTCGGGCTCAAGACCCACACCAAGCTCGCCCTGGTCGTCCGCCGCGAAGGAGACCGCGTTGTCCGCTACGCCCACATCGGCACTGGCAACTACAACGAGACCACCGCGCGGACCTATGAGGACGTTGGGATCTTCACCACCGACCCCGACATTGGCTCTGACCTATCCGACCTATTCAACTTCCTCACCGGCTACAGCCGTCAGACGAGGTACCGCCGGCTCGCTGTCTCTCCGACCGGGATCCGGAACCGGATCACTGAACTGATCGGGGCCGAGTCTCAGAAGCGAGATGGGTTGATAACTCTGAAAATCAATTCATTGGTCGACGCCGGCATAATCAACGCCCTCTACAAGGCGTCACAGGCGGGAACGAGGATCGATCTGATTGTCCGCGGCATCTGCTGTCTTCGCCCCGGGATTCCCGGCCTCTCCGAAAACATCCATGTCCGCTCCATCGTCGGTCGCTATCTGGAGCACTCACGCCTCTTCCGGTTCGGATCTCGGGGGAGCGAACGCCACTATTACCTCGGGTCGGCCGACCTGATGCCACGCAACCTCGACCGCCGTGTCGAGGCATTGGCACCGATCCTCGACCCCGACCTCCAGTTCCGGATCGACGCGATCCTGGATGTGCTGCTCGCCGACGATGTCCTTGCCTGGGAACTCGACGCTGAAGGTAATTGGCAACGATTGGCGCCCACAGAGGGGATTGACTCCCACGTCACCCTTCAGGATCTGGCCATCACCCGCTCCAAAGTGATTGGCACTTGAACGGGGCCTGCTGCTATCCGAGGATCGAGACGATTACTCCGAAGATCGCCGTCAAACCGGTCATCGCCCCGACTGTGGTGACGGTATAAGTGCGGATCTGTTGATCCAGCTTCGATTCGAGCCGATCGAGGCGTACTTCGAGTCGGTCTATGTCAAGTCTCGTGGCCAGGTGATCTGAATCGCTATGGGGAAGGCTTGTCATCAGCGTGTCTGCGTTTTCATGTCCCAGAACTTCTTCGAGACGAGCATACAGCGAGTGGCGGGCTGATTCTCGCGAGGCCATCGCGCGACTATGCGCCATCGAGGGACGGACTTCAACCCTCATGCCTAGGTGAATCGACCTTCGATCAACTGATAAGTTCATCTTCCGTTCACTTTGATGCCTCTGGACGGTTAATCCCGGTTCGTACCTTGCTCCCAAATCAATAAGGAGTATCGAGAGTATGAAGCTGCGATTCCGGGGTTTGATGGCGTTGATAGCCACCCTGTCTCTTCTGCTGGCTGCCTGTGGCGGCGATGGCGAAGAGACCACGACAACCGGAGCGACCGGGTCTGAGACGACAACTGAGGAAATGGACGATACGTCGAGCACCGAGGGTACGGGCGGAGATGCCTCCGAGCTAGGCCTCCCGATCATCGACCCGCTTGATGTAGATGCGGGCGTCGACATCGGCATCGCCGGATCGTCAACCGTGTTCCCGCTGTCGACCGCGGTGCTCACCCAGTGGATCGACGAAGGTGGTCCCGAGTACACGATCGACTCGATCGGGTCCGGCGGCGGCTTGGATCGATTCTGTGTTGAGGGTGCCTCCGATATCGCGAACGCTTCCCGGCAGATCGAGGATGAAGAGATCGAGTCCTGCAACGGAACCTGGGGTAGCGACCCCATCGAGGTTCGAGTTGGATCCGACGCACTTTCGCTTGTGATCAGCCCGGGGAACTACTTCGCTAAGGAGCTGACCCTCGACGAGATCGCAACAGCCTTCTCGCTCACCGGCGCCGGCGCTACCTGGGCAGACGTCAACCCCGACTTTCCGGCCCATCCGATCCAGCTGTTTTCGCCAGGCGCCGACTCCGGGACGTTCGACTACTTCAACGAGGTCGTCTTCGAGGAGGCCGACCCACCACCGATCCTCTCCTCAATCGCCGAGATCGTTGGTGAAGACGACAACCTGACAGTCGTCGGCGTCGCCGAGGACGGGTGCACCGAAGGCGATCTCAGCTCAACGTGCGCCATCGGCTATTTCGGATACGCCTACTTCCAGGAGAACGCCGATCGACTCCAGGTGGTCACAGTTGACGGGATCGAGCCCAGCGCCGAATCGGTCAACGAGAACACCTACCCGATAGCCCGGCCTCTGTACATGTATACGTCGGCCGAGGTCATCGCAGCGAAGCCCCAGGTTGCCGAGTTCATGGCCTATTACCTCGACAACGTCAACGATCTGATTGGCGAAGTGGGCTACTTCCCGGCGCCCCCGGAGGCACTTCAGGAGGCGGCAGACAACATCAAGGCAGCTGCTGGTTGGTAATTCTGACCGGCACCGGTTTGTCACCCCGAGCGAACTTGTGTCCGGCTTCCAAGCCGGACACAAGTCATGGGATGCTGCCGATTGAGGGTCTGAAGAAATGACGGCTGGACCGACGTCAGAGCCAGACACCCGGGGTTCCCGCCTCCACAAACGGCGGCGTCCCGGTGAACAAGCAATCCGCGCGTTCCTGTTTTTTTGCGGCGCGCTGTCGATCCTCATCACCATCGGGATCCTCTACGAGCTAGGGACGGAGTCGATCCTGTTTTTTCAGGACGAGCGGGTTGGGGTCTTTGAGTTCCTCACAGACACGTTCTGGCAGCCTCAGGTGGGCCGCTTCGGAGTCGCGCCCTTGGTGCTCGGCACTCTCTACATCACGGTGATCGCAATGTTGGTGGCCGTCCCTATAGGCCTTCTGGCAGCAATCTATCTCTCAGAGTACGCAAGCTCCGGAGTCCGAAGCTTCTTCAAACCAGTGCTCGAGATCCTCGTCGGCATCCCAACCGTTGTCTTCGGGTTCTTCGCCCTTACCTTCATGACACCGCTTCTCCGGGACATCTTCGGGACCAGTGTCGTCGGATTCTTCAATGTCGCATCGGCGGGGATAGTGGTCGGGATTCTCATCGTCCCATTGATCAGCTCTCTCGCCGAGGATGCGCTGCGTGCGGTCCCAGACTCGTTGCGGCAGGCTGCCTACGCCCTGGGAGCATCCAAGTTCGAGGTCTCCACCCGGATCGTCGTCCCGGCCGCCCTCTCCGGGATCGCAGCCGGTCTTGTGATTGCGATGTCACGCGCCGTTGGTGAGACCATGGTGGTGACACTGGCAGCAGGTGCATCTCCTCGAAACTTCGACCTGAGCACCGATCCCATATTCGGCCATGTTCTCAATCCGTTCCAGGGAGCCCAGGCCATGACCGGATACGTAGCAATCACTGCCAACGGAGACCTGAGCTACAACTCAGTCGACTACAACTCGATTTTCGCAATCGGGCTTACCCTCTTCGTGATCACCTTCGGCCTCAACTCGGTAAGCCGTCGTTTCGTGAAGCGGTTCCGGCAGGTGTACGAATGACGGTCGAAGCACCCGAGAGGAAGGCGACCGATCACTTCCCAAACCGGGAGGAGTACCAGAGCCTTCTCAATCGCCGCAGCCGGTGGGCCCGCCTGTTCCAGCTCGGCTGTCTCCTCGCCCTCAGCATTGCGGTAGTCGCCCTGGCCACGCTCCTGTACACAATTGTCAATGACTCATTCGGTCTCGTGGCCGTCGTCAACGAAAACGAGCCCGAGACCCTTGTCGCCGGCCTCGGATACGACCCCGAGACGACGGCACTGGTCGACGTCGAGTACGACGAGCTGGTCGGCCTTCTCGAGACCTCGGTGGCGAGCGGTGTGGGACGGCGCCTTGAGCGCGAGCAGCGATTCTACGAAGACAGGCTGGTGTTCGAGTCGGAGCAGGTCTGGTCGGAGGTCTGTTCCTCTGCCGAGCCACCGGCAGGGTGCACTGCAGGGCCGAGGGACCACGCCACTGTCTACGCACTTGTTCTGGAGCGGGTTGTGGTTCCTGACGTCATCGCCGCATACGAGTTGGTGCCTTCCTTGGTCAACCCCGAGGCTTTCGAGGCCGAAGTTGCGGCGGGTTTTGAGGCGGGTCGGTTTGGTGAACACACCGCCGATGAGGCGAGCATCGAGTGGAGGTCGTGGTTCAACCTGACGTTCCTCCGAACACCGCAAAGTGCCACTCCGGAGGTTGCAGGTATTCGCACGGCAATTCTCGGGTCGGCATGGCTCATCCTCATCACATTGCTATTTGCCGTGCCGGTAGGCGTTGGGGCAGCGATATATCTTGTCGAGTACGCAAAGCCGACCCGGCTAAACGACTTCATCCAGACCAATATCAACAACCTCGCAGGAGTGCCTTCGATCATCTACGGCATGCTCGGTCTCGCGGTGCTGGTGCGGGTGTTCGAGCCATTCACCTCGGGTGCGATCTTCACCGATGGCGTCCCGCCAGCAGAGAACGGAAGGACCGTGCTCTCGGCCGGTCTCACACTGGGTCTGCTCGCATTGCCGGTCGTCATCATCAGCGCACAAGAGGCGCTCAAGGCGGTTCCAGACTCCCTGCGCCAGGCCGGCCTGGCTTTGGGCGCCACTCGTTGGCAGACGGTGCGCAGTCAGATTCTCCCGATTGCACTGCCCGGGATGCTCACCGGGACGATTCTGGCGATTGCGCGTGCTATTGGTGAGACTGCCCCTCTCATCCTCGTCGGCGCGGCGAGCTTCATCACTTCTGACCCGACAGGACCGTTCTCCAAATTTACTGCCCTCCCGATACAGATATTTCAGTGGACGTCGTTTCCGCAGGTGGAATTTCAGAAGCTTGCGGCCGCGGCCAGCATCGCTCTGCTGCTGTTGCTACTCACCCTGAACGCCGCCGCTGTAATCCTTCGCAACAAGTATTCCAGGAGAGCATGATGACAAGACAGACTTCGATCAAGGAAGCTTTGACAATGGAAACAGACCAGGATCAGGAAACGATCGTCGACCTCGGAGCCGCGCCTGACGGACCGGCTGGCGGCGGGGTTATCGAGACGAGACGAATGAGCGTCTACTACGGCGATTTCAAGGCTGTCGCCGACGTGTCGCTCAACTTCGCCTCGAACCAGATCACCGCTCTGATCGGTCCATCCGGTTGTGGCAAATCGACCGTCCTCCGCTCTCTCAATAGGATGAATGACCTGATCGCCACGGCTCGAACCGAGGGTGAGGTGATGTACCACGGGGAGAACATCTACGCCGACGACATCGACCCTGTCGAAGTCCGCCGCACCATCGGGATGGTGTTCCAGAAGCCAAACCCATTCCCCAAGACGATCTACGAGAACATCGCGTGGGGAGCCAAGGTGAACGGGTTCAAGGGTTCCAAGTCTGACATGGGGGACCTGGTCCAGGAAGCTCTGGAAAGTGCCGCGCTCTGGGACGAGGTGAAGGACAAACTCCAGGAATCGGGCTACTCGCTGTCGGGCGGTCAGCAGCAGCGCCTGTGTATAGCCCGGGCGATTGCCACCAAGCCCGATGTGATCCTTATGGACGAGCCCTGCTCGGCCCTCGACCCGATTGCCACATTGCGCATCGAAGAGTTGATGCTCGAGTTGAAGGAGGCCTACTCGATTATCATTGTGACCCACAACATGCAGCAGGCGGCGCGTGTGTCGGATAAGACAGCGTTTTTCAACGTGAAGTTGAACGAGAAGGGGATGCGCACTGGTCGCCTCGTCGAGTTCTCGCCGACCGACCAGTTATTCACCTCGCCAACCGAGAAGGACACAGAGGACTACATCACCGGACGGTTCGGATGAGCGATCACAACACCCAATTCCACGACGAGCTCGATAGCCTCGAGCAGAGGCTCTTGGCCATAATCGACACCGCTGAAGGGATGGTCGGTCGCGCCGTGGAGAGTGTCGTGACCGGCAACATCGACTTGGCGAATGAAGTCATCGAAGCCGACAACGCGATCGACGACGAGAACTTCCAGATCCATCAGCAGTGGACGACCCTGATGGCGCGGTACCAGCCGATGGGGCCAGACCTCCGAAGGATGGCGGTTCTCCTCCACCTGAACATCACCTTCGAGCGGATGGGTGACCAGTGTGTCAACATCGCCAAGATCACGAAACTCAATGCCGGCCTCCCTTCGTCGGAGCGAATCTGTGACCTGATAACCGAGATGAGCGATCTCGTCCGTCCCATGATTCGCACCGCAATTGAGGCATTTGTCCGCAAGGATCTCGATGAAGCCCGGTTGCTCCCTGCAATGGACGAGCCGGTCGATCGGATCAACGCCAATATGTACCGGGAGGCGGTAGAGGTGTCCGAGGACAAAGGCTTGCTGGAGTGGGCGACAAAAATGATTCTGGTGTCGCGGGCACTCGAAAGGGTGGGGGACCAATCGGTGGATTTCGCAGAGCAGACCGCCTATCTCATCACCGGAGACAGGTTGGCTTTCGATGAGGCAGGCTTGATTCGGTCACTGAATGACCCTGCCGGTTGATTATCGCCCCCACCGCGTACTGATCGTGGAAGACGAGCCCGGACTCGTCGAGTCGATCACGTACGCCCTCGAGTCGGAGCAATTCGAGACGGTAACCGCCGAAGACGGGAGGGCAGGGCTGGAAGCGGCCCGGGTGCACCGTCCCGACGTCGTCCTTCTCGACCTGATGCTGCCCGGCATGTCCGGGTTGGATGTCTGCAGGCAAATCAGGACGTTCTCCGACGTCCCGATAATCATGCTCACTGCCAAAGACTCCGAGGCCGACAAGGTCGCCGGCCTCGAGCTTGGCGCCGACGACTACCTGACCAAGCCGTTTTCGATGAGGGAATTGCTGGCAAGGATTCGAGCTCAGATCCGTCGCAGCGACCGGACGGGGGTCCTCGCCGAAGCCAACGAGGTGCTGCGCGGCGGGCCGATCGAGCTTGATATCGACGCGCACCTCGTCAGGGTGGACGGAACCGAGGTCGACCTTCGTCCCAAGGAGTTCGAACTGCTCGAGTCGCTCATGCGACGAAAGAACCGGCTGGCCGCGCGGCACACCCTGATCGATGAGGTCTGGGGTCCGTCGTATTTCGGAGATACCAAAACACTTGATGTCCACATAAAGCGACTGCGCCAGAAGGTGGAGCCTGAGTCCGGGCATCCGCGCCACATCGTCACGGTGCGCGGACTCGGGTATAAGTTCGTTGATGAATAGGTCGCAGCTGCCCGGTCGAACCCGCCTCTCGACACAATTCCTCCTCTACTACGCCGCTGTGTATCTCGTCCTGATCGGCGCTCTGGGCTGGTTCGTCGACCGCCAGATCAGGTCGGCATTCGTCGACGACCTTGTGGCCAGTGTGGAGAGCACGGCACGGGTGGCTCGGCTGACCATGCCCGATGATGAGGCCATGCTCGGTGAGTGGGCTGATGAGGTCTTCGACTCCACAGGTTTGCGGGTGACCGTCATTCGAACCGACGGTGTGGTCGCTGCTGACTCCCACTCCAACCCCGAGATCATGGAAAACCACCTTGGCCGCCCTGAGGTCACCGCAGCGTTGCGAGGTGAGGTGGGCAGGGACCTCCGGGTCAGCGACAGCACCGGGTTCTCCCAGCATTACGTGGCCTTGCCTCCGGACAATGGTCTGATCATCAGGGTGTCAGAGTCCGAGAGGTCTGTATCCGATCGGCTCGCTCCTTTCCGATGGGGGACTCTCTCCATGTTTTTCCTCCTCGGCTTGGGAGGAGTCCTGATTGTTGCCTTTATCGCAAGGCGCTTGGCTCAGCCGATTGGCGAGATCCGCGACATCGCACTCGGAATCGCAGGCGGAGACTTCACCAAGAGGCCGGCCAGGTCATCGGTCCTCGAACTGGATGAGCTCGGGTTGTCTATCTCGCAACTGGCCGAGGAGCTGGGCGAGCGGCTGGTCCAATCTGAGGTCGCCACCCAGACGTTGGAGGTCGTGTTGGGCGCGTTGCCCCAGGGAACGGTCCTGGTTGATGCCGATGAAGCCATCGTCTACGCCAATCCTCGAGCTGAGGAGTTGATCGGGCCTATACCCGAGCAGCTGAACGGTCTGACTCCCCATCCGTTCCAGACTGTGATCCGAGAATGTCGCGAAGCGATGGATCAGGTGGACATCACCGTGGACCATGGTTCACCCCCGCGCCGCCTCCGCGGTGTGGCGTCTCCGTTCACAGGGGACCGGCGCATCCTCCTTGTCATTGTGGATGTCACCGACCAAGAGCGGGTTGCGTCGATTAGGAGAGATTTTGTTGCCAATGCCTCACACGAGCTGAAGACCCCTGTTTCGTCGATCATCGCCTCTTCGGAGGCGCTGACCTTGGCGGTGCAGAGAGGGGACGACGCGGCAATCAACTTCGCCAGAAATCTCGAGGCTTCTGCCCGCCAGCTCGACAACATGGTGTCCGACCTTCTCGATCTGTCCCGGCTGGAGAGAGAAGTCCCGGAAGTCGAGCGGTTGCGTCTCGACCTCCTCGTGTCGGAGGAGGTGGCCGCTCTTCAGGACCTGGCAGGGAGAGCCGGCGTCGGCCTGACGGTCGACGCCGACGATGTTTCGGTGACGGGGAACTGGCGAGATCTCGCGATGGCGGTCAGAAATCTGTTGGACAACGCGGTGCGCTACACCCCGGGAGGGGGTTCCGTTGATGTCACCGTGAGCGCTGATGATGACTCCGCAATTGTCGAAATCACCGACACCGGAGCGGGGATTCCCACCCGCGACCTCGAGCGGGTCTTCGAGAGGTTCTACAGAGTCGATGCCGCTCGATCCCGTCGCACCGGCGGCACCGGCCTGGGACTGTCTATCGCCAAACACGTGATCGAAAGCCACAGCGGCACCATCTCCGCCCGCTCCCAACTGGACGTCGGCTCCACCTTCACCATCCGCCTCCCGGTCGCCTAAACCCGTTCTGTGTCGGTTTTGGTTCGGATAGCGATGCTTTCGCGACACAGAAGGGTAGGCACCGGACCGCGAACCCGTTCTGTGTCGATTTGAGATACCACGTCCTTACGCGGATCGACACAGAACGGTTCAATAGGGGTCAGTTTCTGCGGGGCACTAATCTGAGAATGTCTTATGCCCCTTCTATCGCAGATCACGGAGCCTGCTGATCTCCGCTCGCTGAGTTACGACCAGCTCGAGGAGTTGTCAAAGGAGATCCGGCGGTTCATCCTGGAGAAGGTCTCGGTTACCGGCGGTCATCTCAGTCCCAACCTCGGTGTCGTCGAACTGACACTTGCACTCCACCGAGTCTTCGACTCGCCAAGGGATCGGATGATCTGGGATGTCGGGCACCAGGCCTATGTTCACAAGCTGGTCACGGGCCGCCAGGACGAATTCACCACCCTCCGCCACACCGGTGGGCTCTCCGGCTATCCGAGCCGGGAGGAGTCCGAGCACGACTTCGTCGAAAACAGCCACGCCTCCACTTCGCTCAGCTACGCCCTGGGCCATGCCCTGGCCGGCTACCCCGGGCACACCATCGCAATCATCGGCGATGGCGCGCTTACCGGCGGGATGGCATATGAGGCGCTAAACCACATCGCGGTGACCCGCCCCAAAGACCTGATCATCGTCGTCAACGACAACGGGCGCTCCTATGCACCCACCGTCGGGGGCCTCGCCGCACTCGCCAACCTTGCCCACTACCGGTTCGACCCCCGCTACGAGAAGGCAAAGAAGGCGCTCGGTCGGTTGCTGCGAGGAGTTCCGCTGGTTGGTGAAACCGCCGATGAACTGGCCAACCGGACCAAAGAAGCCATCAAACAGATGATCGAGCCCTCGACGGTTTTCGACTCCCTTGGCCTCAAGTACACAGGTCAGATCGACGGTCACGACATCGAACTCCTCGAAGAGACCTTTGAGAACGCAAAGACCTATGACGAGCCCGTTGTGATCCATGTCGTCACCGAGAAAGGAAACGGGTACCAGCCCGCTATCGAAGACGAAATGGAGAAGCTCCACGGAGTTAGCTCCTTCGATGTCGCCACCGGGAAGGCACACAAGTCGGAGTTGAAACTCACTGAGGTAGCCGGGCGCGCCCTCGCTCAAGCCGCGGCGTCGCGGCCGGATGTTATGGGGATCTCCGCAGCGATGATCTCGACTACCGGGATGAAGCAGATGTGGCAGCAGTTTCCCGATCGCGTTTTCGACACCGGGATTGCAGAGCAACATGCTGTGACGCTTGCTGCCGGAATGGCGCTGGCCGGGAAGAGACCAGTGGTCGGTATCTACTCCACCTTCCTGCAGCGGGCTTTCGACCAGATCGTCACCGACGTCGCGTTGCACAACCTTCCCGTGGTCTTCCTGATCGATCGGGCGGGTGTCACCGGCCCCGACGGCCCCTCCCATCACGGAGTATTTGACATCTCCTACCTCAGGATGATCCCCAACCTCGTCATCGGGACTCCGGCGAATGCCACTGAGCTATGTGCGATGGTGGAGACCGCTGTCGACCACGACGGACCGATTGCCATCCGCTACCCGAAGGGTGGCGCCACGTCAGTGCCTTCCCTTCCGGTGGAGCCAATCGACGTGGGCAAGGCCGAATTGTTGAGCGAGGGGAGTGACGTCCTTCTTATCGCCAGCGGTCGGATGGTGGAGATTGCCGAGAAGGCAGCAGGTGATCTCAACCAGGGCGACGTCGATGTCGGCGTGGTCAACGCACGCTGGGTGAAACCACTCGACCCGAGAATCGCCGAATGGTCCGCAGGCGCCAGGTTTGTGGTGACGCTCGAAGACAATGTCGTGGCCGGCGGTTTTGGATCGGCGGTCCTCGAGGAGTTCACCAGGCTCGGTCTCAACAAGGATGTCACCTGTATCGGCGTCCCAGACAAGTTCCTCCCCTTCGGCGCACCCGGCGACATCATGGAGTGGGCCGGAATGGATGTCGACTCCGTGGTCGACCGGGTCAAGGCGATCGTCGCCCGCTGACACTCAGGCCGACTGCAGCCTGCCGGGAATCGATATCTTCCGCTCGTACCACCGGAGAAGCAGGCTCAGACTCAAGGTGAGGATCACGTAGATCACCATCAGGATCAGGTAAGTCTCCCGGAACCGGAAGGTAGACCCCGAGTAGAGTTTGGCGAGCTGGGTCATCTCACGTACTGCCAACACTGACACCAGTGAGGTGTCCTTCATCAGTGAGATCAGGTCGTTTCCCAACGCCGGGAGCATGTTGCGCACGGCCTGGGGGAGGACAATCCTTCTCGTGATCTGTCGTTCGCTCAACCCTAGAGCCCGGCCAGCTTCCGACTGGGCACGGTCGACCGACTGGATACCGGCCCGGAACACCTCCGCGATGAACGCGGCGTAGAAGAATGAAAGTGCTGCAGAAGCACGGATTACTTGAGGAACCCAACCCCGCTCCTGGCCGACGATTACGGAGAAGTCGGGTGCGATGAAGAAAGCGATGGCGAAGATGAACACCAGCATTGGGATCCCTCGGATGAACTCGATATAGACCGCCGCAGCGTTGCGGATCAAAGCTCTCTTGCTCAACCGGGCTAGCCCGATGATGAGGCCGAGGAAAATTGCGACCACAAACGAGCCAACTGTGATGTAGAGAGTGAGCATGATCCCCTGCGTGGCAGCAAAGGGAATCGGGAAGATCCTGGTGAAGGCCTCGCGGTAGTTCGGGTCGAAGACGATGGCGACGGCCATCACCGCGATGATCAGGAGCATGACCACCAGCCACCAGGGGAACTCGCGTCTGTCGAACCTGTATGCCAGGCCCGGTGTTGGGGCCAAATCGCCGGGGGCTAGTTCGGATTCGGTACTCATCGTTCCATAAAGAAAGTGCACCGCACCTTATCGATGCGATGCACTTCCTGTGCGGTCGAGTTGGCTATGGGTTCATAGCCACCGTTCTGCTGTTACGAACAATCCGCGTTCTCGATCAGCGGTTCGTCGTTCTCATCGCAGTAGCCAACGTTGAAGTCGGGACCGAAGTACTTCACTCCGAGCTCCTCGAACGTGCCGTTGCTCTGCAGCTCAGCGATAGCTTGGTTTACCGCCTCGACCAAGTCCGAGCCCAGCGGGTAGATGAATCCGAGCGGGTCGGACTGGAGCGGATCGTCGATGGTCTTGATCGACTCCTTGTTCTCCCCGATGTAGCCGAGACCAGCGGCGTCATCGATGATCACCGCATCGACATCACCGTTGATCAGCGCTTGGATCGCTTGGGCGAACGCGTCGTACGCCGAGATGCGGCTCCCGTCGACCAGGTCTGATGCCAACTCAAAGTTGGTGGTCCCAACCTGGGTGGCGATGGTGGCGTCGGTGTCGTCGATCAGGTCCTGCGCCGTTGCGTAGCGATCGTCGTCGAGTTGGACGATGAACTTCTGCGTCACGACCATGTACGGGTCGGAGAAGTCGACGACCTCTTTGCGGTCATCGGTGATCGAGATGCCGTCTGCGGCGGTGTCGATCTCGCCCGCCGCCACCTGGTCGATCACCTGTGGCCAGCCAGCCTCGACGAACTCGGGAACACAGTTCAGGAGCTCGCAGATGGCTGCCCATGCCTCATAGTCCCAACCGGTTCCCTCGGTCTCGCCAAGGGGGATGTAGTTGAACGGGAGGTAGGCGTTCTCGACGCCGACGGTGACGGTGATTCCCTCGAGGTCGGGGAGCGCCATGTCGTCGGCCGTTGTGGTCGTCTCCTCACCTGTCGTTGTGGTATCGCCTGCGGTCGTCGTCGTATCTTGCGCTGTCGTAGTGGTGTCTTCTCCCACGGCGCCTCCACCGCAAGCGGCGAGGACGAGGGCAAACACCGACATAATTGCTTTCAGTCTCTTCGTACTAGTCATTGGTTAACGGTCCTCCTTTGGAACCAGGCCGAAAGAGTATCAACGGGTTAGCCGTAGTGGCGAACCGGCTGAGTTTTCTGCGCATCGCCATGAGTCCTGTGATTAGGGTCAGGGGACGTGTAGCGGATGACTGAGGCCATCCGCACGCCTAAATACGGAGGAAGAATGAAAAGAATCAAGCTCTTGGCGCTGATAAGCGCCCTGACACTCGTCATCGCAGCCTGTACATCGGCCGGCGAGGATGACGGCACAACAACAACAGCTGCGAACGGCGGCACCGACAACGGAAGCACCGGGGACGAAGGCGGAACCCTCGCCGAAGTGCAGAGCCGGGGCACCCTCAATTGCGGTGTAAACGATGCAGTACCGGGCTTCGGGTTCCGCGATCCGGATGGCAACTTCTCTGGATTCGACGTCGACTTCTGCAAAGCGGTCGCCGTTGCGGTGCTTGGAGATGCAGACGCCGTGGAATATGTGCCATTGAACGCACAGCAGCGGTTCACCGCGCTGCAATCGGGTGAGATCGATGTCCTTATCCGGAACACGACCTGGACTGCGTCACGAGACGGCGGTGAGGCTGCGACGTTCGCCACCACCACGTTTTACGACGGGCAGGGGATGATGGTGAGGGCCGACTCAGGATTCTCGTCCATCGAGGACATGGCGGATACCACGATTTGCTCCCTGACGGGAACGACCACCGAACAGAATGTCACCGACCGGTTCGGCAGCATCCCGTTCGAGTTGTTGACCTTTGAGGACAATGAGGTCCTACAGGAGTCGTTTGTCGCTGGCCAATGCGACGGTTGGACGTCTGACAAGTCCCAGCTGGCTGGGGTCCGGACCAATTTCCCTGACTCCGAAGGCGGCCCGGACGCCCTGACGGTCCTCGACGAGACATTCTCGAAGGAACCACTTGGCCCCGTGACCCGCGATGGCGACACCCAATGGTCGCAGATCGTCGACTGGGTTGTGATCGCTTTGATCCAGGCCGAAGAGTTCGGAATCGAGTCCGGCAATGTCGCCTCGTTCGACTCATCCGAAGACGTCAATATCCGGCGTCTGCTCGGTCTCGAGATCGAGGATGAGGACGGGAACGCCACTATCGCTGACCCCGGTCTCGGCATAGATCCCGGGTGGCCGGCAGCCGTGATCACAGCCGTCGGAAACTACGGCGAGATCTACGAACGAAATGTTGGTCCGGCGACACCGCTTGGCCTTGAGCGTGGACCTAACGCGTTGTGGACAGACGGCGGGTTGCTCTACGCACCCCCTTATCGCTAAATAGGCTCGGAAGGGGGATCCCGCAAGGGATCCCCCTTCGATCTCAGTGAGTACCGCCACAACAAAGAAAGTCGAGCGCCCGCCTTTCTGGCGGGATCTCCGCGTACTGCGGGTACTGATCCAGGTTTTTTCCGTCGCGGTAATCGGGGTGATCCTCTACGTGCTCTGGTTCAACCTGACCACAAACATGCGCGCCCTCGGGATCAACACCAACTTCGACTTCTTGACGCAGCCGGTCGGAGTCAGTGTGACAGGGAGCGACATCAGTGCAGGCTCGGCCGTCTGGCGGGCCCTTATCGTCGGCGTGAAGAACACCTTCGCCCTGGCTGTTGTCGGAATACCCCTCTTGACCATCATTGGTGTCTTGGTGGGCGTGGCTCGCCTCTCTTCCAACTGGCTTGTGTCCAAGGCCGCCACCATTTACGTGGAGACTCTGCGCAACATCCCTCCACTCCTCGTCATCCTCTTCGCCTTCTTCGTCGGTGTGCTGCCACTTCCGGACATTCTCGAGCCGGCCCAGATCTTCGACTTTGCGATCATCACCAATCGCTTCATCGCGGTCACAGGATTCTCAGCGGCTGAGGGTTTTGGGACATTTGGCTGGATCATGTTGGTGGCCCTTGTGGCAGCAATCTTTGTATGGCGCTGGCGTACGCGAGTATTCGTTCAGACTGGTGAACCCCATCATCGTGTTCTCTGGTCGACCGGCTTTCTGTTGCTTGTAGCAGTGATCGCCTATATCACCCTCCAGGGTCCGTTTGGGTTGTCGAAGCCCGTTTTGGAGGGACGAGCGCTATCCGGGGGGTTTTCAGGCCTGGGCGGCTACTTCGCGATGTTGATCGCGCTGGTCCTCTACACAGCAAGCCACGTTGCCGAGATAGTCCGCGGTTCGATACTGGCCGTCCCCCGAGGGCAGAGTGAGGCGGCCAATGCTCTTGCCCTTTCCGGGTTTCAGAGGCTTCGCTTCGTTGTCCTTCCCCAGTCGATGCGCATCGCGATACCTCCGACGATCAATCAGTACCTGAACTTCGTAAAGAACACGTCGCTTGGCATCGCGGTCGGCTATTCCGAAGTGACTTTGATCGCATTTCAAGCGGTCGGCAATGGCCGCCCGGCGCCGCAAATGGTTCTACTCCTCATGGCCGCATACCTGCTCTTCTCACTGACGATATCGTTTGTCGTCAATGTCCTGAATCGTCGCCTCCAGCTTGTGGGCCGCACATGAGCGACCGGAAGGTGATCGAGGTGGGAGACGACTCGGCTGCCGCCGGCAGACCGGTGGAAGTCAGACTGGGTGCGTGGGCTTGGGCCAAGAAGAATCTCTTTTCGACGTGGTACGACGCCCTCCTGACCCTGACTCTGGGATCCCTCTTTGTCGCCTTTGGGTGGACCCTGATTCGTTTTCTGTTCACCAGCGATTTTGAGATCTTACGGGTCAACCTGGCACTGCTCATGTTGGGAGAGTTTCCCCGTGACCAGTTGTGGCGTCCTGCTGTCGCTCTGATCCTCATTGCGGTCCTTCTCGGACTAATGGCGGGGATGGGCTCGGCATCGGCACGAGATACTGCGGAACAGACCGGACTCCCGTATCAACGCTCGCGCCCGTTAGCGGTGCTGAGGCGGTTCTGGCCGGTTCTCGTTTTTGTCCTCGTGGTGCTGATATTGACGGAGACGGTTGCGCCATGGCTGGTCGCCGTCTCTGTCTTTGTGGCCGGAGTCGGTAGTTTCCCACTGGGTCGGGCGCTTCCCGGCGGAGTACGGAAACGTGGATGGCTGATCCTGATAGTCATCATCGCCGCAATCTTTTTGGTTCTTGTCGGCGGAGGAGTGGGTTGGGATGGGTGGGGAGGACTGCACCTGAACCTCTTCCTCACCGTGGCAGGTCTGCTTCTCGCCTTTCCCCTTGGCTTGATGTTGGCTTTGGGCCGTCGTTCCACTTTGCCGGCTCTGCGGGCGATGTCGGTGACGTACATTGAGTTCATACGTGGTGTCCCACTGATCACGCTGCTCCTGTTGGGACAGTTCGTGATCGGATTCTTCCTGCCGGCGGGCTTTCGGCCCGGCAACGTGACCAGGATCCTGATTGCCATCACTCTGTTCGAAGCGGCCTACATTGCCGAGGTCGTTCGCGGCGGTCTCCAGTCGGTCCCCAGTGGCCAGGTGGAGGCATCCCAGGCGCTGGGACTAGCGCCTTGGAAGACAATGAGGAGGATCGTTCTGCCTCAAGCCTTGCGCAATACCATTCCTGCGATGGTCGGTCAGTTCATCAGCTTGTTCAAGGACACCACGCTCGTCATCGTTGTAAATATGATCGACATCCTGGGCGCGTCCCAGGCCGCCAACGCTCAAGGATCGTTCCTCGCTCAGGGGTTACATCGGGTGACGCTACCGTTTGTGGCCCTTGCGTTCTGGGTCGGTTCGTATGTCATGTCAAGAGAAGCAAGAAGGTTGGAGCATAAGCTCGGAGTTGGAGTGAGATGACAGATCAACGAAGTGTGTTCGCCGATGCAACCCAGGCCAAAGGCGAGGCGATCATCGAATGTGTGGGTGTCGACAAATTCTTTGGTGACTTCCAAGCGCTCTACGACATCAATATCACCGTCGGCCTTCAGGAAGTGGTTGTCGTCATTGGCCCGTCGGGATCGGGCAAGTCGACACTGATACGATGCATCAACCGCCTCGAAAAGCACGATCGGGGCTCGATCAGAGTCGATGGAATCGAGTTGACCGATGACGTTCGAAATGTCCAGGAGATCCGCCGTGAGACCGGCATGGTTTTCCAGTCTTTCAACCTGTTTCCCCATCTGACGGTTCTCGACAACATCACACTCGCTCCGCGCCAGGTGCGGCACATTGGCAAGGATGCCGCTGAGGAGGACGCGATGAGCTTGTTGGATCGAGTCGGAATCCCCGAGCAGGCCCGCAAGTACCCGGGCCAGCTTTCCGGTGGCCAGCAACAGCGTGTGGCCATCGCCAGGTCGCTGGCAATGAAGCCGAAGGTGATGCTCTTCGACGAGCCCACATCTGCCCTGGACCCCGAGATGATCAAAGAGGTCCTCGACGTCATGGTCGAACTGGCCAAAGGCGGAATGACGATGATCGTTGTCACCCACGAGATGGGCTTCGCCCGCGCCGTGGCCGACCGCGTCGTATTCATGTCCGACGGCCGCATCGTAGAAGTCGGCACCCCGGAGCACTTCTTCACCAACCCCGAAGAAGACCGCACCAAACTCTTCCTGTCTCAGATCCTGTAGGTCCCCTACCTCGGCCACGCAGTGGTGGGGGTTCTTACCAACGGTGCTTGGGACGCGTCCGCACTGATCCAGATGAGTTTCAAGCCCCCTTACCTCCCCGCCCTCGAAGGGCGGGCAGGAACCGTTCCCCCATTCGGCTCCGCCTGTGGGGGAACAGCCGCTCGCTTCGCTCGCTGGGAACAGTCCCGGGGTTGAGTGGTCCGGGGTCTAATCTTTGGCTTCATGTCCCGTTTCTCCAGGATCCTGGTGATTTTGTTCCTCGGTGCCCTTCTCGGCTTCGGGGCTTTCCGTGTTTCCGGTCTCAGGGCCACCCCTATTACCACCACCACGACTCCGGTCGCCGTCGAGACCACCACGTCGACATCGACGACCTCAACCACCACCTCAACGACAACGTCGACGACCACCACCACCATGCCAAGAGGTGAGCTGCTGATCCATGGGACTGGAGACGTCGCTGTCGACCCCGACTACATCCCGGTTCTGGCTCGGGAAGGTTACGACTACGCGTGGTCGGGTCTCGATGGTCTCTTCCTCGCCGACGACCTGACCGTGATCAATCTCGAATGTGTGCCCAGCGATCTGGGATCACCTCTGGACAAGGCCTTCAATTTCCGCTGCCCGACCGAAGCGATCCCTTCGATCAAGGCGAACGGGATCGACGTCGCCAACCTTGGGAACAACCACTCCCAGGACTACGGAAAGGAGGCGATGCTCGACGGACGGCAGCAGCTGATCGTTGCCGGGATCGGTGCGGTGGGCGTCGGCAAGGACGCATACGAAGCTGCCGATCCAGCCCTCTACGAGATCAACGGATGGAAGGTCGCGGTGATCGGATTCGGGGGGGTGGCTCCAAACGCGTCCTGGTATGCAACGGTCGACTCGCCGGGGATGAGGAGCGGTGACGACACCCCGTCGATGGTGCGTGCTGTCGAGGCGGCCGCCGAGGTGGCGGACATCGTTGTCGTCAGCGTCCACTGGGGTTTTGAGCTTGACACCAATCCACGCGCCGACGACATCGAGCGAGCGCAGGCCATGATCGACGCCGGTGCCGACATCATCTTCGGGCACCATCAGCATCGGCTGCAGCCGCTCGAATTCATCGATGGCAAGCCCGTCTTCTGGGGTATGGGCAACTTCGTCTGGCCACACAATTCGGTGCCCAGTGCTACCACGGCGGTGGCCCGGGTGGTGGTCAACCCTGACGGCACGATTGAGGCATGTCTGATCGATGCCTTCATCCGCACCCATGGCCGGCCCGAGATCACGGGCGAAGCCGAATGCGGTCCGCCGGTGTGAGATGAGTCACCGCTCCCCGGTGGCCAGCGAGGCCAAGCAAGCCTCAATGGGGTTGCTGGTCGTGGTCCTACTGGTCGGAATCGGCGTGGCCATCTACTTCCTGGATCGGGGATCCGAGCCAGACGACACCCTCGCAGTCGACCCAACGTCTTCCTCCTCAACCACCCCGACGACATCGGCGACGACGGTGACCACCTCGATCACGACGACAACCACAACCATCCCCGAACGTGAGCCCGGCACGGTCCCCGGATTCACTTTCGGCCGACCTTGGGGAGAAACGGTCGGGTTGACGATGTTCCGGGGCAACCCGACCCGCACCTACTTTGGTGGAGGCGACGTGAGTGCCGAGCCAACCGTGCAGTGGACTTATCCCGACAACGCGATGTGTGGTTCTTCCTCAGTGGGCGGCGAGACCACCGTGTGGTGTGGCACCGGGTGGACCGGTCAACCCGTGGTCTGGGAGAGGCCAGATGGAATCACCGAAGTCATCTTCGGTGCCTACGACCACGCCGTGCATTTCGTCGACGCCGACACAGGAGAAGACCTCAGGCCGCCGTTCCCCACCGGCGACATCATCAAAGGCTCGGTGACACTGGACCCTGACGGCTATCCCCTCCTCTATTTCGGGTCACGCGACAACCAACTGCGCATCGTCGCCCTCGACCGGGATGAACCGACCCTGCTCTGGTCGATCGATGCCACAGAGGTGAACGGGATCTGGAACAACGACTGGGACTCCAACCCCGTCATCGTCGACGACATCATGTACGAGGGGGGAGAGAACGGCTGGTTCTTCGGAGTGGTCCTCAACCGGGCATACGATGCCGATGGCCGGGTCACGATCGATCCGGATGTCGTTCTCGCAATGCCCGGGTACAACGACGAGCTCCTGTCCAATTCCGGCCGGAACGTGAGCATCGAGAGCTCGGTGGCGGTCTACGAGCAGCGGGTCTACTTCACCAACTCCGGCGGTCGCGTTGTCGGTGTCGATGTCAGCCGGATACGGGAGGGTGAAGCGCCGATCGTCTTCGACTACTACACCGGTGGTGACATCGACGCCACACCGGCGATCGACGCCGATGGGATGCTCTATCTCTCTATCGAGCACGAGCCGTCACAGATGGGCTCCTTCGAGCGAAACCGCAACCTCGAGGTCGGACAACTGGTCAAGCTCGACCCCTACACCGAGGGCGAACCGCGGCTGTGGGGAGTCGATCTGACCGTCTCGGGAAACGCCGACTCTGGCTCCTGGGCTTCACCTGCCCTGTACGGCGGAATGGTTTACCTGACCACGCAGCAGGGAAATCTGATTGCTGTCGACGGCGAAACCGGGGAGGTCGTCTGGAGTGATGAGGTGGGTTTCCACTCCTGGTCCTCTCCGGTCGTCGTCAACGAAGTCCTTCTTGCAGCGACGTGTCTCGGCGACATCCGGGCGTACTCTGTGGCCGACCCTCGGGCGCCTGCCCCACTCTGGACGGTGAATATTGCCGGCTCGTGCCTTGAGTCGACCCCTGCTGTCTGGAACGGACGGATCTATCTGGGTGCGCGGGACGGCTACATGCGGGCGCTGGCGTCTCCGGCATCGGATTCCAACTGACTCCAGAGATCCTGCTCGGCGAGGTCGATGATCGTCCACGCCATGCCCACGGCCCCGTCGTGGATCGCCTGCACGCCGGCGGGCCGGATGGTGGCGGCGGCGAATTCCGGCTGGTGATTGACAGCGTCTCCGGGGTCGATGCCGAGCATCGGGTGGATGGTCGGAACGACGAGAGAGACGTTGCCCATGTCGGTCGATCCGGTCTGCGAAGGAGGAAGGTCGGCTCCTCTGAGCATCGGCCTACCGAGCGCCTCACTGTTCGTCGCATAGAGGTCCACCATCACCGGGTTGTTGACCATCTCGGTGTAGGTGTGGCCCATCGGCTCGATCTCCAGCCGACAGCCGGTTGCCGTGGCCGCCGCCTCGAAGCAGGCCCGCACCTTCTCGCTGAGCACCGCCAGCCGCTCCATCGTCTGTGACCGCACGTACCACGAGCTCTTGGTGTAGTGGGGGATGACGTTGGCGGCGTCTCCGCCGGAGACGATGATCCCGTGGATCTTGTCGGTGGAGAGAATCGACTGGCGGAGCGTCGAAATGTTGACGTACGACTGAACTGCCGCGTCGAGGGCGTTGATGCCGCGGTCGGGGTAGGCGGAGGCGTGCGCCGACTTGCCGTGGAACTCGACGTCCCAGTGGGCCACGGCGATGACATTGGGGTCGACGACGTCCTGAGGAGATGGGTGGACCATCATCGCGGCTGCTGCGCCGGTGAACGCACCGGCATTGATCAGGTCGACCTTGCCGCCGAAGTTCTCTTCGGCAGGTGTGCCCAGCACGGTCACCCGGATTCCCAACTGATCCGCAACAGGTGCGAGGGCCACACCTGCACCGATGGCGGCGGTTGCGATGATGTTGTGTCCACAGGCATGCCCGACACCGGGCAGGGCGTCCATCTCGGCACAGATGATCACCTCGGGGCCACCTGCTCCAGCTTTGGCGACAAAGGCAGTCTCCAATCCGTATGCCGATCTCTCAACCACGAATCCGTGGTGCTCGAGATAATCGGTGAGGAGGCCCGCGGTTGCGTGCTCCTCGAATGCGATCTCAGGGTTCTCGTACATTTGAGTGGAGATTGCCGTCAGGCGCTCCATTTGCGACGCGATCGACTCTCTCGCTGTTTCCTTGACGCTCATTGAACCTCGGTTTCGGCTGACTCCGCCATATCATCGCCGATGAATGACAAAGCGTCTAACCCTGATCGCCCTGCTCGCAGTCGCGTGTTCCTCACCCACTGCGGTGACGACCACCCTGCCTGGCGCAACAACGTCGACAATTCCCGGGACGACGACGACAGCAGCGGCAACTTCCTCCACCGAACCTGCGGTGCAGTGCCCGCCGGCCCCGTTCGAGGTCGCTGAGCTACCCCCGGGGGTGGGGCAGGGTCTTTTGGATCCCGACACCATCGAAACCGACGTTTGGACCTCGGTGGGAGGGACCCACACCACCTTCTGGGGCAGACCGGACACGACGGTGGCCATCGCACTGATCCGGGGCACACTCCCGGCCGTCGACTGGCCCGGGGACAAAGGCGAGACATCTGTCGATGGGACCGCGGCTGTCGCTGGCCCCCACCCGGATGGCACCTGGGTGATTGGTTGGTACGAGGAGCCGAGGGCCCGCTGCGACCTCTACACCATGGTCTTCTACCCGCCGGTGACCCCACCGGAAGTGGAATCGACTATCGAGTCGATGGTGCGTATACCCGGCTAGCGCCCCGTCCGTTTGCACTGTGCAAAAGGATGCGGAAACCGAGCCCTGGTGCACTGTGCAAGAGAATTGATCCAACGAGGAAGACCCGCCCTTAGAGGGGCGGGTCTTCCTCTGCTCGCCTGTGTACGGACTAGACCTGGGCTTCGTTGGAGGCCTCTTTGAACAGCTCGCCGATGGCGGCGACGCTGCCGAGGACACCTGACGTGTCCAACGGAAGGAAGATCTTTGTTGCCTGGCCGTCCGCAACACCCTGGAGTGCTTCCAGGTAGCGGATTGCGATCAGGTCGGGCGTGGGGTTTCCGTTGTGGATCGCTGCGAACACCCGCTCGATGGCCTGACCTTCACCTTCGGCGACCGTGAGCTTCTGGTACTTCTCGGCGTCGGCGACCGTCTTGATGGCCTCGGCCTGACCGGTTGCCTCGAGCACCTGGGACTCCTTGACACCCTCGGCCTTGAGGATGGCCGCCCGCTTGAGACCTTCGGCCTCGGTGACGGCGGCACGACGATCACGCTCCGCCTTCATCTGGCGGTGCATGGCGTCGGTTACGTCGACCGGTGGCTCGATCCGCTGGATCTCGACACGCACAACCCTGACACCCCACTTATCAGTGGCGTCGTCGAGGATCTGGCGCAGCTTGCTGTTGATCAGCTCACGAGAAGTCAGCGCCGAGTCGAGGTCGAGATCACCAATGACATTCCTCAAGTTGGTCTGCGCCAGCTTGGTGATAGCAAGGATGAAGTTCCCGACGTTGTACTGAAGTTTGACCGGGTCGGTCGCCTCGTAGTAGATGACCGCGTCGACGGTGACAACAACGTTGTCCTTGGTGATAACTTCCTGTGGGGGAACATCGATCACCTGCTCACGCATGTCGACCTTGGTCAGCCTCTTGACGAAAGGCATCACCCACCGCAGTCCGGAGTCGACAGTCCTCTGATATTTACCGAGGAACTCGATCAGACCTTTCTCAAACGGTCGCACCACCCGGAAACCGGCGGCAGCGACAAGTATCAACCCGGCCGCCAGGATGGCGAAGAGGATTATTACTGGTGTCATCTATCTTTCCTTCCTTTTCTAAGAATCACTATGCGCTCTCGATCGGCTCGACCACAAGTTTCGTCCCGGTCACCTCGGTGACGATGATTCGGGTCCCCTTGCTGATCGGCTGAGGGGCAGAAGCCCGCCACTCCTCCGATCCGACCCTGACCATCCCGGAGCCCGAGTCGGGGTCTATGGCCTCGAGCACAATCCCCTGGGTGCTCACCCAACGGTTTGCTCCGAGGACCGGCTGGTCCCCTTCATCCTGTCGCTCGATGAATCTCCGCAGGAAGGCCATCGAGAAGATGGACACCCCGAAGAACACCAGCCACTGGGCGGTAACCGCCGCACCTATCCATGCAAGCACCGCAGCCATTCCGGCGCCTATTGCGAAGGGAAGCAGAAAGAAGCCTGCCGTGAAGATCTCACCGATCCCCATGACCAACGCCAAGACGGTCCACAACCATCTCCATACATCATCTTCCACGTCACTACCTCCTTGTCTGGCAAATGCGGCTGCGGCCAGCACTGCCACCGTTCCTATTCCGTACATCCATAAATCCCGCCGATTCGCCTGCGCCCTGGCGGTTGTCCCCGATCTGAAGTCTTGCCAGGTCGAGATCGACCCCCGGTTTCCCCGGTGAGCGGCTGCCCAGCTCTCGGCGAAAGCTCCGGGGTCGGCCCCGATGACGTCAGCGAGAGTGCGCCCATCCGCTTCGGCGTCATTGAGATGCTGCTCGAGTTCCTGACGCATGTTGGCTACGACACCTTTGGGAAGCCCGGCCTGGAGCCAGTATCGCTCTACATCTCCGATTGTCCGACTGCGATCAATCATCGCCATCTCCGCTGAGAACACTATCGACCGAATCCCGGAACCCCGACCAGTCGCTCCGCCACTGGGCAAGGACCAGTTTTCCGTTCTCCGACATCCGGTAGTACTTCCTGGCTGGCCCTTCCG
>Ga0299913_10000301_pt1 | contig 29287 bp, 28 predicted proteins | sample RVTome_9_FD_201360 | JGI IMG/M metagenome (GOLD analysis project Ga0299913, IMG submission 201360) | Soil microbial communities from uranium-contaminated site in the Upper Colorado River Basin, Wyoming, United States - RVT155D38 (version 2) ... | reverse complement strand
CCTCGAACCCATAGGTCGGTCGGAGGTGATCGACCTTCGAGTGGAAGTTCGGCAGGGTCCTGCCGGGGCTCGTCGCGACGTCCTGCTCGATCAACCCGGCACCTGCTCCATCGATGCGCGGAGTCTAGCGGCTGGGCGTCTCCGGCGACGCCGGGCGCGGCGGCGCAGATTCCGGGACGGCCCACGCGCCGACCTGCATGACGCGCGCAAGGTCGCGATGGTTGGCGATCCACTCGATCTGCGCGATCGCCCCGCGATACGCCGGCCAGACGACCATCTCGCTCGCCTCCCCGGGTGCGAGCCAACGCTGGTCGTCGTGCTCGTCCGAGAGGTCCGCCTCCACGCCGGGCTTCAGCTCCGCCGCGAAGACCGCCTCGGCCTGGAGCGCGTCGATGTGGTCCGCGTGGAAGATGTTCACCTGGTCGAGGCCGTACAGGGCCTCGAGCCCGTCCGGGCTGATCGCCGTTTCCTCGACGAGCTCGCGCAGCGCCCCGTCGACGATCCGCTCGCCTGATTCGAGACTGCCCGTGACGGGCTGCCAGATGCCCGGGAAGATCCGGCCGGGCGCACGGTGCAGGAGGAGGATCCGGACCTGGCCGGCGGCCGGGACGCGGAACATCCAGCAGGCGACGAGGTCCGGCCGGAACGCGCTCACCCGACCGGCTCCTCGGAGGCGGCGGCGCCCCCGGCGAGCGCCGACTCGATCCGGTGGAGCTGCTCGAGGTGCATCAGGTCGTGGACACCGGAGAAGAGCAGCCACTCCCCGCAGCGCAATCGCCCGACCCATGGGTGGACCAGCGGACACTGCTCCATCTCGTGGCCCTCGATCGTGCGCGCCGCTCGCTCGACGGCCCGCTGGCTGAACGCGATCCGGCGGCGGAGCTCGTCGCGGGTTGCGGCCGACTCACCGGGCACGCCGGGCACGACCGCCGGCGCATCCTCGGGCCACCGCCCGGACGCCGCCAGGGCTCCGGCCAGCGACAGCCCGGCCCGGGCGTGGGCCGCGTGGCCGATCGCCTGCGCGACGTTCCAGTCGCCCTCGCCACCGGGTGCGGCAAAGGCGTCGTCCGGCAGCCGGGCGATGATCGCGTCGAACGCTTGCGCGAGGGCCGCGAGCTGTGGCGCGATGGCCGGCGCGCTGCCGGCCTGGGTGCGTCGCCGGACCTCGCGCCGGACCGAGATGAACCTTCCGACCTCGATGTTCCGGAACGCCGCGACCGGGTCCGGCGCGCCGGCCTCGAGGGCGTCGAGCCAGGGGTCAGCCACGACCCGCGCCCCGGCGCGAGGACCACACCCTGTGGCGCACCGACCTACAGGCGCTCGTACCGGTCGACGGCGAGCACGAAGACGGTCGCGCCGCCGACCTCGACCTCGAGCGGGTAGGGCATGAAGAACTCGCCGGGCTCCATGATCGGCGGCATCGGGTTGACGACCTGCGTCCTCGACGTGCAGTGCTCGGCGATGACCGCCATCACGTCGTCGACGCGGTCGTCCTCCACCCCGAGGACGATCGTCGCGTTCGACTGCTTGAGGAACCCGCCGGAGGAGTGGAGCCGGGTTGCGCGGTAGTCCTTCTCGAGCAGGCCATCGACCAGCGCGCCGGCATCCTCGTTGTGGATGATCGCGACGATCAACTTCACGGGCGGGAGTATAGGCCCGGGTGAATCGCGTTCCGGAGCGCGAATCGCCGCTCGATCACGTGTTCGATTGACGACCCTCCGCGCCGTCGTATGATCGGCCCGACTTGAGCCCCGACCCCCTCCTTCTCGCGGCGATCCGCGCGGTCGCGCGCAGCGGTGACCCGGACGCCACCCTGAGCGAGCTGCTCGAGATCGGACTGCGTGCGGCGGGCGCGGATCGGGTTGCGGCGTACCTCTGGGATTCCGAGCGGGGCGGGCTCGCCCTCGCGGGCGCGAAGGGCTACGAATCCGGCGCCGAGGAGGGCCTCGAGGCCGCCGTCGCCGAGCCCGACCATCCCGTCCAGCTCGCCGCCCAGGAGCGAATCCAGACGACGGGCGAGGTGACGGAGGGCGGGCGCGTCCTGTCCGCCTGGCCGATCGTCGTCGGGAGTGACGGCATCGAGGAGCCCATCGGCGCGCTGGCGTTCGAGAGCGAGGCCGCGCCGCCGCAGGACGTCGCCGAGCGGATCGCCGCGCTGTCCGACCTCGTCGCCATCGTCGTCGATCGGGCGCGGCTCGTGACGAATGCGGCCGAGCGCATCGACTGGGCGGAGCGCGTCGCCAACTCGGACATGCTCACCGGGCTCGCGAACGCCCGCACGCTGTCGCGGGTCATGGAGCTCGAGATCGCCCGCGCCGCGCGACAGGGCTCCGAGCTGACGATTGCCCTGTTCGACGTCGACGACCTCACCGGCTTCAACGACGCGAACGGTCGCGCCGCCGGCGACGATGTCCTCCGCGAGGTGGCGGCGGTCATGGGTGAGTCGGTCCGGTACGTCGACACCATTGCCCGCTGGGGCGGCGACGAGTTCATCGTCGTCGCGCCGGGCGAGAGGGGCACCACGGTCGCGCGGCGGATCGTCGAGGCGGTCGCGGGTCGCTCGATGGCCGGGGACCGGCGGGCCACGATCTCGGCCGGGCTCGCCCGTTTTCCGCTCGACGGCACGACCGGCGATGACCTGGTTCGCGCCGCGACGTCGGCCCTCCGTGCCGCGCAAGCCGCCGGGCCGGGAACGCTCGCCGAGGCCACCCACGACGCCGGCAACGGGACGGGCGCCTAGGCCTTCCCGGCGCCGACGGCTCGTCAGCTCGTCAGCTCGCCTGGCCGAACGCAACGATCGGCATCGTGGGTGTCGTGCTGTCCGGACCGGGCTCCCTCGTCAGGGCCACGGTCACTCCGGCTCCCAACGGAACCTGGTTCGTGATGAGCGACGCCGTGCCATCGGCACCGACCCGCAGCTCGCCGATCGGGACCGGCGCGAGATCGCCGGCGATGAGCCAGGCCTCGTAGACCTCGGTCCCCGACGTCGGGGCGAGGTCGTGCATGACCATGGCGACCGTGCCGTCCTCGCCGACGGCCGCGAGACCCGACGGTCCACCGCCCTCTGGAGCGGCGGACAGGACCGCGAGCTGCGCGCCGGGCTGCGCCGCCGCCTCGAGGACCTGTTCGACCCCCTCGCGGTAGGCGGCCAGGCCGCTGATCTCGTTCTGGAGCTGGACGTTCCAGACGCCCATCGCGACGACCGCTACTGCAGCAGCCAGGCTGACGGCCGCCCAGACAGGACGACGGAAGACGCTGGTCCAGGCGGGACCCGGCGCGCGCTCCTCGACGACCCTCGGTCGCTGGACGTCCCGAACGGGATCCGCGGGTGGGGTCATCCCACGCTCCGTATCCGCAGCCGCGGCGGCCAGGATCCGATCCTTCAACCCGGCGGGCGGCGCGACCGGCTCGATGACCTCGAACAGCGCCGGCACGACCGAGCGCAGCTCTGCCATCTCCGGGTGCGCCTCGGGGCACGCGGCGAGGTGGCGTCGGATCGCGTCGGACTCCGCGGCCTCGAGCGCGCCGAGCACGAACGACGGCGCGAGGTCAGCGACCTCGGAGCAGGTCAGGCCGGCGAAGGTGTGCTCAGCCACGGGTCGAGCCCTCGCCGCCGGGCGGCGGCATGAGCGCGGCACGCATGCCCTGGAGGCCAAGCCGGAGCCGGCCCTTGACCGTGCCGAGCGGCACGCCGGTGCGCTCGGCGATCTCCGTCTGGGTCAGCCCGCCGAAATAGGCCAGCTCGATCGCCTCGCGCTGGACCGCGGAGATGGAGCCCATCGCGATCCGGACGGACTCACGATCGAGCCGCAGCTCGACGTCTGCCCACGCGTCCGGCAGGGTCAGCGTGCCGGGAAGGGTGGCCTCGGCATCGGGGAGCTCGACCGTCGGGCGGCGCCGGCGGATGGCGTCGATCGCCCGGTGGTGGACGATCGACAGGAGCCATGTACGGACCGAGCCGCGCGCATCAACGTACCGTGCGGCGTTTCGCCACGCGCCCAGGAATGCTTCCTGGACAACGTCCTCGGCGGCCGCACGGTCTCCGGTGATGCGGTACGCAATTGAGAAGGCCATCGCTCCGTACTGCTCATACAGAAGATCGAGCGCCCCGAGATCGCCGCGAGCAAGCCGAGCCATCTGAACCCGATCGGTCCGGTCTGCATCGGATCCAGCGGGGCCGCGCGCCGCGACCTCGGGGTCGCTCACGGATCCCTTCGCAGGACGGCGCTCAACGGTTCAATCCGCAGTCGCCGGGCCTCTCGCATCGCGGTGAGTGTAGTCAACAGGGTGGACAGATCGCGGCGATTGATCCGCCGCCACGGGCACCGCGTAACAGGGGCGAGGACGGGCCAGAAGGGCCCCGTTCGAAACCGCAGAAACCACGAGCCAAGCGCCGGATCCTGGACGCGTCGATCCGGCGGGAGGGGAGCGGTTTGTCCTGGAGGGGATCGATGCAACGGCTTTCACTTCGCAGTGGCGCGCTGCTCGCAGCAGCCGCCCTGACCCTGGCGCTCGGAGGGGCACCGCTCCTCGTCACGGGCGCCGACCACATTGACGCACCGGCGCTGGGTGGCCTGACCAACATGGCAGGCGAGTTCGCGCCGCACTCCGACCAGGGCGATCGGGACATCAACGACGTCTACGTGTTCGAGGGCAGCAATGCCTCGCGGACGGTGTTGGCGATGACCACCAATCCGGCGGTCAACGTGCCGTCGGTGAACCCGATCGCGTCATTCGGGACCAAGGTCCGCTACGCGATCAACGTCGACCGGAATGGCGACGCGCGGCAGGACCTCGCGTACGTCTGGCGCTTCGGCGCCGCGGGCGCCAGCGGTGCCCAGTCGTACACCGTCACCCGCTACACGGGCTCGAATGCCCGGACGCTCACCTCGGGCGTCAAGATCGGATGGGGCGCCACCGGCGGCTCCGGGATCGGGGAGGCCAAGGGCGGCGCGCGAGTCTTCGCGGGCGTCCGGAGCGACCCGTTCTTCTTTGACCTGACCGGCTTCATCGGCACGGTCTTCGGCATCGGCACGGACGACCTCGAGGTCCTCGACGGGACCGCGTCCGACTTCTTCTCCCCGCTCAACACGAACGCAGTGGTCATCCAGGTCCCGGATGACGCGCTCGGCGCCACGGACATCGGGGTCTGGGGCACGACGTCCTACTGGAACGGCTCGTCCTGGGTGGCGGCCGACCAGATGGGTCGCCCGGCGATCAACACCGTGTTCAACACGAGCCTCGTCGACGGCACCGCCGGCACGACGAAGAACCAGTTCAACACCACGCCCCCGTCGCAGCAGCGAACCGCCTTCGGCGGCAAGTTCCGGACCAACGTCATCACGACCCTGACCAACATCAACCGGGTGCTTGGCACGGACGACGCGTTCGGCTGCATGGACTACGACGCGGCCACGGCCGGCGTCATCGCGGACATCCTCCTGCCCGACGTGATCACGTACGACGTGACCACTCCGGCGGCGGGCCCGCTCAACGGCCGGGCGCTCGCCGACGACGTCATCGACGCGGAGCTGGGTCTCACGACCAATGGCTGCGTGACGAGCGACGGCGTGGGCGCGCACACGGACTACCTCTCGACCTTCCCGTACCTCGGTGTCCCGCACTGAGCTTGCTCTCGTGGGCTGGACGTCGCCGCCGCGGCGTCCAGCCCAAGCCATCGCCTGATCCAACGATCTGACCAAGCGGAGCCTGACTGCATGACCGCCCTCAGCCTGCCCCGTCCCCGCCGCGTCCGGCCCCTCGCCGTCCTCGCGGCGTCCGTCGCGCTCGTCGCCACCGTGCAGGTCGCCGCACAGCTCCGGCCCGTGGCGCCGGCGGCACCGCCGGCCGAGGCGCCGGCCGTCGAAGGGCCCGTCGCGCCCCCGCAGGCGCCCATCGGCAGCGCGTCGGGCAGCCTCGCCCAGATCGACCACTCGATCGCGGCCTGGACCGCGAACCTCGAGGCGAACGCGAAGGACTTCCTCTCGGCGCGGAACCTCGGGCTGCTGTACGAGGCGCGCGCCCGGCTCAGCGGCGACGTCACGGACTACGCGCGGGCCGACGAGGCGGCGACCCGCTCGCTCTCCATTGAGCCCCGCCAGCTCGACGTCCAGGCGCTCCACGCGCGGATCCTCCTGGCGACCCACGACTTCTCGGGCGCACTTGTGGAGGCGTCTTCGATCGACCGTACCGCCCCGGATCAGCCGGCTGTGCTGGCGATCATCGGCGACGCGAGCCTCGAGCTCGGCGATCTCGACGCGGCGGCGGCGATCTATGGCCGGATCGACACGCTCGCACCGAGCCCGGCAGTCACCGCCCGCCTCGCGCGCGTGGCCTTCCTGCGCGGCGATGCCGCGGACGCGGTCGCGCTCGCTGCCTCAGCTCATGCCGCCGCGGCCGCCGACCACGGCGACGGCCCGTCCATCAGCTGGTACGCCTACGTCACCGGGACCTTCTCGCTCGCGGCGGGCGACCTGGAGGGTGCCGCGCGCTGGTTCGACCAGGCCCTCGGCGCCTGGCCGGAGAGCTACCTGGCCCTTGCCGGCGCCGCCCGCGCCGACGCGGCGATGGGCGACGTGGATGCCGCGATCGCCGGCTACCGGGCCGCAGTCGCCATCGCACCACAGCCCGACGCGCTGGCCGCGCTCGGCGACCTCCTCGCGCTGCGCGGTCAGGACGCGGCTGCTGAGGAGCAGTACGCCACGGTCCTTGCGATCGCACGCATCCAGGGCGAGGGCGGGCTCGTGTACAACCGCCAGCTTGCACTGTTCCTCGTCGACCACGATCGTGATGTCGCCGAGGCGCTCAGGCTGGCCGAGCTCGAGCTCGACGAGCGGAAGGACGCCTACGGCTACGACGCGTACGCATGGGCTCTCCTGGCCAATGGGCGAGCGGCCGACGCGGACGCGGCGATGGCCACCGCGCTGGCCACCGGGGCCCGCGACGCGCGGCTCCTGTTCCACGCCGGCGAGATCGCGCTCGCGCTGGGCGACGACGCGCGAGCGCGGGCACTCCTCCAGGAGTCGCTCGCGATCCTTGGTGCGCTGGATCCGCTGTCGGCGGCCCGCGCTGCCGAAACGCTGGCGTCGGTCGATGCTCAGCGCCCAGTCCGATGATCACCTCGAGCCCAGACCAGCTGTCCCTCCCGGCTGAGGCGCGCCGCGCACGGTCCCGCGGCGGCCCCCGCCGGCGCTCCCGGCTGGCCGCGCTCCTCGCTGCCGCCGCGGCAACGGTCGCGGCCCTCGCGCCCGCGACCGTTGTGGCCCACCCGCTCGGCAACTTCACGATCAACCACTTCGCCGCGATCCGCGTGTCGCCGGACAGCATCTCGCTCGATGTCGTCATCGACCGAGCGGAGATCCCGGCGTTCCAGGAGCAGCAGCGGCTCGACGTCGACGGCGACGGCGTGGTCGGGGCAGCCGAGCTCGAGCCGGAGCGGACCACTGCCTGCAGGGCCCTCGCCGGCGACCTCGTTCTCTCGGTCGACGGTTCCGCTTTGACGCCGCGGCTGACCGCAGCGGGGCTGACAATCGCGCCCGGTGCCGGCGGTCTGCCGACCATGCGCCTCGTCTGCGAATACGACGCCGCGCTCGGCACGCCGCTCGCCGGACCGTCGACGATCGCGTTCGAGGACCGGTCGTTCGCCGAGCGAATCGGCTGGCGTGAGATCGTCGTCATCGGCGACGGCGTCACGCTCGCCGGGGCGGACGCGGAGAGCCGGAGTCTGACCGGCGAGGGAATCTCGAGGCGGCTCACCACCTATCCGACCGATCTCCTCGCCCAGCCCCTCGACGTCCGATCGGTCCGCTTCGACGCGGAGCCGGGCGGGCCCGACGTCGCACCGTGGTCGGCCCCCGACGCCCAGCCCATCGACGCGGGCCTGCCCGTGGCGCAGGCGGGCGCCACGACGTCCCTTCCCGGCGTGCCCGGCGGCATCACCGAAGGGCTTGCGGGGCTCATCGACGTGTCGGACCTGAACCCGATCACGATCCTCATCGCGCTCGCGATCGCGTTCGGCCTCGGCGTCGTGCACGCCCTCTCGCCGGGGCACGGCAAGACGATCATGGCGGCGTACCTCGTCGGCGGCCGCGGCTCGACCCGACAGGCCATCGGCCTTGGGCTCGCCGTGGCGGTCTCCCACACGCTTGGCGTCCTGGCGCTCGCCGTGATGACGATCGCGGCCTCGAGTGTCCTGCCGCCCGAGCGCCTGTACCCGATCCTCGGTCTCGCGTCCGGCGCGCTCGTCATCGTGATCGGCGCGTCGCTCCTGTGGTCGCGTCTTCGTGCGTCTCCGTTCGGGGCGGGCCACGGCCATGCGCACGGGCACGGAGATGCGCGCGACCACGGTCATGACCACGCGCACGACACCGAGCCCGGCCATCCGCACCCACACCTGCATGCGCACGGACACGACGACCATTCGCCCGCGGGCGACGGCATTTCCGGGCGGGGCCTCATCGCGCTCGGACTGTCCGGCGGCCTCGTGCCATCGGCCTCCGCGTTGATCCTGTTGCTGGGCTCGATCGCGGCCGGCCTACCGGCGTACGGCTTCGTGCTCGTAGCCGTCTTCGGGTCGGGCATGGCGGCGGTGCTCGGCGGGCTCGGCTTGGCGATTGTCCATGCGCGTCGATTGGTCGGGCGCCGGCATTCGGCCGTCCGATTCGGGCGCCTTGCCCATCCGCTCCAGGTCACGACCGCATCGCTCGTCGTCGTGCTCGGTGTCGTCCTGACGGGGCAGGCGCTGGCGCAGGTCGTCTAGGACGCCTCGGCGGCGCGGACCACCCCGAGGAGATCCTCGAACACCCGGTCGACGTGCCGGGTCGAGTCGACGACCCGCCACCGCTCGGGCTCCTGCGCGGCCAGCTCGAGGAAGCCGGCCCGCACACGCCGGTGAAAGTCGAGGTCGAACGACGCCTCGAACCGGTTGCGTGCCCCCGGTGCCTTCCGGCGCAGGCCGACCTCCGGGTCAACGTCGAGGAGGATCGTCAGGTCCGGGGCCAGGCCGCCGGTGGCCACGTCCGCGATAGCCCGCAGCTCGTCGACCGGCAGGCCGGCACCGTGGCCCTGGTACGCGAGGGTCGAGTCGGCAAACCGGGCGCAGAGCACGATCTCGCCGGCCTCGAGCGCCGGGCGGATCACCTCGGCGACGAGCTGCGCGCGCGCGGCATTGAACAACAGCGCGTCCGCGCGGGCATCGATCGCGAGGTCGCCGGACGAGCGCTCCAGGAGCAGTGCCCGGACCCGTTCGCCGAGCGGCGTCCCACCGGGCTCGCGCGTCAGGCGGACGGCGTGGCCACGCAGCTCCAACGCCTCCGCAAGCCGCCGCGCGAGCACGGTCTTGCCCGCCCCCTCCGGCCCCTCCAGCGTGATGAACCTCCCTACCACGGGAGGGAGTGTAGGAGGCCGTCTCCGGACGATGGGTGGCGGGCGGCGGGCGGCGGACCGGCCGGGCGAAGCAACAGTCGCATACGGAGTGGGCGTGGGTTGCGAGCCCGACCGGGTCGACGCCGGACAGGACCCGGCGGCCGGAGGTTCTTGCTACGCTCCCGGACCCAAATGCGAGATTTGACCAACCGCGTCCTCGACACCGCGGCACAGCTCGGCGCGACCTACGCCGACGTCCGAGTCATTCGTCGCCGCGACGAGTCGATCACCGTCAAGAGCGGCCGGGTCGAGGGCGTCGCCATGGGCGAGAACGACGGCTTCGGCGTCCGTGTCGTCGTGGACGGCGCGTGGGGTTTCGCTGCCTCGGATCGGCTCGAGCTCGAGGAAGCAGATCGCGTCGGCGCCCTCGCGGTCCGGATCGCGAAAGCGTCGTCGACCGCGCTCCGGCGCCCCGTCGACCTGGACGGTCGGCCGCCCGCCTCCGGGGCCTACGAGACGCCCGTCGAGGAGGACCCGTTCAAGATCCCGCTCGAGCGCAAGATCTCCGACCTCGTCGAGGCCGACCGAGCGGCGGGGGCGGTCGAGGGGGTGACGTTCACCGAGTCCATGTACTCCGGGCATCGCGAGTGGAAGACGTTCGCGGCGACCGACGGCAGCTTCACCGAGCAGGTCATCACCCAGGTCGGGACCGCGGTCGAGGCGAATGCGATCGAAGGCGACGAGCACCAGCGTCGGAGCTACCCCGATGCCGGCGGCGGCTACCAGGCGGCGGGGTACGAGTACATCCGCGGCCTCGACATGCTCGGCAATGCACAGTCGGTCGGCGATGAGGCAGTCGCGCTGCTCCACGCGCCGCAGTGCCCGCCGGGCGTGCGGACGATCGTTCTCGACCCGTCGATGCTGTACCTCCAGATCCACGAGAGCTGCGGTCATCCTTCCGAGCTGGACCGCGTCTTCGGGACTGAGGCGTCCTACGCGGGCACCAGCTTCCTCACGCCGGACAAGCTGGAGGAGGGCTTCCAGTACGGCTCCGAGCTCGTGACGATCGTCGCCGACGCGACCGCGCCCGGCGGGATGGGCACCTTCGGCTGGGACGACGAGGGCGTGGCGGCCCAACAGGTGCCCCTCGTTCAGAACGGCCGGTTCGTGGGCTACCTGTCCTCCCGCGAGACGGCGCCGCGGGTTGGGCGGCAGTCCGGCGGCGCCATGCGCGCCGACGGCTGGAACCGGATCCCGCTCATCCGCATGACCAACGTCAACATGGTGCCGGTGCCGGGGATGAGCCTCGACGAGATCGTCGCCGACACGGACGACGGCCTGTACCTCGCGAACAACCGGAGCTGGTCGATCGACGACCGGCGGCTCAACTTCCAGTTCGCGACCGAGGTCGCGTACGAGATCAAGGGCGGCAAGAGGGGCCAGCTGTACAAGAACGCCACGTACACGGGCATCACCTACGAGTTCTGGCGCTCGTGCGACGCGGTCGGCGACGACCGGAGCTACGTGATGCTCGGCACCCCGAACTGCGGCAAGGGTGAGCCGTCGCAGACGGCGCGCGTCGGGCACGCGGTTCCGGGAGCGAGGTTCCGCAATGTCCAGGTTGGGGTCGGCAAGTGGTGAGCCGCCCGAATAAGCTCGCAAGCCCCGAGGCATCAGCGTCGACACCCGCCGCGACGGCCGATCTCGCACGCCGCGCCGGCGCGGAGGACCCCGAGGCTGCGCTCGCGCTTGCCGAGGACGTCCTCGGTCGGGCGCTGCGAATTGGCGCCACGGAGGCCGAGGTCCTCGTCATGGCCGGCGACTCGGCGCTGACCCGGTTCGCGAACAGCGAGATCCACCAGAACGTCGCCGAGCGGAACCTCACGGTGAGCCTCCGGCACGTCGTCGGGCGCCGGATCGCGGTGGTCTCGACCGGGCGCGTCGATGCGGAGGGCCTCCGGTCGCTCGTCCACCGTGCGGCAGCGATCGCCCGGAGCTGCGAGGAGCTGGAGGACTGGGCGGGCCTGCCCGCACCGGCGGACGCTGCCCGATCGATCGGGTCGACGATCGGCTGGAGCGACGCAACTGCCGTCGCAACGCCTGAGTTCCGCGCCGATGGCGTCCGCGCCGTCATCGCCGCCGCGGACGCGGTCGGCGTCCTGGCCTACGGCTCCTTCTCGACCGAAGCGGAGGCCGTCGCGGTCGCCAACTCGGCGGGCATCCGCGCCGCCGAGCAGCGGACGTCGTCGCAGCTGCTGACCGTCCACATGTCGCCCGACGGCGGGACCGGCTACGCCGAGTCGGTGGGCATGGACGCCACGACGATCGACGCCGCCGCGGTCGGGCGCGAGGCCGCCACGAAGGCGCGCGCCAGCGATCGGCCCGTGACGGTCGAGCCCGGCGACTACCCGGTCGTCCTCGAGGAGTACGCGGTCGTCGACGTGACGGACATGCTCGGCTACGTCGGCTTCTCCGCCCTCGCGGTGCAGGAGGAGCGGTCGTTCGCGGAGCCGGGCCGCAAAATCGGCACCGAGCTCGTGACGATCATCGACGACGGCGCAGATACGGCGGGCCTGCCGATGTCCTTCGACTACGAGGGCGTGCGCAAGCAGCGGGTCTCGCTCCTCGAGGCGGGCGTCTGCCGGGACGTCGTGTACGACTCGCAGACCGCCGCCCGCGCGGGCCACATCTCGACCGGCCACGGCCTCCCGGCGCCGAATCCCTGGGGTCCGTTCCCGCTCAACGCGGTCATGTCAGCCGGCACGACGCCACGGGAGGAGCTGATCGGCGGCCTGGACCGTGGCCTGCTGGTCACGCGGTTCCACTACACGAACGTGGTTCACCCGAAGCTCGCGATGATCACCGGCATGACCCGCGACGGCACGTTCCTCGTGGAAGGTGGCCGCATCGTCGGGCCGGTCCGCAACCTGCGCTTCACGCAGTCCTACCTCGAGGCGCTCGCCGGCGTGTCCGCCGTGAGCAGCACCCGCAAGACGCTCAAGGGCTTCCTCGGCGCCGCGGTGGTTCCGGCCCTCCGCATCGACGCCTGGACCTTCACGGGCGTCACCGAGTTCTAGGCTGCTCTGGCGCGCGACCGGCGCACGGGACACCTCGCTCAGGCCGGCGCGACCGTACGGCCCCTCGTCAGCTGGTCCCCAACGCAAGCCCCAGCAGGGCTTGGCTCGCCAAGCGTTCCGTCCACCGGACGCGGGGCTGCGGTGGAACGCCACGCGAGCCAACCGCCGGATATCTGGTTCGGCACACTGGTCTGCGGAGTGCCGATCAGGCGAGCTGACGCTCCGCGCCGTCCTATTTCCACGTCCGCACGTCCGGCGAGAGGGGCGCTGGCCCCGACAACCACCGGAGCATCGCCCGCCGGACTTGATATCCGTCCGTTCGCACGCTCGTCGATCAAGCATGGTCGGCCCAGGTGCGTCGGGCAAGGTGGTCCGATACGCCGCGGTGAAGCGGCTGCCGCGATGATCCAGCAGTGCCAAGCCGCTCGAGCCGCCTCGACGACGCCCTCGCCATCTCGGATCGCCTTCGTGTCGACATCGCACGCGAGGTCCGGGCTGCACGGCGCTCGCAGGCGATCAGCCAACGAGAGGCCGGAGCGCGCGTGGGCATGTCCCATGCGCAATTCGGGCGCATCGAGCGCGCGCTCTTGCGACAGGTGACGCTTGACCAACTGAGTCGATCCTGCTCCTCGGTCGGTCTGCAGCTTGTCGCTCGCGCCATGCCCGGGGCGGGAGCGACAGTCGATGCCGGGCAACTTGGAATTCTCAGCCGGTTTCGAACGCTCCTGCCTCCCCAGACGCCATTCGACACGGAAGTTCCGCTGCCAATCCCGGGCGACCTTCGGGCATGGGATGGCATCTTCACACTTCAGCGCGTGCTGATCGCGGTCGAGGCGGAGTCGAGGCTCCAGGATCTGCAGGCACAGGAGCGGCGTTGGCGGCTGAAGCTTCGCGATGGCGGCGTGGAGGTCCTGATCATCGCAGTGGCCGACACTCGGTGGAACCGAACCGTCCTGGACGAGCATCGGGAAGCACTGCGCGGAGCATTCCCGCTCGACGGGCGCCAACTTCGACCAATGCTTCGTGCAGGTCGAGCCCCGGAGGCAGGCGGAATCATCGTGCTGTAGAGGGCTACGATCGGCGGGTGGATGGAGGGGAGGCACGGCGCAACGTTCGGGCGAGGCTGGGGTGGCCGGCGGATCCCGCGACGCATCGGCGGATCCGGCGGTTGTGGCAGCGGCATTCGATTGCGGAGGACCGCAGGGATATCGATGGGTTGATCGCGACGCTCGCGCCCGAGTGCGTCTACGAGATCGTCGGGACGGGCCTGCGCTGGGAGCGTCGCGAAGGCGCCCGTGCGTTCTACACGGAGCTGTTCGCGGCGTTTCCGGACAACAAGTTCGCGCTCACGGATATCGTCATCGGGCCGCAGGGCGTGTTCGAGGCGGTCGTCCTCGAGGCGACCCACCGAGGGCCATTCGCAGGGCTTGCCCCCAGCCGGCGTCCCGTGCGCCTGGAGCTCGCGATCCTGTTCCCCTGGGATCCCGAGGCACAGCTGTTCGACGGCGAGCAGATCTTCATCGACCGGGCAGCGCTCACGGTGGGCGGCTGACCGGACGCGCTTGAGGGAGGCGGCGATGCGAACGGCGGTCACCGAGCGACTGGGAATCGAGCATCCCGTCATCCAGGCGCCGATCGGTGGTCTGTCCGTGCCGGCCCTCGCGGGCGCGGTCTCGAATGCCGGAGGCCTCGGCATGATGGCGATCACCTGGCTCGAGCCCGACGAGATCCGGGCCGCAATCAACGAGGTTCGGGCCGCGACCGAGCGCCCGTTCGGCGTGAACGTGATCATCGATCCGCAGGACCCGCCGCAGGGCGAGCGGGTCGCGGTCGCGCTCGAGGCGGGCGCTCCCCTCCTGTCCTTCTTCTGGGGCGACCCTGCGCCGTACGTCGACCGGGTCCATCGCGCCGGTGCGCTCGCCACGCTGACCGTGGGCAGTGCCGATGAGGCGCGGCGCGCGGTCGATGCCGGGGTCGACATCATCGTCGCGCAGGGCTGGGAAGCTGGTGGCCACGTCTGGAGCGAGGTCTCGACGCTCGCCCTCGTGCCGGCGGTCGTCGATGCCGTGCCGGGGACCCCGGTCATTGCGGCCGGTGGGATCGCCGACGGGCGGGGTCTCGCCGCGGTCCTCGTGCTCGGGGCCGGCGCGGCCTGGATGGGCACGCGCTTCGTGGCCAGCGCCGAGGCGCCGGCCCATCCGCGCTATCACGAGCGGCTCCTCGCGGCCCGCGAGACGGACACGTTCCACAGCCAGCTGTTCAACGTCGGGTGGCCGAACGCGTCCCACCGCGTGCTGCGAAACGCGACGATCGAGGCATGGCTGGCCGCCGGCTCACCCCCGTCCGGGGATCGACCCGGGGAGGGCGAAGTCCTGGCGACCCGCGCCGACGGCAGCGAGATCGTCCGCTACTCCTCGATGTCTCCTCGGACAGGGACGAAGGGCCGGATCGACGAGCTCTCGCTGTGGTCCGGCCAGAGCGTCGGGCTGGTCCACGCGGTGCTGCCCGCTGCCGAGATCGTCCGGCGAACGGTCGCCGAGGCGGAGGCGATCCTCGCGAAGCTGGCTTCCTAGGCCTGGTACGCGACCTCGCCGTGCACGGCGAGGTCGAGGCCGACCTCCTCCTCGTGCTCGGGCACGCGCAGGCCCAAGACGAAGTCGACGACCTTGATGATCGCGAACGTCGCGACGGCCGCATAGGCGATCGTCGCCCCGACCGCGACCACCTGGGTCACCAGCTGGCCGGCGTTCCCGTCGACAAGGCCCGGGAAGGCGTTGATCGCGGTGGTCGCGAAAACGCCCGTCGCGATCGCGCCGAACGTGCCGCCGACACCGTGGACGGCGAAGACGTCGAGCGCGTCGTCGATCCGGAGCCGCTCGCGCAGGAGCGTCGCGCTGTAGCACAAGCCACCGACCGCGAGGCCGATGAGCACCGCGCCGCCGGCCGTCACGTAGCCGGACGCGGGCGTGATCGCGACGAGCCCGGCCACCGCGCCACAGGCGGCCCCAAGGACGCTGACCTTGCCCTTGTGGAAATAGCTCACGAGGACCCAGCTGATCGTCGCGGCGCCGGCCGCGGTGTTCGTGACGACAAGGGCGTTCGCCGCGAGCCCGCCGGCCGACAGCGCGGACCCGGCATTGAACCCGAACCAGCCGAACCACAGGAGCCCGGCGCCGAGCACCGTCATGGGGATGTCGTGCGGCTCCATCCGATCGCCGTTGGTGTGGCGTCGGCCGATGGCCAGCGCCGCGACGAGCGCGGCCACGCCCGACGAGGCATGGACCACCGTGCCGCCGGCGAAGTCCAGCGCCCCGAGCTTGAACAGCCAGCCGTCAGTCGCCCAGACCCAGTGCGCGATCGGCGAGTACACGAGCAGCGACCAGAGGACGGTGAAGATCACGAAGCTCCGGAAGCGCTTCCGCTCGGCGAACGCGCCGCTGATCAATGCCGGCGTGATCGCGGCGAACATCAGCTGGAAGCCGGCGAACAGGACGAACGGGATGGTCGTGCCGTACGTCTCGTTCGGCTCGAGCCCGACGTTCGTAAAGCCGAGGAAGTCCGCGCCGCCGATGAGGCCCAGCCCGGTCACGTCGCTGCCGAACGCGAGCGAGAAGCCGACGAGGACCCAGACGACGCTCACGAGGGCCAGCCCGAAGAAGCTGTGCATGATCGTCGAAAGGACGTTCTTGCGCCGGACGAGGCCGCCGTAGAACAGCGCGAGCCCGGGGAGCATGACCATCACCATGGCCGTCGCCACGAGCATCCAGGCCGTATCGCCGCTGCTGATCCCCTGCACCAGATCCACCTCCAGCTGCGGTGAACTTATGCACCACGACGTGAAACACAACCTGGGAAGTCAGTATGGCGGTGGGAATCTGCGGTCGTCCGGCTTTCGGCGCGGGTAACCTCCTGCTGGACTAGTGCATTTCGCACATATCAGCCGAATCCAAAGGGTCGGCGGGTCAGCGCCAGGGGGTCTTCGCCTCGTCCGGGTACAGCCGCACACGCCGGTACGGCTCGCGGCCACGGGAGCGAGAGACGAGGTTGGCCCGCTCGGCCATCTGGTGCTGGAGGCGCCGGATGTAGGCGTTCTGCGGCGAGAGCTCGACCGCCTCGGAGCGGTTGAGCACGAGGCCGATCGCCTCCTCCGTCTCCCGGAGCGCCGCGTCGCGCGGGTCGATCTCGAGCGCGAAGATCGAGGTCAGCGACGACTGCATCTGGGGGATCGTGTTCGTCTTGAGGACGTAGATCGGCATGGCCCGCTCCTCGGCCTCGCGGACCATGGGCGTCTTCTGCTTGTACTCGCTCCGGATCGTCATGACGACGTCGGCCTCGTCGACGTCCCGCGCCACGATCACCGGGAGCTGGAGCTCGCGGATGGCCTGCTCGAGCCGCTTCCGGCTGATGCCCTGGGGGAGCACCCGCAGGGTCGGGAGCGCCTCGGCGTCGGCGACGTGCAGGGCTGGACCGGCCTCGTCCACCTCCGCGCCGACGGCTCGATCCATGAGCGCCTCGTCGTCCGCGGCGAGGTCCGCGACGTTCACGGGACCCGTGCCCTCGTCGGCCTTCAGCGTGTCGATGGCCTTCGATGCCGACTCGCGCCACTGCCGTTGCCGCGACAGCTCACGCGCGTCGCGCGCCCGTGGCTCGGGCACGGGTGCGGTCCCGCGTTCCACGGGACCGCGGTCCGCGATGTCCCCGGCAACGAACGGCACCTCCACGCGCGCCCCACCGGCGCCCGCCGGGGCGGCAGGCGCGCTCGACGTTCTGCCCGGACGCCACGAGCCGGACGCGCCGGGCCGGAACCCGGGCCGCGAGCCGCGGTCGCCGGGCAGGAAGACTCCGCCGCCGCGGAAGCTGGAGTCGCCGCGCCAGCCCGCCTCGGTGCGCCACGAGCTCCCGGCACCGATGAGCCCGGAGAACCGGTCGGCGGCGATCTGCTCCCTGGGCGAGGGGCGCGGTCGGGACTGCGATCGGTGCACGCCCTCCTCGTCGCGCCAGCGCAGCTCCGGCGCGACCGGGTCCCCGCGCAACAGGGCGTCGACCGTGTCTGCGACGTCGCCGTGGACGAGCACGCGCTCCCGGTCCTGGATTTCGATCACGACGTCGAACGTCGGCGGGGCCTTGCGCTCGAGGACGCTCTTCTGCGTCCGGCGCCGCCTCGCCTCCTCGTCGCCGAGCGTGACGCTCTGGATCCCGCCGATCAGGTCGGACAGGGTCGGATTGAGCATCAGGTTGTCGAGCGTGTTGCCGTGCGCCGTCCCGATCAGCTGGACGCCGCGCTCGGCGATCGTCCGGGCGGCGGCCGCCTCGAGCTCGGTCCCGATCTCGTCGATGACGATGACCTGGGGCATGTGGTTCTCGACCGCCTCGATCATCACCTCGTGCTGGAGCGAGGGCGTGCGGACCTGCATCCGGCGGGCCTTGCCGATCGCGGGATGCGGGATGTCACCGTCGCCGGCGATCTCGTTCGACGTGTCGACGACGACGACACGCTTGTCGAGGTCATCGGCCAGGACGCGCGCCGCCTCGCGGAGCATCGTCGTCTTGCCGATGCCCGGCCGACCCATGATCAGCAGCGACTTCCCGGTCTCCACGAAGTCGGCGATGATCTCGATCGTCCCGTACACCGCCCGACCGATCCGGCACGTGAGCCCCACGATCTTGCCGTTGCGGTTGCGAATGGCCGAGATCCGGTGGAGCGTTCGCTCGATGCCCGCCCGGTTGTCGTCGCCGAAGCTCCCGATGTGGTCGACGACGTAGCCGATGTCGGCCTCGTTGATCTCGCGCTCGAGCAGAGCAACCTCCGAGTCCGGGTAGCGCGCCTCCGGCCGGCGCCCGAGGTCCATCACGACCTCGATCAGCTCCGCCTGATCCGTGAGGGCGTGAATCGCGTCGACGATCTCCGGGGGCAGCGCGGCGAGCAGCACGCCGAGGTCGTCGGCCGTCTCGTGCGGCGCGAGCGACTCGTGCGGCAGGGCCAGTTCGACAGGCGAGACCTCCTCGGGCGGAGGTGTCGCCTCGGGCAGAGGCGCCGCCTCAGGCGGAGGCGACACCCCTGTACTTTCGCGGCGGTCGTCAGGAGCCACGGGTGACCTCCCACGGACGCACGGCCGCCGGCACGAGGCTTGGCTCGGCGACGCGAACGAGGGTTTCCTTCAGAAGCAGGGTGACGGTGGCGATCTCGGCAAATCCTGCCTCCTCGAGGCGTCGATCGGCCGGCGACTCGTAGGTTCGCACGGGAGCGAGGACGCCGTGATTCGGCCGGTTCGTGCCGTTCTTCCCGGTCTGGCGTGCAATCTCGCCGAGCCCGAAGCTGATCAGATCCGCGAGGTCGACCTCGGGCCGCCCGAGGAGTCGCAGGTAGTGCGGCTGGTCCTCGCGCGCGACGCCGATCTGGATGAACGCATCGAGCTTGACGCCGTCGGCGCCGTCCTGGACGTACGCGTCGAGATCCGCGAATCGGAGGATCGGCGCGAGCGAGCTCCGTGGCACGCGCCAGTTCGAGCCTTGGCGTTCCCAGTCCGGGATTCGGAACGCCTCCAGGCGCTGGACCGGCGCGGGCGTCACTGAGCTGTAGAGCTGCATGAGCGCGTTCGCGTCGACAGGCTTCGCGGCGCGGATGCGCGCCTTCGCCGCGGCCGCCTCGGTCCACGGCGCGGTCAGTGCCTGGTCCGGCGGGCGGTACAGGACCCGCTCCTCGCCGTAGCGCATGAAGCCGGCCTGCATGAACAGCTCGACGTTGTCGTCGGCGTCCGCGCAGGCGACGTGGAACCGAGCTGCGCCGCGCTTCTGGCCCTCGCGCAGGATCTGCTGGACCAGCCGGAACCGAATCTCGCCCGGTCGTGACGGCCCGCCGGCCTCCGGGCCTATGGCATCGAGCTCGACGATCGTCCAGTCGTCGCGCCAGTTCTCGCGCTCGACCCGAACGAGGCCTGCGACGTGGCGGTCAGCCTCGAAGACGAACAGGAGGTCGTGCGGCCGGAACGCCACGAGCGGCAACCGGAACAGGCTGAACACGCCGATCGGCGGCCCGTTCACCGGCAGGCCGAGGGTGCGCGACCCGGATCCCTCCGTCTGCGCGATCCGCGACAGCTCGCCGAGCGCGGCCAGGTCGGTCAGGCGCGCGGCCCGGACCTTGCCCGTCGGCTTGCCCGGGCGGACGTCCCCCCGCTCGCGGCTCATCGGGGGAGACTCGCGCGGCGTGTCGGGTGGGGGCGCCGCCCCGAGCCCTCGCCGGGGTCGTCGTGCTCGGCGGCCATCGTCGCCACGAGCCGGTGGAAACGCGACTCGCCGGCAAGCTCCGGGTGGAACGCCGTCGCAAGCACGTTTCGCTCGCGCACCGCCACGATCCGGCCGTCGTCGAGCGTCGCCAGGACGTCCACGCCGGGCCCCACACGCTCGATGACCGGCGCGCGGATGAACACGCCCCGGACCGGCTGGTCGCCCATCACGGGGACGGTCAGCTCGCCCTCGAACGACTCGAGCTGACGACCGAAGGCATTCCGCCGGACGCTGACGTCGAGGAGCGGCAGGACCGGCTCGTCGCCGTCGACGATGTCCTTCGCGAGGATGATCATCCCGGCGCACGTGCCGAACACCGGCGCGCCCGTTGCCGCGAGGTCGAGCAGCGGCTCGCGCAGGCCCCAGCGGTCGATGAGGCGGCGCATCGTCGTCGACTCGCCGCCCGGCAGGCACAGGCCGGAGAGGCCGTCCAGATGGGCGGGCAGCCGCACCTCGACGGACTCGACCCCGATGGAGTCGAGCATCGCGGCGTGCTCCGCGAAGTCACCCTGCAGCGCGAGGACCCCGATCCTCATCGTTGGTCGGCCAGCGAGTCGTCTGGAACCTTCACCCGGCGCCCGCCTTTCGGCGGCTCACCAGCCGCGGACCGCCAGGCGCTCTGCCTCGGGGATCTGCTCCATCGCCAAGCCCCGCATCGGCGAGCCGAGGCCCTTCGAGACGTCGGCCAGGATCTTCGGGTCGTCGAAGTGGGTCGTCGCCTGGACGATGGCGTTCGCCATCCGGGCCGGATCCTCGCTCTTGAAGATCCCGGACCCGACGAACACGCCCTCCGAGCCGAGCTGCATGACCAGCGCGGCGTCGGCGGGGGTCGAGATCCCGCCCGCGACGAAGTTCACGACCGGCAGCTTGCCGTTCTCGGCGACGTCCTTGACGAGCTCGTACGGCGCCTGGAGCTCCTTGGCCGCGACGAACAGCTCGTCGTCGCGCATGCCCTGGAGCCGGCGGATCTCGGAGAGCACGTCGCGGAGCTGGCGGACCGCCTCGACGACGTTGCCCGTCCCTGCCTCGCCCTTCGTCCGGATCATCGCGGCGCCCTCGTTGATCCGCCGGAGCGCCTCGCCGAGATTCCGGCAGCCGCACACGAAGGGGACCTTGAAGGCGTGCTTGTCGATGTGGTTCGTCTCGTCGGCGGGCGTGAGGACCTCGGACTCGTCGATGTAGTCGACGCCGAGCGCCTCGAGGATCTGCGCCTCGACGAAGTGTCCGATCCGGGCTTTCGCCATGACCGGGATGGTCACCGCGTCCATGATCCCCTCGATCATCGACGGGTCGGACATGCGGGCGACCCCGCCCGCCGCGCGGATGTCCGCGGGCACGCGCTCGAGGGCCATGACGGCGACCGCGCCGGCATCCTCGGCGATCTTGGCGTGCTCGGCCGTGACGACGTCCATGATGACGCCGCCCTTGAGCATCTGGGCCAGGCCCTTCTTGGTCGTCCAGGTGGACGTCTCTGGGCTCATGTGTGGATGGTTCCTCGGTTACTGGGTTCGTGCCTGTCGATCGCCGGCCCCGGGGTCATGCCCGTTCGGGTCCTCGAGCCGCACGCGCCCGAGCAATTATCGCACGAGAGATTTGGACCACTGAAGTAGCGCATTCGGGTCGGTCGAGTGACCGTTCATTGAAGAATGCTCCCGAATCGCCGGGTCGCGGAGAGTCCAGCCGTCGTTCAGGACGACCGGAGCCACGCGTGGGACATCGTGCACCCGTTCTCGAGGTACGCCTCGCCCGTTTCGAGGTTCACGAGACCGGCGTCGCATACGCCGAGCCGACTCACGCGGACATGGACCCATGAGCCCGCGATCTCGACCTCGTCGACGTACGCCCAGTCCGGAAGCCGTCCGACTGCCGAGAAGCGCAGCGGCGAATCGGGCCGGGGGTCGTTGATTCGAACGAGTTCGCGACCTCGATCTGTCTCGGCGACGACGTAGAGTTGGCGCCCGTCGCGGGACCACAGCTCGGTTCGGCCGTCCAGGTTGCGAAGCCGGCCGGGCAACCGGAAGGTGAAGTCACCGGGAAGGCCAATCCCGGGCGACAGGGTTATTCGGTTCGCCCCGGTGCTCCACGCGGCAAGGCCGGTTCGGACGCTCACGCCCCTCGTTCCCGTCCCGATGGCATCGATCGGTTCGTCGAGGGTCAGGTCCCGGACCCGTCCGTCGGAGAGCCGCAGCACGCCGACCCAGTGCCGCTCCACGTCGCAGTAATCAATGCAGCCGTTGCGCTCAATCAGGATCGACGAGCCATCCGCCGTCCAGCCGACGACCTGGTTCCAGGCGTCGTCGTTGCCGACCCGGGTCCGGTGCGTCACCTGCTCGTTCAAATCGAACCAAAGGAAGCTCCTTGTCCTGGTGGAACCGAGTCCGATCGCCATGCCGTCGGGCCGCCACGCGCCCGGGCTTCGGTCCTCTGGCCAATCCGACGGCAGCGTCAGCGGTTCGATGACCGGCTCCGTCCCCGGATCGCGTCCCGGCTCGGGCGTCCACAGGAAGAGCCGGTGATCGCGACGATGGCCGTACGCGACGAGCACCGTCGATGTCCCCGGTCGAGGCGCGACGTGAACGCCGACGTCGTGACGCGCGACATCACGGAAGATCGCCGGTGGGAGCTCGTCGATGACGGCAAAGCCACCATCCGTCGATGGCCCCACCAGGCGGACCCTCGCGATCGCGGTGCAGTCGGCAGCGTCGTAGTCGACCCAGCCCGTGACGAGCCACGGCGCATCGGCGACGAGCTCCAGAGCCGGATCTGGCGGTTCAGAGGGTTCGAGAACCGCGGGCGGGAGCGCGGGATCGGGCAGGCCGGTACCGCCGTGGATCGCAAGGAGCGAGCCCATCCAGGTCTTCGCCGGCCGCGGCAGCTCGATAGATCGACCGGAGGCGAGATCGATCAGGATCATGGTCGAGCCCGTATCACCCCAGCCACTGAATCCCACGAGAGCGCCGCCCGCGCCGAAGACGACGTTGTGCGGCGACGATGTCCCCGCCCACACCTCACGAGTCGGGTTCGTCAGGCTTGCAACCCGGACGGAGTAGCGAGTCACTCCGCAGTCATCTTCGCCGGAATACGCTGTCAGGAGAATGCGGTCCCCACTCGGGAAGAACCCGAACCACCGATAGCTTTGGGCGGCATCGACCGGCCGTGTCACTCCAGTCCGCAGGTCGCCGATGACGAGCTCGTCGCTGTCGTAGTTCTCCGCCACCCAGAGCCCGGTTCTGGGTGCGACGTCGTACGAGTACGAGGAATGCGGCGGCGCATCGACCGGTGGCCCCGCGATCGGGCGAACCTCTGCTGTCGCAACGTCGACGATCTGGAGGGTCGGCCCGACCAGCGGGTCACGCGTTTCCCTTCGAACAACGACGTTCGGGCCATTTCCCTCAAACCCCTGCACCCACCCCTGACCGAGCGGGACGCTCCACGTGCGGCCGCTGCTCGCCTCCAGGACGAATGCGTGGTTGGCTCCCCTCGATACGAAACCGGCCCAGTACGCCCCGTCCGGTGACCAGACCCCAAACGAGAAATCCATCGCCGGGGCCTCAACTCGCCACGGGGGGGCCCCGCTTGGGTCAGTCACGTCGACTGGCGCGAGGATTCGCTGCCCATCGCCGGATCGCGCGACCAGGATCGCTTCGCGCGTCGGCCCGACGAGGAAGACGACATCGCCCTCGTCCTCGGCCGGATACGAGGCGAGCTCGACTGGGTCGGATCGTCCGTCCAGCCGGCGTTCGTACAGCGTCTCGCGGCCGTGGCCGAGGATCGAATAGAACACGGTCGGGCCGGCCACCGGAACCGCGGGGCCCTGACTGGTCGATGGGTTTGGAGTCAACCGTGCGATCGGGCTCGCAGGCGCCGTCGACGGCAGCGGCGTTGACGTGCGGAGGGATAGCCCGGCCAGGGCCGCGATCGCCGCGATGGCGACGATCCCGATGTACCGATCTCGGCGCGAAACCTGCACGACCGCCTCTGGGTGCGAGCGATGATCCCTAGTGACGGATCCGGCGTGCCGGGTGTTTCGTCTTAGCGAATGACCGTACGGACCACGCCCGACATCAGCTTCGTGGCGCGGCGCGCGCTCGTCGGCGAGAGGCGCGACAGCGCGTCGACGAGGTCCATGACGTCCTTGTCGTCGAGGCCCTCGAGCAGTCCGACAAGCCGCAAGACCGTTTCGTCGTCGACCTCGCCAAGGACGCGGAGTCCACGCTCGAGCTGACGCGGCTCGAGCTGTGGCACAAGACCGACCGCTCGATCGAACAGTCGAACGAAGACGAGGAAGGTGCTGAGCCATTCGTGCAGCGCGGCGAGCTCGCGGTCATCAGGATGCTCGCGGAGCTCCGCCTCGGCCTCGGCACCGGAGCGCTCGAGCACCCCGATGATCGGGTCGCCCTCACGGGTCTTTCGCTCCGCGACGACCCGTCCGAACCAGCGCCAGTGGTCGCCCACCGCCTGGTAGGCGGCGCCCGCCGGCCCGCGCCGGCCCACGCGTCGCGGCTCCGCGACGCGCTCGATGAGGCCCCAGGATTCCGCCTCCGCGAGCGCGAGGCTCGCGGCGCGATGGGACAGCCCGAGCGCCTCGCGGACCTCTCGTTCGGTGAGCGGCGCCTGGCGGGTCATGAGGTACGCCTGCACGCGTGCGATCGCGGGCGCGACGCCCCAGGCGGCGCCCATCTCGCCCCATGCGTCGGCAAGTCGGAGACGGATCGCCTCCGCAGATGCGGAGGGCGTGGCCTCGTCAGGTGGGTTGGGGACGGTCGTGAGCTTGGCAGCGGGTGCCGTCGTCACCGGTTCAGGGTACCTCAGAGAGAACTTGCCACTTGACGCTAGCACATTTCTAGGTTAGAAACATGCTCGAAACTAGTAGCACGAAAGGACAGACCGTGGTCGCTCAGCGCCGACTGCAGGGCAATCGAGCCTTCGTCCTCGTCGCCGCCGCGGCTTACAACGCCGCGCCGCGACTGTCGGAGCGGCGAGCTCAGAACAGCGGCGCCTGGATCCACTCGCCGAGCGCGGCGACCATTGCGATGAACAGCGGCGAGCTCCAGTCGAGCTCCGACTCGCATGAGTCGAGCCGTTGCGTGGTGCCGCCGACCGAGAACTCGAAGATCTGCTTCTGGCCGTCGAAGGCGATCGGGCACTCGCCGATGAGGGGCTTCGCCCGCATCGCGGCGAAGTCGGTCGTCCGGATGGCGGCGTCGAGGGCCGCGTAGGCGTCGGCCGAGACGCGCCCGAGGTTGCCCTCCGGCGTCTCGACATCGTGGACTCGGCCGTCGCGCTCGAGGACAACCGCGGAGTCGCACGGGCCATCCATGCACATCCCGCCCTCCAGGCGGACGGTGAGGAGCGGCCCGGTGCCGGGCACGGCGAGGTTCGCCGCAGCGTTGCAGCCGGCGAGCGCACCGGCGACGACGGTCAGCAGCATGGCCAGCCGAATGAGCCGGGCGCGGATCACCGCACGGAGCGGGACGCGGAACGGGCTGCCGGCGAACGGGCGCGAGGGGATCATGGCGGCTCGACGGCGGAGGCCGGCAGAAGGTTCCCGGTTACCCGGGCCGCCGATCGATCTCCTCGCGGAGCGCGCCGAGGATCTCGAGCTCGATCCGATCCTTTGGGCGGCCGGCCGCTCGCTTCATTGCGATGAGGTCGTCGAGGCCGGCGGCGAGCACCGGGAGACCGAACATGGACACCTTGATCGCATTCCGCTCGAGCGTCTCGAACCCAAGACCCGGATCGGGGTTGGCGAGCAGGTCGAATCGCCCGAATCGCGAGTTCAGCGTGAACACCGCTCCAGCCAGCAGGGTGCGGGCATCGAGCGGCGGCAGTGGTGGAGAATCGTCGGGCAGCCCGTGACGGATCGCCGCGACCTCATGAAGGATGCCCTCGAGACGCTCCAGGTTCGGACGGTCCCACAACGGGACGATGTGCATGTCGGCGGTCAGGGACGGTGAGCCGTGCGCCTGCGCGGCGAGCCCGCCGATCAGGATGAACCTGACGCCACGTTCGGCGAGGAGCTCCAGCAGGCGCTCGGGTCGGAAGATCGTGCCCTCGGTCATTCGGCGATCCGCTTCAGGGTGCGACGAAGTTCGATCAGGCTCCGGTTCTCCTCCACTGCTCGCGCCATGCGGCGATCCGGCGCCAGGTCGAGGCGCTCCCGGATCTGGGGCCGATCGATGCCGATGCCGAGGCGGGGCATCGCCTCGAGACCGAACTCGCAGGCCTCAAGCAAGCGATCGAGCGTCGTCACCCGCGGGTCGACGCGACCGCGCTCGATGCGGGCGATCGTTTCCTGCGGGATCCCTGCTTCCGCCGCCAGCTGGCGCTGCGTCAACCCTGCGCGCCGCCTGACATACCTGACCATCCGCCCAGCCATCGACATCGCCGCCTCCTGATGATGTAAACATCATCAGAGACGCCGACTTGAGCGTCAAGTGCGCGGCCATACACTCCCGGACATGCCCATCCTGCGCTCGCGGCTGGATCCGAACGGCGTCGACGAGCGTGCGAATGCCGAGCGCATGACCGCCCTCGTGACCGAGCTGCAGGCGCGCACGGCTGGCGTGGCCGGGCGCGGCGCGGGTGGCGACGACTCGTCGATCGCGCGACATCGCGAGCGGGGCAAGCTGGTGGTTCGCGAGCGGATCGACCACCTCCTCGACCCGGGCTCGGCCTTCCTCGAGCTGAGTGCGCTCGCCGCGAACGGGCTGTACGACGATGAGGCTCCGAGCGCGGGGATCGTGACCGGCATCGGGAAGGTCGAGGGCACGACCTGCGTCATCGTCGCCAACGACGCCACGGTCAAGGGCGGCACGTACTACCCGATGACGGTGAAGAAGCACCTGCGCGCGCAGGAGATCGCGCTCGAGAACCGGCTTCCATGCGTCTACCTGGTCGACTCGGGCGGCGCGTTCCTGCCGCTCCAGGCCGACGTCTTCCCGGACCGCGAGCACTTCGGGCGGATCTTCTTCAACCAGGCCCGGATGTCGTCGCTGGGCATCCCGCAGGTCGCGCTGGTCATGGGGAGCTCCACGGCGGGCGGGGCGTACGTGCCGGCAATGTCCGACGAGACGGTGATCGTCAAGGGCACCGGCACGATCTTCCTCGGCGGCCCGCCGCTGGTGAAGGCCGCGACGGGTGAGGAGGTCTCCGCCGAGGACCTGGGCGGCGCCGAGGTGCACGCCCGGACCTCGGGTGTCGCCGACCATGAGGCGCTCGACGACGAGCACGCGATCGCGCTCGGTCGGTCGATCGTCAGGCACCTCGAGCGGAAAGCGCCCGATCCGCCCTGGGACCGCCGCGACCCCGAGCCACCCGCCGTTCCGGCAGAGGGCGGCCCGGGTGTTGCCTCGCTGTACGCCGCGATCTCGGCCGACACGCGCCGGTCCGTGCCGGTCCGCGAGCTCATCGCCCGCCTGGTCGACGGCTCGCGCTTCCACGAGTTCAAGCCGCTCTACGGCGAGACGCTCGTGTCCGGCTTCGCGAACCTCGAGGGCTGGCCGGTCGCGATCCTCGCGAACGACGGGATCCTGTTCAGCCAGTCGGCCCTGAAGGGCACGCATTTCATCGAGCTCGCCTGCCAACGCCGGATCCCGCTGGTCTTCCTCCAGAACATCACCGGCTTCATGGTCGGGCGCGAGTACGAGGCCGGCGGCATCGCCAAGGACGGGGCGAAGCTCGTGACCGCCGTGGCGACCGCGGCCGTGCCCAAGTTCACCGTGCTCATCGGCGGGTCATTCGGGGCCGGCAACTACGCGATGGCGGGTCGCGCGTACCAGCCCCGATTCCTGTGGAGCTGGCCAAACTCGCGGATCTCGGTCATGGGCGGCCCGCAGGCGGCGCGGGTGCTCTCGACCGTCCGGGGCGAGTTCAAGTCGGAGAAGGAGCGTGACGCGTTCGAGGCGCCCATCCTCGAGACGTACGAGCGGGAGGGCTCGCCCTACTTCGCGACGGCTCGACTCTGGGACGACGGGATCATCGATCCCTTGGATACGAGGCGCGTCCTGTCGATCGGGCTCGAGGCCGCCCTCCACGCACCGATCCCGGACACGAAGTTCGGCGTCTTCCGGATGTAGGCACGGATCGGGACGGGAGCTGCTCGCGGCGATGCTGTGGCCGCCGTGGCGGCCCAACCTGACGACCCTCCGGCCGGCCCGGACTCGATTGGGTCGAAATCCGACCGCCTGGCCGTCGCCGCGGCCAGATTCAACGAACTTCTGGCCCGTGCTCGGTCGTCGACCGGTCGCTGACGACCCGAAGCGGCCCGTCGCCGGCCGCTGCCGCGCGAACCTCGTCACGTTGGGCCGTCACCGCGGCCAGGTTGCCGACACCCTCGGCGATGCAACATCGCCGGAGCCTCGGACGTTAGGCACTCATGAGAGGGGGCCGATTGGCAACCGATGACCTCGGGGCCGACCGCCGCAGCGACGACCTGGACTCGGCGTTCCGAGCCCATCGGGACTGGCTGGTCCGGCGGCTGGCGCTGATCGTCGGCGACGCAGAGGAGGCCCGCGACCTGGCACAGGAGGCATTCGTGCGCGCTGCCGAGCAATGGCCGCTCCCGGACATGCGTGAGCCGGCACGCTGGCTGTCGACGGTCGGCGTCCGCCTGGCAATCGACGAGCGGCGCCGTCGCCGGCGCTGGGGCTTCCTCGACCTGCGCGAGACCGACGCGACCTGGGCGATCGCCACCGATCCTGACCTGTGGCGGGCGCTCTCGCGGCTCGACCGCCGAACCCGTGCCGCGATCGCCCTCACGACACTCGACGGCTACTCCCAGGACGAGGTCGCCGAGATGCTCGACGCGCCGCGCGGCACCGTCGCGAGCTGGATCTCGCGCGGCCGCGAGCGCCTCCGCGCCGAGCTGGGACCCGATCGATGACCGACGACTTCGACGTCTCGCTTCGGCGCCGCCTGGAGAGGCTGGCTGCCGCTGTCCCGGTCGCAGAGGCGGGCGAGGTCACCGTCCTCGTCCGACAGCCCGTTCGGGCGAGGTCCACCAGCCGGCTCGCCCTGGCCGGCATGCTGCCCGTGCTCGCGGTGGTCGTGATCGGGGTGGTCGTCGCGAACGTCTTTGAGGTCGGCCCGGGACCGGCCGACTCGTCTGCTGGCTCGACGGACGCCGCCAATGGCCCGATCGAGGCAACGACGCGATCCGGCGTTTACGAGCTGACCATCCGGTCCGCCAAAGCCCGCTACGCGGTCGACGATCCGATCGACATCGCGGCCTCGCTCACATTCGTCGGCGAGGAGCTGCCGGGCGGGGTGCAGATCGGCCACGCGCTCGGTGCGAATGAGGGCCCGCTCGGCTTCGGCATCGAGGAGCCCGTCATCGGCGACCTCCGCCTGACGCCCGGTACCGAGGATGCCTGTGCCCGGACGATCCTCGTTCCCGGGCAACCGCTCACCACGACATTTGCGAAGTCGGCCGGCTGGAGCGGCGATGACCCTCGCTCGGACGACTACCTGGCCTTCGTCCAGGATCCGGTGCTTCGGCTCGGCGGCGGCACGTGGCACGTGTACGCCGTCGCGTCGTTCTCACCTGGCGACTGCGGGCCGGA
>Ga0299913_10000300_pt1 | contig 29303 bp, 32 predicted proteins | sample RVTome_9_FD_201360 | JGI IMG/M metagenome (GOLD analysis project Ga0299913, IMG submission 201360) | Soil microbial communities from uranium-contaminated site in the Upper Colorado River Basin, Wyoming, United States - RVT155D38 (version 2) ... | reverse complement strand
ACCTTTCCTGCCAAACTCCTCCTGTCGCTTACCGCTTTGGGGAGAAAGATGCCGGCTTCAGCGCGCCCGCCCCAGCTCGGCGATCGTCGCATCCACCATCGCCTTGTCGGCGCCGGCGTCCATGCGTTCGCGGATCAGGCGGCCGGCGGCGGCGGCGGCCCAGCTCGCAGCCTTCGCCCGCACCGCGTCCACCGCCGCGCGCTCGGCGGCGGCGACCTTGTCCTCGGCGATGCGGGTGCGGCGCTCGACCAAGGCGGCGGCGTCGGCGTCGGCCCGGCGGAGGATGCCTTCGGCCTCGGTGCGGGCGCGCTCGATCATCGTCGCCGCCTCGGCCTCGGCCAAAGCGGCGCGGGCCTCATATTCGGCCTTCAGCGCTTCGGCCTCGGCGCGCAGCTGCGCCGCCTCGTCGAGCTGCTGGCGGATCACGGCGATCTTCTTGTCGAGCGCGCGGCCGATCGCGGCCGGCACGCGCTTCCACAGCAGGATCGCGAACACGACCAGCATCGCCACCGAAATCCAGCCGGTGGCATCGAGCAGGAAGGCGGTCGGCTCCGGCCCGTGGCCGGCGCCGCCGTCGTCCTGGACGCCGTGGGTGAGTTCGGGATCGCTCGCCGTGCCGTGCGGCTCGTCGACGACCGGGGGAAGCGCCTCAGCCATGGGCCAGCTCCGCCTTCACCGCCCGCCCAGCCTCGTCATGCGCGACCGCGAGGCCGGCGAGCTTGGCCACCATCTCGCGGGCGGCCCCGGCGGCGATGCTCTCGATGTCGGCCATCGACGCCGCCGCCGCCTCGCGCAGCCGCGCCTCGGCCGCCTCGACCTCGGCGCGGCTGGCGGCATCGGCCTCGGCCAGCCGCCGCTCGGTGGCGCGGGCGCTCTCCTGCTTGGCGGCCTCGGTGAGCTTGAGCGCCTCGACGCGGCTGGCGTTCATCCGCTCGCGATAGGCCTCCTCGGTGGCGTCGGCGGCGGCGCGGGCGCGCTCCGCCTCGGCGAGATCCTCGGCGATGCGCTTCTCGCGCGCCTCGATCGTCGACTGGATCTTCGGCACCATCGCCTTGGCGATCCCAAAATAGATGATCGCGAGGACGAGCAGCAGCCAGAAGAATTGCGACCAGGCGACTTCGGCGAGCTGGTTGAGCTGGGGCATGGGTTATCCGGGGGCAGTTGCGAGCAACCGTCCCCATCCCTCACGTCAGATGGCGTAGAGGATGATCATCGCCACCGCGAAGGCGATCAGGCCCAGCAGCTCGGCGGCGGCGAAGCCGATGAACAGCCGGCCCTGCTGGCTGTCGGCGGCGGCCGGATTCCTGAGCGCGCCCTGGAGGAACGAGCCGAAGACGATGCCGACGCCGGCGGCGGCGGCGCCGACGCCGATCGCGGCCAGGCCGGCGCCGATGACTTTGGCGGCTTCGAGACTAATCATGGTGTGACTCCCTTGGTGAAACGCGAACGTCAGTGGAGGTTGACGGCGTCGTTGATGTAGAGCGAGGTCAGCAGTGCGAACACATAGGCCTGGATGGCGGCGACCAGCAGCTCGAGCGCGCTGACGCCGATGATGAAGACGAGGCTGAGCAGGCTGATCGCCGGGCCCATCAGCCCATCGGCGTTGAAGCCGGTGACGATGAAGCTGCCGAACACCTTGAGCAGGATGTGGCCGGCGATCATCGCCACGAACAATCGCAGCGCCAGGCTGAACGGCCGCACCAGGAAGGACAGCAGCTCGATCACGAAGATGAGCGGCAGCAGCAGCCGGGGCGTGCCGTGCGGGACGAACAGCGAGAGGAAGTGGAAGCCGTGCCGCCAGAAGCCGACGATCAGCACGATGCCGAAGCTGATGATGGCGAGCACGCCGGTGATCGTGAACTGGCTGGTGACGGTGAAGGGATGGATTCCCGGCACGATGCCGAACGGCATCAGCCCCATCAGGTTGGAGACGAGGATGAACATGAACAGGGTGAACACCCAAGGCGCGTATTTGCGCCCCTCGGGCCCGACGTTGGTCAGCAGCATCGAATCGACGAAGCCGGTGATGACCTCGACCATCAGCTGCCAGCGCCCCGGCACCAGCGCGCGCTTCATGCCGCCGAGCATGAACAGCCAGATCGCGCCGAGCACGAGCAGCATCCACAAGGCGCTGTTGGTGAAGACGAACGGATTGGCACCCTCGAACGAGCCGGCGATCGGCTCGATCTGGAACTGGTGCATCGGGTCGATCCTGGTCTCTTCGGCCACGTTCAAGCTTCCTGCGCCCTAACGCGGGCTTTCCCTCGAAATCCGTACGACGTTCCGGACGGCGATGCCGAACCCGAGGAACATCAGCCCCAGCAGCAGCCACGGCCCGGTTTCCAGCCAGCGGTCGAGCAGCCACCCGATCAGCGCGCTGCCGAGCGGGATGCCGAACAGGTCGGAAAGGATGCGCATGCCCTGGGATCGTCCCACCTGCGGTGCGCCCGCCTTCTTCCCCGTCCGGACCGCTTCTTCCGCCTGCGCCCGCTGCAACCGCCGTTCGAGCGATGTCAGCCGCGCATCTTCGGGAAGCCGAGGGTCCTGCCAGGGCTCGTTCTCCGCCATGCCGTTCTCCCGAGGGACAGGCCCGAAAAGGCACGCTTCAGGGGGGACATGCCGGCGAACGAACCCGCCAAGGCGCGGTTCCTTTAGGAAGCGGGCAAGGGCAAGTCAACCGCTCTGCCGCAGTGCAGCATGGCGCCGGCTTGGGCGACCCGCGACGGGCCGCTATGGTGCGCCCGTGCTGGGCTTCCCGCTCTTGATCGCCGTCGTCGCCGCCGCCGGCGCCGGCGAGCCTCCCAGCTTCGCGGCCGAGGAGCGGACCGACCTGCTCCACTTCTCCTATGGCTGGCCCGCCGAGGTCGAGGCCGAGCCGACCCTGCGCGCGCGGCTGGCCGGCGAGCTGGAGGCAGCGCGGGACGACGCGCGCCGGACCGCCGAACAGGATCGCGCTGGCCGCGGCGGCGATTTCCCTTTCAACGCGCACGATTACGAAAAGGCCTGGCGAATCGCCGGCGGCACCGATCGCTTCCTGAGCCTCGCCGCCTCGACGCACAGCTATACCGGCGGCGCCCACGGCAACCTCACCTTCAGCGCCATCCTCTGGGACCGCCGCGCCGACCGCGCGGCGGAGCCGGCCGCCTTGCTCGGCGCCGGGGCGCTGGAGCGCCTCACGCCCCGCTATTGCGAGGCACTCGACGCCGAACGGGCGGGGCGGCGTGGGGATCCGGTGCAGCGCGACCCGGAGGATCCGTTCGCCGCCTGTCCGGCTCTGGCCGGGCAAGTGCTGGCGCCGGCCGATACCGACGGCGACGGCCGCTTCGACACGCTCGAAGTGCTGATTCCGCCTTATGTCGCGGGTCCCTGGGTCGAGGGGCCCTACGTGCTGGAGGTAGCGCTGCGGGAGGAAGACCTGGCCGGCCTCGCCGCGCAGGTTCGCGACAGCTTCGAAGCCCGCTGACCTCAGCCGCAATGGTCGGGGCGGGGGACCGGCTCGCTGCCGTTGCGGCGACGCCAGACGCCGTCGGGCAGGCGGTAATATTGGCCCGGGCCGACGCGCGCGGCAAAGATCTCGCAGGCGGTGGCGGCGGCGACCTCCTCGATCGTCGCGGCGCGGCGCGAGGCGAGCTGGGTGTAATAAGCGCGGCGCTGGATGTTGACCGCGTCGACCTGGGCGCGGACGTCGGCCGGGGCCGAGCCGACCAGGCCGAGATAGCCGTCGGACTGCTCGCCGACCAGGCCGGTGGCGCGCAGCTGCGCCGACGTGTCCTGCAGGACGAAGGCATAAGCGGTGCCGCCGGCGGCGGCGGCGATGCCGAGCCCAAGGGCGACCATCAGTTTCATGCGGCGGGTCATCAGAATACTCCCGGATTTTGCTCGATCAGCTCGCGAACGTCGCCGCGGAGCGAGACCACCACTTCCTGGCGGATGTTGATGTTGAGGTTGATCTCGATCGGACGCTCCGGCGCCGTCACCTGCACGCAGCCCGCGAGCAGCAGCGGTGCCGCCGCGGCGGCCGCGATCTTCCCCAGCCTTGCCATTCCTTTCCGGCTCGCATCGCGAACTCCCGGCGTCGATATCGGTGCCATCATGGCTCATTCTCGCTTTCTTCATCCTGAACGTCGGTGACGGTGGTCGGCAGGTCGCGCAGGAAGCGCGGCAGCACGGGCTGGATCAGAAGGCTCGGATCCTCGAACGAGCGGGCGGTGGCGAGCAGGGCCCGGAACGGCCCCTGGATGCGGATGTTGAACTCGAACGGGATACGGGCGAGCTGGCTGAGCGCGCGCCCCGCGATCGCCTGGCCGATCGCGCCGCCGGGCGTCGCGATCCGGCTCGACGGGTTGCGGGCGACGCCGTCGAGGTCGATCAGGGTGACGAACTCGCCGTCGAGCGAACCGTCGAGCGTCATGTCGAAGCGCCGGTAGCGCAGCTCCTTGAGCGCGTCGAAAGCCATCTTTCCATAGATCCCCAGGTCGCGATCGGTGAGCTCGCCGACGTAAGAGAGGGTGCCGCCCTCCTCGCGCGCCTGGAGGCGCCCGCCGACGAGGCGGGCGCCCTGCTGGCCGACCTGGATGGGGATGATGCCGTCGAACGTGCCGGTGGCGGCGATGTTCGAAAATTCCATCTGCTGAACGAAGCGGGCGGCGTCGAGGCCGACGACGCGGAAGGTGAGATATTTGACCGACGGCTGGCTGAAATCGAGCAGGGTCGGCTCGAGGATCAGCTCACCGCCGGCATGAGGCCAGCGCCCGGTCTCGACCTGGACGTGATAATCGGGCCGCAGCTGATAGACGAGCGTGCCGTCGAAGACATCGATGCCGGGGCGGACGAGCTCGATCTCGGCGACCTGGCCGGGCGCGCTGACGAGCCCGAGCAGGTCGGTGAACTCGATCCTCGTCGTCAGCCCCTCGACCGGGCCGAACGGCGCGGCGAGATCCATGCCGGAGGTCGCGAAGGCGCCGGTGCTGCGCGTGCCGCGCGCGTCCCACTCGATCCGCCCCTGCCCCGTCACCGTGCCGTCGACCAGCGCCACCACGCCGACGGTGAGCGGCGTCAGCGCGTCCGGCTGGAAGCCCTCCGCGAAGGTCAGGCCGGGCACGTCGAGAATCGCGGTCCCGGCGCCGGTGCGAAGCTGATGGTCGACGCGCGCCGCGGCGACGCGGGTGCCGGTCGCCGGATGGCTCAGCCACCCGGTGGCGCGGATCCGGTTGTCGACCAAAGTGACGCGCAAGTCGTCGCTGACGAGCGGGTGGAAGCGCGGCGGGTCGCGCTCGTCGGCGATGCGCAGCCGCCCGTCGAGCAGGACGTCGCCGCGCGCCACCTGCCAGCTCCCCTCGCCTTCGCTCATCAGCAGCGGCACGCCGGCGATCTGCCCCGACAGGCCGGCGAAGGCGCCGCTGACGCCGCGCGGAACGAAGCGCGCGGAAAGGCTCGCCACGTCGAGGCGGTTGACCCACGGCTCGGCGCCGAGCCGCACCGCCGCGCTCGACGCCGTGAAGCCGTCGACGTCGACGCGCAACCGGTCGGCGGCGAGCCGGATCGGCGACTGGCCGAGGCGTCCGGCGAAGCGCGGCGCGCGCAGCTCCGCGCCCGCCTGGAAGGTGCCGCCGGGCCGCTGCCAGGCCAGCGCCGGCCCGGTCGCGCACAGCGGCAAGCGCGACGGGCCGATCCGCAGCCCCTCGATCGCGAGCGCCTGGAACGATGCGGCGACGCAGCCCTCGCCGATCGCGAAGCCGCCGCCGCCGAACCAGCCGCGCACCGGCAATGCGAGCCCGCTCACGCGGCCGCCGCCCAGCGGCCCGTCGGCGCGCAGCGACGTCGCGAAGCGGGTGCGGCCGCCGGGCTCGGCCGCGAAGCGAATCTCGCCGAGCGCCAGCCGGGCGCCGCCGGCCTGGATCGGCGCGATCCGGCCCACCCCCTCGATCGGCCCGCCCGGCCGCGGCTGGCGCAGCGCGAAGCGCGCGTCGGGAAAGCCGCCGCCCGACAAGGCGAAGCTGCCGTCGAGCTGGACCGATCCGCCGGGCCAGCGATAGCCGAGGCGGTCGCCGAGCAGGGTGGCGCCGCTGCGCGCCCTCAGCCGCAGGCGCTCGAGCTCGACCGCGCCGACGCTGCGGCGGTTGACGAGCCGGAGCCGCCCCGACGCCTCGCCGCCGCCCGCCGCGGCGCGCGCCAGCGCCTCGGCCAGCGCCGCGCCGACCGGCCCGACCGGCGTCGCTTCCGCCGAGCGCAGCGCCCCGGTCAGGGCGCGCAGCGCCGGCGCGGCGAGGCTCAGCGCCTCGACGGCGACCTCGCCGTCGAGGCCGAGGTCGCCATGCTCGGGCGAAAGCGCATAGTCGCCCCGGAAGCGGGCCCCCGCCGCCCGCAGCGCGGCGACCGACGCCGGACCGGAAGCGATGTCGAGCGCGCCCGCCGTCCGCCGCGCGTCGCCGGCGAAGGTCAGCCGCCCCTCGATGCGGGCCATGCCGTGCGGCCCGGCCTCGAGCCAGGCGGCGCGCGCCGCCGTCTCGCCGCGCCACGAATCGAGCGCCGGCGCGAGCGTCGCATCGAGCGCGAACACCGGCCGCTCGACGGCGAGGTCGTCGCCGCAGCGCACCGCGCGAATCGCCGCCGGGCCGCGGAAGCGCGGGCTCAGATCGGCGACGGCGACGGCGACGTCGGCGCGCGGCGCCGCGATCGCGCACTCGCCGAGCCGCAGGCCGCGCGAGGCCATCGCCAGCCGCCCGCGGAAGCCGTCGGCGAGGTTGCCGCGCCCCTCCAGGCCGAGCGCGAGCCGGCCCGCCGGCGTGTCGAGGACGATCGCGGCATCGGCCACGTCGACGCGCTGGTCGGGCAATCGGAACGGCAGCCCGCTCGGCGGCGGCAGCAGCTTGTCGACCTCGCCCAGCGTCAGCCTGCCGTCGACGACGCGCCCGCGCATGCGGATGCCGCGGGCGGTGATCAGGCCGACGCGCGGTCCGGTGAGGCCGATCAGGATCTGGACCCGCACCTCGCGCGCAGTCGCGTCCGGTCGGCGCGGATCGCCGATGACGAGATTCTCGAGGATCTGGGTGCCGAAGCCGATCCGCTCGACGTCGTAGCTCGCCTCGACGCCGCGGCGGGCGAGCTCGCGGTCGATATAGTCGCTGGCGAGCCGGACCCGGATCGACCAGAGGATGACGAGCGCGCCGACCAGCGTGGCGAGCAGCACCGCCGCCGCGAGGCGCCACCCCCGCAGCCACGGCCGCCTCGTCGGCTGAAACCCTTCGCCCAATCGTCGACCCCTTCGAGTCATGCCGGCGAACGCCGGAAACCACACCCCCCGAAGGAGCCGGATCGCCGCCGCCGGCGCTCCCCGGGTCCCGGCCTTCGCCGCGATGCCCTCCTAACCTCGAACCGCCCGGCGCGTTCCGCCTCCGTCACGTTGCCTAACGGCACCGCCGGGCTTAATCCACGCCGACGGCCGACCCGAGGTGTGAAGAGCGGTCGGAGCTTCACCGCAATCCACCGATGCGGTATGTCTTTTCCCCGGCCTTGCCGGGCCGGGCGCATGGGCTGCGCGCCGCGACGGCGGCAACATGGGGGAGCGTGATGAAATCTCTGATTGCGGCAACTCTCGCCGTATCGGCTTTGGTCATGGCTGGATCGGCCCATGCCCAAGAGCGATGGGTGAGGGTCACGACGACGGTCGACGGGGCCACCGTCGATATCGACCGTCAAACGCTGAGACGGAGCGGCGCCTCGGTGACGGTGTGGCAGCGAAGAACCGATCCGCGTGCGGATCGGGAGGGTACGCAAGTACGGCTGTCCCAGTTCGAATATGACTGTGCCAACGCGACGTCCGATCTGTTGGCCTATGTCAACCAGACGCTGTCGGGCGGCGTCATCCATTCGGGAGCGGTGGCGCCGCACGAGCGGGAACGGCGGCCGATCAGCCCGAATTCCGTGGCGGAGGGCGTCTGGGAAGCCATTTGCCGCTGATCCTTCAGCTGTCCCGGGCCGCGCCGGCGAAGCCGCAACGAGCTGCCCAAGGCGAGCACGTTCCCTCGCGGTCACGTTTGCCTAACGGCCCGGCCGGGCCTAATCCACGCTGATGGCCGACGCATCGCGCGATGGCAGCGGACACCGCGCCCGGTTGCGGCAGCGCCTGTTCGAGGGCGGGCCCGACGCCCTGCTCGACCACGAGCTGGTCGAATATCTGCTCGGCCTCGCCATCCCGCGCCGCGACACCAAGCCGCTGGCCAAGAAGCTGCTCAAGGAATTTGGCAGCTTCGGCGCGCTGATGGCGGCGGACGGGCCGACGATCGCCCGCGTCGGCGACATCAGCGAAGCCGCGGCGGCCGCGCTCAAGACCGCCCAGGCGGCGGCGCTGCGCATCCTCAGGTCGGAGATCGAAGGGCAGAAGGTGCTCGGCTCGTGGCAGGCGCTGCTCGACTATCTGCGCGCCGACATGGCGTTCGAGCCGGTCGAGCGCGTTCGCGTCCTCTTCCTCAACGCCAGGAACGTCCTCATCCGCGACGAGAAGATGTGGGAGGGCTCGGTCGACGAAGCGGCGGTCTACATCCGCGAGATCATGCGCCGCGCGCTCGATCTCAAGGCGACCGCGATCATCGTCGTCCACAACCACCCCAGCGGCGATCCCACCCCGAGCCAGCAGGACATCCGCCTCACCCGCGACCTCGCCGAGGCCGGACGCCACCTGCGGGTCGCGCTCCACGACCATGTCATCATCGGCGCCCACGGCCATGCCAGCCTGCGCTCGATGGGCCTGATCTAGGGCTGCGACAGGGCCTGGACCTGGGTCAGCACGCGCAGCAGGTTGCCGCCCATGATCCCGGCGATGTCGTCCTCGCTCAGCCCCTCGCGCCGCAGCCGGGCGGTGATTCGCGGCAGCGCCGCCACATCCTCCATGCCGATAACGCCGCCGCCGCCGTCCCAGTCGGCGCCGAGCCCGACATGGTCGGCGCCCATCACCCGCACCGCGTGCAGCAGCGCGCGCATGTAAAGGTCGAAATCGGCGGTCGTGTAGGGGCGCTGGGCGTCCAGCGCCGCGCGGTCGCGGAGCAGCTGGCGCCGCTGTTCGGGCGAAAGGCTCGCCCAATTCTCGTGACGGTCGTTGATGGCGCTGCGCTCGGCGGAGCTGTCGTGCGCGACCAGGAAAATGCTGTTCATGAACATGACCCCGCCGGCAGCGGCCAGCCGCCGCATCCGCGCGTCGTCGAGGTTGCGGGGATGCTCGAAGATCGCCTTCGGGCCGGAATGGGAGAGGACGATCGGCGCCCGGCTCAGCGCCAGCATCTGGTCGAAGGCGGCGTCGGAGGAGTGGCTGGCATCGACGATCATGCCGAGCCGGTTCATCTCGGCGACCCAGCGCCGGCCGAGCGGCGACAGGCCGCCCCAGCGCGCCTCGCCGGTGGCGCTGTCGGCGAGCTGGTTGGTACGGCTGTGGACCGGCCCCGCCATCCTGACGCCGAGCCGGTGGAAGGTCGCCAGCAGCGACAGATCCTCGCCGAGCGGCCAGCTGTTCTCGATGCTGATGAAGGCGATGCGCCTGCCGTCGCGATGGAGCCGCTCGGCGTCGTCGGCGCCGAGCGCGAGTCCGATGCGGTCGCGATTCTCGGCGATCATGCGATGGATCGCGGTGAGCCGCACCAGCGCCGCGTCGCGGGCGCCGGCATAGCCCGCGGGCGTCAGATCGCCCTGCGCGGCGTAGACGACGAAAAAGCCGCCATCGAGGCCGCCCGCGATCATTCGCGGCAGGTCGACCTGGCTCAGATCCCATTCGTAGCGATGGCCCTCGCCGAAGTCCCACTCGCCGCTCTCGAAGCGCAGCGGCGTGTCGAGATGGGTGTCGAGCACGATCATCCCTTCATGGACGAGCCGGTCCTCGGCCGAGACGTCCGGCTGCGCCGAGGCGGGGACGGCGAGGGCGAGCGGCAAGGCGAGCAGGGCGAGCAGGCGCATCGATCGGGTCTCCCGGCGAAAGCGCGCCATAGAAGCGGCGGGCCGGCCGGCGGTCAAGCGGCGCCGCGCAGCCGCTCCGCCTCGGCCCGCAGCGACTCGGCCGAGCGGGCGAGCGCCCGCGCCAGCAGCTCCGCCTTCAGCTCGGCGACGCTGCCGAGCCGGCGTCCGCAATCGTCGCAGACGACCGGCGCATCCTCACCCTCGCCCTGCGGCAGGCTGTAATGCGCGCTGCCGCACGCCGCGCAGTGGATCTCGACCGTGACGTCCATTGCCGCTCCCGAAGCTGCCGGCTGGTAGCGCGCCAACCGGCGGCGATCCAGATCGATCCGGCAGTTGGGGGAAGATCGTCGCCGATCGTCAGCCGAGCACCCAGCGGATGCTGGCGGAGATGCGGTCGGGCACGGCATTGCCCTCCTCGTCGCGGGCCGGCTCGAAGCGCGCCCGCGACAGCATGATCTGGCAGGTGGTGAGGTCGAGCAGCTCGCTGCCGCTGGACGACATGACGTGGCACTGCGTCACCCGCCCGTCGGCCGAGATGTCGAGATCGAACCCGACCGTCCCCTGCTGGCCCAGGCGCATCGCCTCCGCCGGATAGTCGCCGTCGGAGACATAGGAAGCGAGGTTGGCCCGGGCGCGGGCATGTTCGGGCGGCGGCGGCGATTCGGGCGGCAGCTGCCAGTCGATGCGGGCGGCGAACCGGTCGGCGACCGGGTCGCCCGCGGCATTCCGGGCCGGCGTGAAGCGCGCGCGGTCGCGCAGGATGCCGCAGGTCGCCTCGTCGAGCGCGCGCGAGCCGCTCGACGCGAGGATGCGGCACGAATCCACCCGTCCGTTGCGGCCGACGGCCACCTCGAACCGGACCGTGCCCTGCTCCCGGTTGCGCAGCGCTTCGGGAGGGTACCAGCTCGGGCTGAAATAGTCGGCAAGGTCGGTCTGCGCCCGGACGGCGGGCACCGGCGCCGGACCGGCCTGGGCGGCGGCAGCGGCGGACAAAGCGAGCAGAAAGGTCGAGATCATCGCTCGAATATCGTTTTTCGACAGTGCGATGGCAAGCGCGAATCCCGTTCCGCCCGGTGCCGCCCCTTGCCTTTGCCGCGGGCATCGCGCAGAGCGCGGGCCGCAAATGAGCGCGACCCTCCATTCGATCGGCGACGACCGCCCGCCCTCGCTCGACCCGATCGTCCAGCTGGTCGCGGCCGACCTCAACCGGGTCAATTCCGTCATTCTCGAGCGCATGCAGAGCGAGGTCGCGCTGATCCCCGAGCTCGCCGGCCATCTGATCGCCGGCGGCGGCAAGCGCATGCGGCCGATGCTTACGCTCGCCTGCGCCCGGCTGCTCGATTATCCGGGCGAGCGCCACCACAAGCTCGCCGCCGCGGTCGAGTTCATCCATACCGCCACCCTGCTCCACGACGACGTCGTCGACGGCTCCGGCCTCAGGCGCGGGCGACGCACCGCCAACACCATCTGGGGCAATCCGGCGAGCGTGCTGGTCGGCGACTTCCTGTTCGCCCGCGCCTTCGAGCTGATGGTCGAGGACGGCAGCCTCAAGGTGCTGCGCATCCTCAGCCGAGCCTCCAGCGTCATCGCCGAAGGCGAGGTCAGCCAGCTCACCGCCCAGCGTCGGGTCGAGACCAGCGAGGACCATTATCTCGAGATCATCAGCGCCAAGACCGCGGCCCTGTTCGCCGCCGCGTGCCGGATTGCCGCCGTCGTCGCCGAGCGCGAGGAGAGCATCGAGGAAGCGCTGGACGCCTACGGCCGCAACCTCGGCGTCGCCTTCCAGCTCATCGACGACGCGATCGACTATGCCTCCGACGCCGCGACGATGGGCAAGGGCGTCGGCGATGATTTCCGCGACGGCAAGGTGACGCTCCCGGTCATCCTCGCTTTCGCCCGCGGCTCGGACGAGGAGCGCGCCTTCTGGCGGCAGGCGATCGCCGGCGACCGCTCGACCGAGCCCGACCTCGCGCGCGCGACGCGGCTGCTGCGCGCGTCCGGCGCGCTCGACGACACGCTCGAGCGCGCCCGCCATTACGGCCAGCGCGCGATCGACGCGCTCGGCCCCTTTCCGGCCGGGCGGGCCAAGGTCGCCCTGGTCGAGGCGGTCGAGTTCGCGATCGCGCGCGCCTACTGATGCGCCGGCGGCCGCCCTGCCGCGACGGCATGGACCGGGTCGGCCCGTTCCACCCCTACTTCGCTTTCGCCGCCGTCCTGATCGTCGACCTGATCGGGCTGGTGCTGCTGCTGGCGGCGCTGGTCTGGGTCGGCGACCGCATCGAGGATCTGTTCTGGCCCGGCGGCCGCGAATGGGTGGACTTCTAGCCGCCGCCCCGGCGGCTGCGCTTCATCAGCACTGCCGTCTGGTAGAAATAGGCTTCCGGCGTCACCGACAGGATGTCGAAGGCGGGGGCGGCCATCCGCGCGAAATGGTCGATGTCGTAGAATATCTGCGGATCCTCGCCGCGCCCCACGACCAGCAGGTCGAACGGTTCGGCCGCTTCGCGAAACACCGGATTGGCCTTGATCTCCTTCACCGTCGGCGACGTCGCGTAGCGCCAGTCGTCGAACAGCTCGACCGTGTGCCGGTCGTGGATGGTCAGATAGACGCGCCCCTCCGGGCGGAGGATGCGATGCAGCTCGAGCAGCCAGGCGTCGGCGAGCTCGTCGATATGGGTGAACAGCGAGCCGCCGTAGATCAGGCTGAAGCTGCGGTCCTCGAACGGAAGGTGCGGCATCCGCGTGTTGACGAGGAAGTGAAACGGGGGGCTCAGATTTTGCTTGCACCAGTAGACATGGTCGGCGCTGATGTCGGCGCCCCAGATCTCGCAGCGGTCGGCGAGATGGCGCAGGTGCCGGATCATCCTGCCGGCGCCGCAGCCGAGGTCGAGGATGCGATCGCCGCTGCCGAGCGTCAGCCCGGAGTCGGTCGCCAGCTCGAGCATCGTCTCGACCTGCCGCTTGCCGTGAGCCGGATAGTCGTAACCGAGCCACAGCCGGCGCGGAGGGACCGGGAGCGCGTCCGCCGGGCTCGCGTCGACTCGCCTGGGAAGCAGGAAATCGGCGCCGCCCGCATATGGGATGTAGGCCAGGTCGCGCGCCGCGACGGCGCGAAGGGTGCGGCGGGCGCCGCGAAGAACGCGCCTCACGCCCGCCGGCAGGAGCGACTTGGCCGCGCGGCCCCGCGACCCGACGGCGCCGGTGCCGGCGGCGGCGCCGTCGGCGATCGTCGCTCGCCTGGCACGCCATCCCGCCGCCGATCGGACCAGGCGCAGCTCGCAACGGTAGACGGTGTGAAAGCTCTCGCCATGATAATCGGTATCGACACTGTTCTCGAACCGCACCACCGCTTCGTTCCCGCGCCGCCGGACCTCGACGCCGCCGACCCGGGCCGAGGCGATGCGCACCTCCGCCGACGCGATCATCGCCAGCTCCTGCTCGCGCGTCAGCACCCGGTCGGCCGGAAGCGCAGCCGTGTAGCCCGGCTCGCGCAACGCCGCGGCCGCCTCCGCATCCCCCTTCTCGAGCGCTTCGACCCAGCGCCGGAGGAAATCGGCGATGTCTTCGTCTGCTGCGTCGCCCGCCATCGGCTCTCCGCTCGCCGCCAAGCCTATCACAGCCTTGCGCGGGCGCAATCGCGCCGGCGCGGCGCGCCTTGATCCTGCCGCCAAGCGGCCTAGTCACGAAGCGTGAGGCCGCTTCCCATCCATGACGTCATCGACCAGCTGAAAGCGGCGTTGCGCGGCGGCCCGAATGCCGTGCTCGTCGCGCCGCCGGGCGCTGGCAAGACGACGGCGGTGGCGCCGGCGCTGCTCGCCGAGCCGTGGCGCGAAGGCGAGATATTGCTGCTGTCGCCGCGGCGGCTGGCGGCGCGCGCGGCCGCCGAGCGGATGGCGGAGCTGGCCGGCGAGCCGGTCGGCGGGACGATCGGCTATGCGACCCGGCTCGACAGCAGGCGCTCGCAGCGCACCCGCATCCTCGTCCTCACCGAAGGCGTCTTCCTCAACCGCATCCAGGCCGATCCGGAGCTTTCCGGCGTCGCCGCCGTGCTGTTCGACGAGGTGCACGAGCGCAGCCTCGAGTGCGATTTCGCCCTGGCGCTGGCGCTCGACGCGCAAGCGGCGCTTCGTCCGGACCTCCGGCTGCTCGCCATGTCGGCGACGCTGGACGGAGCCCGCTTCGCGGCCCTGATGGGCGGCGCGCCCGTCATCGAGAGCCGCGGCCGCAGCCATCCGGTCGAGATCGTCCACCTCGGCCGCGCGCCCGGGAAAAGGGTCGAGGAGGCGATGGCGGCGGCGGTTCGGCGCGCGCTCGGGCAAAGCGAGGGCAGCCTGCTCGCCTTTCTCCCCGGCGTCGCCGAGATCGAGCGCACCGCCGAGCGGCTCGCCGAGCTGCCGGCGGACGTCGACCTGTACCGGCTCCACGGCGGCCTCGACCCGGGCGAGCAGCGCGCCGCCATCGCCGCCTCGCCGCCGGGGCGGCGCAAGCTCGTGCTCGCCACCGCGATCGCCGAGACCAGCCTGACGCTCGACGGAGTGCGCATCGTCGTCGATTCCGGGCTCGCCCGACGGCCGCGCTACGACCGCGCCGCCGGCCTCACCCGGCTCGTCACCGAGCGCGCCAGCCAGGCCGCCGTCGCGCAGCGCGCCGGCCGCGCCGGGCGCCAGGCGCCGGGCCGGGTCTACCGGCTGTGGGAGGAGGCGGCGACGGCGGCGCTGCCGCGTTTCGACCCGCCCGAGATTCTCGAGGCGGACCTGTCGGCGCTGCGGCTCGACTGCGCGATCTGGGGCGTCGACGACCCGCGCCGCCTGCGCTGGCTCGATCCGCCGCCCGCCGCCGCCGTCGAGGAGGCCGGCCGCCGCCTGCGCGCGCTCGGGGCGCTCGGCGACGACGGCCGCCCGACCGCGCACGGCCGCGCGATCGCCGCGCTGCCGCTGCCGCCGCGGCTCGCCCACATGCTGATCGAGGCGGAGGCGCGCGGCTGCGGCGAGCTCGGCGCGGAGGCGGCAGTGCTGGTCTCGGAGCGCGGCCTCGGCGGCAACGACGCCGATCTCGAGCTGCGCCTGCGGCGCTGGCGCGCGGACCGGGGCACGCGCGCCGCGGCCGCCCGGCGCCTGGCGCGGCGCTGGCTGAGCCTTCTTCGTCATTCCCGCGAAGGGGTGCGCCGAGCTTCGCCGCCCGACCGCTCCGACATGTTGGAGCCCGCTTTCGCCTTGCGCGGCCATGACGGCATGGATGGCGCGCCGGAGCTGGGCGCCTGCGTCGCGCTCGCCTTTCCCGACCGCGTGTCCCGCCGCCGCGACGCCTCCGGCCGGGCATGGCTCAGCGTCGGCGGGCGCGGCTTCCGGCTCGATCCGGATTCCCCGCTCGCGCGCGAGCAATGGCTGGCGGTGGCGGAAGTGAGCGGGACGGCGGCCGGGGCGCGAATCCTGTCGGCGGCGGCGATCGACGCGGCGACGGTCGAGGCGCTGTTCGCCAGCCGCATCCGCGCCGGCACCGAGGTCGCCTTCGACCCGGCGAGCGGCGGCGTCACGGCCTCGCACGGCCGTCATCTCGGCGCGATTCGGCTTTCGGGCGGCGCCGACAGCCGCGCCGAGCCGGCGGCGATCGCGTCGCGCTGCTGGAGGCCGTGCGCCGCCACGGCCTGGCGCTGCTGCCGTGGAGCGCGGCCGCGCAGGCCCTGCGCCGCCGCGTCGCCTTCGCCCGCCGCTTCGACGCGTCGCTCGCCGACCTCGCCGACGCGGCGCTGCTGGCGCGGCTCGACCAGTGGCTGCCGCCACTGCTCGCCGGCAAGCGCCGCCTCGGCGACCTCGACCCGGGCGCGCTGGCCGGCACGCTCGACGCGATGCTCGGCTGGGAGGGCCGCCGACGGCTCGACCGCCTCGCGCCGAGCCATTTCGAGACGCCCGCCGGCAGCCGCCACCCGATCGATTACGAAGCTGAGGCCGGGCCGACGGTGGCGGTCCGAGTCCAGGCGCTGTTCGGACTCGACGAGCATCCAGCGGTCGGCACCGGCGGCGTGCCGCTGGTGCTGGCGCTGACATCGCCGGCCGGCCGACCGATCCAGACCACGCGCGACCTGCCCGGATTCTGGCGGGGCAGCTGGGCCTCGGTGGCGAAGGAAATGCGCGGCCGCTACTCGAAGCATCCCTGGCCCGACGACCCCGCCGCCGCCGTGGCGACGCTCAATACCAGGAAAGCGGCCGCGCGCGGCGAACGCTAGTGCACTCGATTCCCAGGGTTGCCGGTGTGGCTGGAGATTCGGAAATTCGCTCCGGCGCGGGCTCCCATGATCGGGCGAATCTCCGAATCGCCACGCTAGCGCGGCCGCAGCACGATCCGGACCGAGCGCGCTTCGCGCACCAGCCGATAGGCTTGGCCGGGCTCGAGCCGGTAGCGAACCGACGCCGCCGGCGGGTCGCAATAGATCGACCGGGCGCGCCGGCTGCCGGCCGCCGGGCGCCAGGTCTCCGCCGGCCGCAGCACGATCCTGTCGTAGCGCGCGCGGCCGCGCCACTGGATGCGGCAGCTCAGCGTCTGGGACGATTCGTTGCGCACCGACGGGTGCGCGTCGCCCCGCTGCGCCTGCGCCCCGGCCGGAAGCGCCAGCGCGAGCCCGGCGGCCAGCGCCGCGGCCGTGAAGATACGCTGCATACTCTCCTCCTCTTCGGCGGCGGCCGCCGGAGGCATTCGAGTTGCAGCGGGCCGCCGCGCCGCCGGTTATCGCGCAAATCGCCGAGTCGCGCCAGCGTCGACGGCCGGGACCCCGGCCCTCGTCGCCGAAGGCGGGACCCGCACGACGGAGCCAGGCGCCGGTCCGGGCGATGCGGCCGAAGTAAAAAAGTAATGAAAAGGGCGACAGAAACGCGGCTCGAGCGGGACTATTTTCCAGGAGGTCTTGATCTTGGCCCGTTATCGGTATCGCACCCCGGTCCTCACCGGATGCTGGCGCGACTCGCGCGAAGCGGCGCTGCGCGATGCCGTCAACGCCAACCAGGCGGTGGCGGAATCGAAGGCGCCCGGCGGCGTGCGCTGGCTGGTCCCGGGCGAGATCGAGGAGGAAGCGAACGACGCTCCCAGGGCCGCCGCCGGGCGACGCTGAGGACCCGATCGAGCGGGAGGCGCCCCCCGGCGACACCCCCGCACTGGCGCCGCGCGACCTGCAGCCCGAGGGTGAGCGGGATCGGAGCCGACGGCCAGGTCGACGATTCCGATCCCCCGCCGCGGCGGCTCCATTTCCCAGCGCCGCGATCCGGCCTTCGTTGCGTTGGCGAAACTAGGTCTACGCAACAACAGATTCCACTTGATTTTCCGTTATATACAAATTTTAAGCGCGAAAGGCGTCCGGGGGGACGTCCGGAGGGAATCCTTCCCTCCTATTTTCTTTGGGGGGCATACATCATGAATCCTGCTCTGCGTCTTGGCGGCGTGCTGCTTTGCGCCGCTTCACTGGCCGCCTGCGCCACCGTTACCCGCGGCACGCGCCAGAATTACGTCATCGAAACCGACCCGGAGGGCGCGCAGATTGCCCTTTCGACCGGGCAGACCTGCACCTCGCCGTGCCGGCTGCGGCTGCCGCGCAAGCACGATTTCGTCGTGACCGCGACGATGGCCGGCTTCGAGCCGGCGAGCGTCGAGGTGGAGAGCCGGGTCCGCGCGGGCGGCGTCGCCGGCGCGGCCGGCAACGTGCTGGTCGGCGGCATCATCGGCGGCATCGTCGACGCGAGCAACGGCTCGATGAACGACCTGCGGCCCAACCCGCTCCGGATCGAGATGGTCCCGCTCGGGGCCGCCGCGGCGGCGGTGGCCGGCGAGCCGGCGCCAGCCGAGGAGCCGGTGGCCGAGCCGATGCCGGAAGCGGATCCGGCGCCGCAGCGCTGATCCCTCGCGAGCGGCCGGGACCGGGGTTCCGGCCGCTCCGACCCCGAATTCCGTCCCGTCGCCAACGGCTCGTCGCTCGCAGCGAACGAGTCGCCGCCGCGGATTTCCGGGCTTTTTCGGGCTCCCCGCGCGGTGAGCCGGCGCCGTCGCGCCGGTCGTTCACGCTAAATCCATGAAACTTCTCGTTCTCGCCCGGCGTTGCACCTTTCAAGTATTGTTTGAAAGGAGCCGGAGTATGGCGACGAACGTTCTCGAGGCCCGCGGCGGAAGCCTTGTTCCGCCCGTGGCGCAGCGCGGCTACCACATCGTCTATCGCGATCACGAAACCAATTACTGCCCGGGTTGCGGGCGCACCCACTGGTATATCGGCCGGATCATGGCGGAGTGCGCCTTCTGCGGCACCGCGCTCCCGCTCGAGAACGCGCCGATGATTGCCGGCGGCCAGATCATCCGCACGGTGCGGCGCTATCCGTTCCACACCGGCCAGGCCTACGCGGCCTGACCGGGGCGGTGCCCGACACCCGCCGCCAAGGCGGGAACCGCCCCGCCTGCGCCTGAAGTGCCAACGGTCAGGAGAGGCGGACGGCGCCTGTCGAAGCCCACGGGCCTCGGCGGGCGCCTCTTTTTTTGGGCCCGCATTAACTCCGCCTTTGCCGGATCCGCCTAGGCTCGCGCGTCATGTCGGCGGGCCGAACCTTGTTCTGGGCGGGCATGATCGTCATCGGCGTGGCGCTGGCCGCGCCGGGGCTGCAACGCTACGAGCCGCCGCCGGTCGCCGAGCCGCGGCGCGCGGACGCCGCGCCGCCTCCCGTCATGCCGGTCGGCAACGGCTTCGCCAGCCGCGAGCTGGTGCGCGCTTCCGACGGCCATTTCTACGCCGAGGCCCAGGTCAACGGCGCCCGCATCCGCTTCCTCGTCGACACCGGCGCCAGCTTCGTCGCGCTGAGCCCGGCCGACGCGCAGCGGGCCGGCATCGCGCTCGGCGCCGAGCGCGCGCGGGCGATGGCGGCTGGCGGCGAGATCGAGGTCATCCCGGTGACGATCGACCGCATCGCCGTCGGCCCGCTGGCGGCCAGCGGCGTCGAGGGAGCGGTGATCGAGGACCTGCCGGTGTCGCTGCTCGGCCAGAGCTTCCTCGCCCGCGTCGGCACCGTCGAGATTCGCGGCGACCGGATGGTGCTGCGCTAGCTATTCGGGCCGGCGCCGCACCGGCACGCCCGCGTTGCAGACATCGACGCCGCCGGCGGGGCGGATGAAGAAAGTGCCGCCGCGATTGGCGCGGCCGGTAACGTAGGCGGCGAAGGCCTCGGTGTCGGTCCGCATCGCCTCGAACGCCGGCCGCTCGCCCGCCGGCAGGTCGGCGGCGAGCCGGACCGAGCGGATCGCGATCGGCCGCTCGCCCGCTTCCCGATCGTAGAAGCCGAGATTGCCGGTGCCGCGCGGGCGCGCGGCGAGGTGGTGAATCCCCTCGACCACCCGGCCGATGGTGGCGATGTTGCGGTCGAGGTGGCGCGGCCCGTGGCCGATCACCGCATAGAGCTCGCCGCCGGTGCCGGTGTCGGGCGAGAGGCCGCGGCCGACGCCGACCGAGCCGTAGCAATGGGTCAGCCAGGCGCGACCGCTTTCCGGATCCCAGGCGACCGGCCAGCCGCCGGCATGGCCGACGATCGGCGCATAGCTGTCGGGGAAGCCGAGCGGGCGCAGCGACAGGCCCGCCACGGCGCGGTCATATTCGGCGGGCGGCGCCGCCACGACGCCGGCCGGCAGCGGTACCTCGGCGTCGCCATTGCCCCATTGCGCGACATAATTGTCCTGGACGCGATAGACGGCGGCGTCGCTCCACCAGCCGGCGCGGGCGAAGGCGCGGACGTTGGCGACGTGCACCGGCGCGAAGTCCGGCGCCAGCTCGATCACGACGCGACCGCCCTCGGCGCCATCGGCCTCGGCGAGCTCCATGACGAGCAGGTTCTCGGGCGCGATCTCCCGCCAGTCGGCGGCGGTCGAGCGCGCGATCGCCTCGGCCGGCTCGACCGCCTCCTCGACCGGCGCCGGCCGCCAGAAGGCGTAGCGCGCCGACGGCTCCGGCTCCGGCTGGGTGACGGCGGTCGGCGCGCAGCCGGTCGCGAGAAGGGCGGCGGTAAGGGCGGCGAGCGGGCGCATCGATGATTCCCCTGTTGGCGGCGCCACTGAAGCCGCCGGAAGCGCGGCGGTCAACCGCAAGAATCCGATCCGAATCGGAGCCGCGCGGCCGACCCATCCCGGCCCGACGCCGGCCGGTTCCCGCCGAGGCGGAGCGGGTTGGCCGTACCCGGCTGCGATGCGCGGCCGAAGCCCGAACCGGCACCGGGCGCGGCGGCCGCGATGCAGCCATTCCCGACACTCCCTGCCTCGGTCTGGATAGCGGCCCTCGCCGGTGTGACGACGAGGTTCGATCCGGACAGGCCAGTATCTAGGGCCGCACCTCCGCGATCCGCTCGCCGGTGACGAGCCAGATGCGCTGCGGCTCGCCCGTGGCGACCAGCAGCGGCCGGCCGATCTGCCGCGACAGGTACATGTGGACCTCGGTCGGCATCGGATCGAGCAGGTGGGTCAGGCCGATCGGCCGCGGCTGCTGCCCTTCCGGCACCGGTCCGCTTTCGACCTCGGGGCAGGCGTTGGTGAAGGCGCGGGAGTCGGTCACCGTCCCGTCGGCGGTCACCGTCGAGCGGAAATGGCCGCCGAGCGGAAAGTGCCCCCGTTCCGATGGCGAGGACATCTGATAGACGTCGATCGGCGCCTCGAAGCGGGCGGGCGGGATCACGAAGGCATTGAACGGCTGGTCGGTGCAGGCGCGATGGTCGAGGCCGTCGGTGGCGGCGCGGGCGGCGGCCATCCGCGCCTGGACCGGAGACAGCGCCGGGCCGTTGCCGCCGAGCCAGGTCTCGCGCGAGGTGACGCGGCCGCCGAGCACGCTCGCCCGGTAAACCGCGCGCGGCGCTCCCTCGCCGTCGGCGTAGAAGGTGACCTCCATCGCGGCGCCGGCCGGCTCGGCGACCCAGCCGTCGATGCCGGCGCCTTCGGGATCGGAGACGCGGCTCAGCATGTCCTGCGTGGCGATGATGCCGGCGCGCGCGATCGCCACCAATAGCCGCCCGCGCTCGATCGTGCGCTCGACCTCGGCGATCTCGGCGCGCGTGAGCGGCGGCGCCGGCGGCGAAGGCTCGGCGGCGGCGGCGGGCTCCGGCGCGGGTTCGTCGGCCGCCGGCTCCGGCACGGCCTCCTCGGCCGCCGGCTCCGGCGCGGGTTCGTCGGCCGCCGGCTCCGGCACGGCCTCCTCGACCGCCGGCGCGTCGACCGGTTGCTCCTCGGCGGGCTGCTCCTCGGGCGGCGCCTCCTCGGTTGCCTCCTCGGTTGCCTCCTCCGTGGCCGCCTCGGTCGCGGGCTCGGCGCCTGCCGGCTCGCCCTCCTCGCGCAGCAGCTGGTTCACCGTCTCCTCGAGATCGGTGAGGCCGGAGCGGCGCTCCTCGGCGGGCGGCGCCTCGGGGGGCGGATCCGCATCCTGGGCGGCGGCGGCGAAGGCGGCGAGGCCGGCCGCGGCGGAGGCGAGAGCGAGCTTCGGAAAACGCATAAGACGCAATCCCTTGACGGTTGGCCTCGGGCATGGACCGGGCGGCGGCCGCGATCAAGCGTTCGCCGCCGGGCCGATGCTACAGCGCGATCGCGACCGTCTTCAGCTCGGTATAGGCCTCGATGCCGTGGCGCCCCGATTCGCGGCCGAAGCCGGATTGCTTGTAGCCGCCGAACGGCAGCGCGACGTCGGCCGCCGACGGGCAGTTGCCCCACACCATGCCGGCCTTCAGCCGGGCGGCGAGCTTGTGCATCGCCGAGACGTCGCGGGTCCAGATCGAGGCGGCGAGGCCGTAGCTCGTGTCGTTCGCCGCCTTCGCGACCTCGTCGAGATCCTCGTAACGGGTGGCGGCGAGGACGGGGCCGAAAATCTCCTCGCGCACGATCCGCATCTCCGGCTTCACGTCGACCATGATGGTCGGGTTGACGAACCAGCCTTCTCCGCCCGGCGAGTCGCCGCCATGGACGATCGACGCGCCCTCCTTCTTGCCCGATTCGATGTAGGAGAGGACGCGCTCGTGCTGCTCGGTCGAGACCAGCGGCCCCATCCGCGTGTCGGGGGCGAGGCTGGGGCCGACCTTCCACTGCGCCGCGTTGGCCGCCACCGCCTCGATCAGGCTGTCGAACACGTCCTTGTGCGCGAACAGCCGCGAGCCGGCGATGCAGACCTGGCCGGAATTGGCGAAGATCGAGGTGGCGGCGCCGCGCGCCGTCTTTTCGACGTCGACGTCCGGAAGCACGATGACGGGAGATTTTCCGCCGAGCTCCAGCGTGACTCGCTTCAGCGTGTCGGTGGCGGCGCGGTTGATGATCTTGCCGACCTCGGTCGAGCCGGTGAAGGCGACCTTGTCGACGTCCGGGTGGCGGACCATCCGGTCGCCGGCGGTCTCGCCCATGCCGGTGACGATGTTGAGGACGCCGGACGGAATGCCGGCCTCGGCGACGAGGTCGGCGAGCCGCAGGGCGGTGAGCGGCGTCTGCTCGGCCGGCTTGAGAACCACCGTGCAGCCGGCCGCCAGCGCCGGCGCGATCTTCTGCACCGCCATCATCAGCGGGAAGTTCCACGGCACGATCTGGGCGCAAACGCCGACCGGCTCGCGGCGCACGTAGGCGTGCATCGCGCCCACCGGCATGTTGGCGGGCTCGACCTGCTGGCCGGTGAGCTTGGTCGCCCAGCCGGCCATGTAGCGAAGCGTGCGCACGCAGGTCGGCAGGTCGTAGCCCTGGCTCGCCATTCGCGGCTTGCCGTTGTCGATCGATTCCAGCTCGGCGAGCTCGGGGATCGCGGCCTCGACCAGGTCGGCGAGCTTCTCGATCAGGCGCTGGCGCTGATAGGGCGGCAGGCCGTTCCAGCGCCCGTCGTCGAAGGCTTCGCGGGCGGCGGCCACCGCTCGGTCGACGTCGGCGTCCGACGCGTCGGCGACTCGGGCGATCTCCCGGCCGGTGGACGGGTCGTAGACCGCGATCGTCCTGTCGTGGCTCGACTCGACCCACTCGCCGCCGATGAACAGCCTGGGCGCGCGCCTCAGGAAAGCCTGGATCGCGTCGCTGTAGGCGGGCTGGGCGGAAATGCGGCTCATCTCGTTCATGGCGGGTCTCCTTCGCGCGGCGGTATAGCGCCGCACCGCGCCCGGGCGAAGCCCCGCGCCGGGTCAGGCCAGAATCTTGCGGGCGGCCTCGACCGACTTTTCCGGGTCCGCGGCGCGGGGCGGCTTTTCGAGGCCGCGCTGCACGGCCGGTCGGGCGGCGATGGCGGCGATCCAGCGCTGCAGGTTGCCGAGGCCGGTCACGTCGATTCCGGACCATTCGTGGGTGCGCGCCCAGGCGAAGTTGGCGATGTCGGCGATCGAATAGTCGCCGGCGAGATATTCCTCCTCGCCGAGCCGGCGGTCGAGCACCTCGAGCAGCCGCCGCCCCTCGCGCTGGTAGCGGTCGATCGCCGTCGGGATCCTCTCGGGCAGGTAGCGGAAAAAGACGTTGGCCTGGCCCATCATCGGGCCGAGGCCGCCCATCTGGAACATCAGCCACTGGACGGCGCGGCTGCGCCCCTTCGGGTCGGACGGGATCAGCCGGCCGGTCTTGTCGGCGAGGTAGAGCAGGATGGCGCCGCTCTCGAACACGGCGAAGCCGCCTTCGTCGCGGTCGACGATGGCGGGAATGCGGCCGTTCGGATTGATCTTCAGGAACCAATCCTGCTTCTGCTCGCCCGCCGAAAGGTCGAGCGCGTGGAGCGCGTAGTCCAGCTCCAGCTCCTCGAGCGCGATCGACGCCTTGTATCCGTTGGGAGTGGCGGCGGTGTAGAGATCGATCATCCTGCCCCTCGTCATGCTGAAGCTGATTCAGCATCCATAGCGGGTCCGGCAGTGCGGCGGGAAGATGGTCCCTCAAACAAGTCGGGGTGACGGACCTAGCCGAGGATGAGCTCGCAGCCGAACTTGAGGCCGATGCGGCCGTCGCGCGCCCAGCGGACGAACGCATAGAGCGGGCTGCAGCCGGCGAACTGGATGCGCACGCTCTCGCCGAGCCGCGGCTCGAGCCCGCTTTCGATCATCGTCCCGCGGCTGGAGATGTTGACCACCGGCACGGCGTAGACGGCGCCGCGGTAGAACAGGGTCGCGGAGTCGATCAGGCTCTCGTGGCGCGGCTCCGAGCGACGCTCGACCGGCGCCCAGCCCGCGCCCGCCTCGCAGGCGGCACCGGTCTCGCTGGCGGCTTCGAAACCTCCGGGCTGAAAGTCCATCGCGGCCTCCCCGATCGCGAGCAGTCACCATGGCAGCATCAGGTTACCGAAACGCTAGCGCGCTGCTGCACTTGTTCCGGTATCTGCTTCCCAGAAATAGGGCTGGCGCCGGCGGCTGCCGGTGACGACCTCGTTCAGCGTCGCCGCCTCGTACAGCCGCCCGTTCAGCATCACGCGCTCGATCCGCTCGGAGTTGCGTATGTCCTCGGTCGGATCGGCCTCGAGGATGACGAGGTCGGCGAGCTTGCCGGGCTCGATCGTGCCGAGGTCGGTGAAGCCGTAGGCGCGGGCGGGCGTCGCGGTGGCGGCTCGCAAGGCCTCGATCGGGGTCATGCCGCCGCGCACGAACGACCACAGCTCCCAATGCGCGCCGAAGCCCTGCTGCTGGCCGTGGGCGCCGATGCTGACCGGCACGCCGCGATCCGACAGCCGGTCCGCCTCGCGCGCGCTGACCTGGTCGACGAACTGGTCGGGCGGCGCGGTCTGGGTGCGAACCCGGTCGGCGAGCGCGTCGGGCGGCGCGTGCCGGGTCAGCAGCGGGTGGTTCCACACCTGCGTCTCCTGCGCCCAATAGGGATCCCCGGCGAGGCCGCCATAGGTGACGACCAGGGTCGGCGTGTAGCCGACGTTGGTCTGGCTGAAGAAGCTCAGCACATCCTCGTAGAGCCGCGCCTGCGGGATGTTGTGCTCCAGCACGGTATTGCCGTCCTGGATCAGGGTGATGTCCATCGAGTAGAGCGAGCCGCCCTCGGCGACGACGGCGATATTCTCGGCTCGCGCCGCCTGCGCGACCTGCTGGCGCTGGTCGCGGCGCGGCTGGTTGTAATTCTTGATCGAATGCGCGCCCTGCGCCTCGAGCCGCCGAACGTGGGCGAGCGCATCCTCGTAGGAATCGACGACGGCGTAGCGGCCGGGATTGCGGGCGCCGTAGACGATCTCGCCCGACGAGAAGGTGCGCGGCGCGAGGATCAGGCCGGCGCGCTGCAGCTCGCCGGCCGGGAAGATCTCGCTGGCGGTGTTGGAGGGATCGTGAGTGGTGGTGACGCCGAACGCCAGATGCGAGGCGGCGACCCAATTCTGCTGCGGTATCAGATCGTCGGTGCCGGCCGCGCCGTGGGCGTGGCCGTCGATCAGGCCGGGGATGATGGTGCGGCCGCTGACGTCGACCTGCTGCGCCCCGGCGGGGATGCTTATCTCGCCGCGCCGGCCGACCGCGCGGATGCGGTTGCCGTCGATCAGGACCACGCCGTCGTCGATGATGCCGCCGTCGGCCGCCGCCATCGTCACGACCCGCGCGCCGACCAAAGCGAGCTGGCCCTGCGGCCGGTCGGCCGGCATCGACACGGCCAGCGAGACGCCGCGCTGCGGCGCCGTGTAGGAGCCGCCGGCGCCGGTGCGGATCAGCTCGCCGACGTCGGCGCTGTAGAGCGTCGGGCCGAGGCTCCAGGCGAGGCTGCGGCCGCCGTTCGCCCAGTGGAAATACTGGCCGCCGTCGCGGGTGGCGCGGGTCACCGGCAGCGGCCCGTCGCGCGGCGCGACCGCGATCGTCTGCGCGCCGGCGAGGAAGGGGGTGACGAAGACGTTGTAATTCTCGCGAAAGGCGAGGCTGCGACCGTCCGGCGACACTTCGTAGCCGTTGGCGAGCTGGCCCTCGGCGTGGACGCGCCGGTCGTGGCCGTTGAGGTCGGTGCTGACCAGCCGCCGCTTCTGCTCCTCGACCACCTCGAAGAAGATCCGGTCGGGAGCGGCGCCGAAATGCGGGCTGTCGCCGGCCGCGACCCGCGTCGAGGCGCCGCCGGCGGCGGCGACGCGATAGATGCCGGGATGCTCCGACCAGCGCGGCGAGGTCAGGAATCCGCCCGAGCCGCGCTCGTAGACGATGGTCGCGCCGTCCGGCGAGAAGCGCGGGCGGCGATAGTGGCCGGGCACGTCGGTGACGGTCCGCATCGCACCGCCGTCCGGGGCGACGGTGCGGATCTCGCCGAGCCGCTGGTCGTTCCAGGAGACGAAGACGATCCGGCTGCCGTCGCGCGACCAGGAGGGAAAGAGCTGGAAGTCGCCATCGGCCGCGGTCAGCGGCCTCGGGCTGCCGCCGGACATCTCCTTGACGTAGAGCCGGCCGAACGCCTCGAACACGACCTGCCGCCCGTCCGGCGATACGGTCGCGAAGCGCGGCATCCGCGTCGTCACCGTCTCCGACCAGGCCTCGACCTCGGGCCGCGGCGCGTCGATCACGACGCGATTGTCGCTCACCTCGAACGGGATCTCGGCGAGGCCCGAGCCGTCGGCTCCGATCCGGCGGATGCGACCGCCGGCCCAGAACACGATCGCGCGGCTGTCCGCGGTCCAGTCCATGTTCGGGTAGACGCCGTGCACGGCCCAGGTTTCCTGCAGGTCCTGATCGAGGTCGTCGTAGATCCGCCTTTCCTCGCCCGAGCGCAGGTCCTTGACGAACAGCCGGCTGCGGCCGCCCTCGCGCTGGACGAAGGCGAGCCAGCGCCCGTCCGGCGACGGCGACGGGCGCACCGCGCCGCCGGGCCCGCCGGCGACCTGGCGGCGCTCGCCGGTCGCCATGTCGTAGCGCTCGATCGCGAACACCTGCCGGTTCGAATCCTGCGCATATTCGAAGATCGGCCCGGGCGTCGTGTTGCGGCTGAAGAAGATGGCGCTGCCGTCGTGGCTGAAGATCGGCTCGCCCAGCTCCTTCTGGTGCTGCGGGTTGGGGCGCGTGACCAGCGCGATGCCCTTGCCCTGGCCGCTGACGTGGTAGAGCCAGATCTCGCCGGTGCCGAGCGAGCGCTGCGTCGTGAAATGCTTGCGCGCGGCGATATACTGTCCGTCCGGGCTCCAGGTCGGGTTGTTCAGCAGCTCGAACGTCTCGCGGGTGATCGCGCGCGCCGCCGATCCGTCGGCGTTCATCACCCAGATATTGTCGCCGCCGCCGCGGTCCGAGGTGAAGGCGATCAGCCGACCGTCGGGCGAGAAGCGCGGCTGCTGGTCGTAGGCGAGGCCGGCGCTGATCCGGGTCGCGCGGCCGCCGCCGATCGGCATCGTGTAGATGTCGCCGAGCAGGTCGAAAGCGATCGTTCGCCCGTCCGGGCTGACGTCGAGGTTCATCCACGTGCCCTCGCTGACCCGGATCGGCACCTGCCGCGTGCGCTGGCCGGGCGGGCTGTTGACGTCCCATTTGGGCTGCTCGGAGCCGCCCCGCTGCGCCTGGGCGAGGGCGGCGGTGGAAGCGAGCAGGAGCGAGACGGCGGCAAGCGTGCGGATCATCGAAAACCCCCGAGACGAATGGCGGTGCGGAAGGGCGCGGACGCTGCAACATCCCCGCCGCCGAGGCAAGCGCCGGCCGCGCGCGGCGGCAGGTTTTCGACGAAGGCCCGCTTCGCCTCGACCGGGGAATGTGCCTTCCCGTGCGCAGGCGCTATGTTCGGCAGCATGGGCTTCCTCCTCGCCGCGTCGATGCTGGCCCTGCAGGCCGCGACCGCCGTCGAGCCGGTCGGCCGCTACGAGCTCGCTTATCCCTATCCCGCGCCGGACGGGGCCTGGCTCGTCCTCCAGGGGAATTTCGACGGCCGCTGGCAGCTCTACCGGATGGACCTCCCCGGCGGCGCGATGCGGCGGCTCCACGTCTCGCCCGCCGACGATACGCACCCCGCGATCTCGCCGGACGGACGGCGGATCGCCTTCATCTCCAACCGTGATGGCAATGACGAGGTCTATTTGCTCGACCTCGCCGGCGGCGCCGCGCGGCCGGTCGCGCCGCATCCGGGCAAGGACGGCCACCCGAAATGGAGCGCGGACGGCGAGTGGCTGGTGTTCAACCGCACCTTCGACCCCGCCGACCGCGACGGCGACGTCGACAGCGCGATCCTGCGCGTGCGCGCCGACGGCTCCAGACTCGAGACGATCAGCGATTCGCCGAACATCGAGACCTTCCCGTCCTTCTCTCCGGACGGGCGAGCGGTCGCTTTCGTCGAATGGTTCCCCTCCGCCGAAGGCGAGCCGGCGCGCAACGGCGAGATCGTCGTCGTCGACCTTGCGAGCCGAACCCGCCGCAACCTCACCAGCTCGCCGGGGTTCGACGGCTATCCTCATTGGGGCGCGTCGGGGGAATGGATCTATTATTCGACCGCGGTGGAGGGGCCGCGCGGGCGCGAGGCCGCCGTCCACCGCATCCCCGCCACGGGCGGCGCGCCGGAGCGGCTGACCCCGCTCGACGGAGCCTCCGAGGTGCGGGCGATCCCGGACAGGGACGAAACCTTCCTCTATCTCAATCGCGACCGGGAAGGCCGCGTCACCGTCCACCGGCAGGCGCTGCCGCCGCCGCGTTGAGACGCTTCCGGAACAATCCGGACGCTCGCGAGATGGTGCGGCGGAAAGGAAGCCCCATGGTTCCACGCCTCGCCGCCGCCGCCTTCGCCGCCGCCCTGCTGACGACCGGCTGCGCCACGTTGCGCGGCGGCCCCGAGCCCGGCGCCGAGCTGGTCGGCCGGACGCTGCGGATGGAGACGGCGCGCGGCCAGGTGACGCGGCTGTCCTTCCGGCCTGGCGGCGAAGTGCGCGCCCGCTTCGGCCGGCGCACGCTCGACGGACGCTGGCAGGCGAGCCGGCGCCGCCTGTGCTTCCGCTGGCCCTCCGCGCCGCGCGAATGCTGGCCTTATCGCCAGCCGTTCGAGCGCGGCCGCACCCGCACCCTGACCAGCGACCGCGGCAACGTCCTCAGGGTGACTCTGCTTTAGATCGCATCCTCCCCTTTGAGGGGGGATTTTCAAATGTCGATCCAGCCAGGGGAGGGCTCAGGCCGCCTCCGGCTCCATCTCGTCGGCCATCGCCGGGCCCGAATCCTGGCCCTTGGCGTCGGGGTCGCGGTCGACCAGCTCGATCACCGCCACCGGCGCGGCGTCGCTGGCGCGGATGCCGGCGCGAATGACGCGGGTATAGCCGCCGGCGCGGTCGGCGTAGCGCGGCGCCAGCACCTCGAACAATTTGATCAGCTGGGCGTCGTCGAGCAGCCGCGAATGGGCGAGGCGGCGGTTCGAGAGGCCGCCTTTCTTGGCGAGCGTGATCAGCTTCTCGACATAAGGGCGCAGCTCCTTCGCCTTGGGCAGGGTCGTCGTGATCTGCTCGT
>Ga0299913_10000299_pt1 | contig 29305 bp, 21 predicted proteins | sample RVTome_9_FD_201360 | JGI IMG/M metagenome (GOLD analysis project Ga0299913, IMG submission 201360) | Soil microbial communities from uranium-contaminated site in the Upper Colorado River Basin, Wyoming, United States - RVT155D38 (version 2) ... | reverse complement strand
AGCACGAGCTACGTCGACCGAGGAAGGAGCGAGGACCGCCCGAGATGGTGCGCGATCCGCGCTCGCAGCGGCATCAAGCCGCGTAGTGCTCGACGACCGCCCCCTCGCCGAGGATCCCCTCGACCGACTCGACGAGGGTCGGGTCGAAGCGCACCTTGAAGGTCTCGCGGGGGGAGATCGCGACCCGCTTGCCGGGCAGGCGGACGTGCAGCTTGAGCGGGGTCTCGCCGGCGTGCTCGACGAGGACCTCGCGCAGCCGGAGGAGCTCGTTCGGGGAGAGCGCGGCGTCGAGCTCGACCTCGACGCCGAGCAGGAGCTTGCGCGACGCCTTCCTCAGCGGCACGAGCTCGTCGATCGACAGCTCGAGGTCGCTCCCGCGCTCGCGCGGGACGCCGCGGGCGACGACCACGTTCTCGTCCTCGAGCAGGTGGCCGAAGCGCTGGAACTGGTCGGCGAAGAGAATCGCCGGGAGGGTGCCTTCGAGGTCCTCGAGGACGAAGCGGCCCATCATCCGGCCGGCGTTCTTGCCGCTCTTGATCTTCGTCGGCCGGATGCGGGTGACCAGGCCGCCGAGGGTGACCGCGCCGTCGAGCATCCCGTCGCGCACGGCCTCCTTGACCTCGGCGGTGGTGTGGGTGGCGAGCTTGCGGAGGTCGGCCTCGTGCTCGGACAGGGGGTTGCCCGTGAGGTAGAAGCCGAGGGCCTCCTTCTCGTAGGAGAGCCGCTCGCCCTCGGGCCACTCCGCGCCGTCGGGGTCGGCGGCGGGCACGCCGGCCGGGCCGTTGCCGCCGCCGCCGAAGAGCGTCGACTGGCCGACCTCGCGCTCGTGGCGGCGCTGCTGGGCGTAGGCGAGGACCGCCGGCAGCGTCTCACAGAGCGCGCGCCGCGAGGCGCCGGTGCCGTCGAAGCAGCCCGACTTGACGAGCGACTCGAAGACCTTGGCGTTCGCGTGGCGGCCGTCGAGCTCGGAGGCGAGATGGGTGAGGCCGGTGAAGCGGCCGACCCGGCGGCGGGTCTGGAGGATCTCCTCGACCGCCCCCTCCCCCACCCCCTTGACCCCGCCGAGGCCGAAGCGGATCGCCCCGCCGTCGACGGTGAACCACCAGTCGCTCTCGTTGACGTCGGGGGGCAGCACGGGGATCCTCATCTCGCCGCACTCGCGGACGTACTTGGCGATCGCGTCGGACGAGGAGAGCTCGGAGTTGAGCATCGCGGCCATGAACTCGACCGGGTGGTGGGCCTTGAGGTACGCGGTCTTGTACGCCAGCATCGCGTAGGCGACCGAGTGGCTCTTGTTGAAGCCGTAGCCGGCGAAGGGCTCGATGTAGTCCCACAGCTCGGCCGCCTTCGTCCGCGGCACCCCCCGCCCCTCGGCGCCGGCCAGGAACTTCTCCTTCTGCTCGACCATCGCGGCGAGGTTCTTCTTGCCCATCGCCTTGCGCAGGACGTCGGCCTCGCCCATCGAGAAGCCGGCGACCTCGACGGCGATCTGCATCACCTGCTCCTGGTAGACGATGACCCCGTAGGTCTCCTCGAGGATGGGGCGGGTCTCGGGCAGGAAGTAGTCGACCCGCTCGCGGCCGAGCTTGCGGCGGACGAAGATCTCGACCATGCCGACCGACAGCGCGCCCGGCCGGTAGAGGGCGTTGAAGGCGGCGAGGTCCTCGAACTTCGACGGCTTCGCGCGGCGCAGCAGGTCCTTCATGCCGCGCGACTCGAACTGGAAGATCCCGTTCGTCCGCCCGTCGCAGAAGAGGCGGAACACCTCCGGGTCGTCGAGCGGCACGGCGTCGAGGTCGAGCTCGGTCCCCTGCTGGGCGAGCATGCGGACCGCGTCGTCGATCACCGTCAGGGTGCGCAGGCCGAGGAAGTCCATCTTGAGCAGCCCCAGCCCCTCGACGACGTCCTTGTCCCACTGGGTCGTGATCTCGTTCTTCGACGTCTTGTAGAGGGGGACGAGCTCCTCGATCGGCCGCGGGGTGATGACGACGCCGGCGGCGTGGACCGAGGCGTGCCGGGTCAGCCCCTCGAGGCGGCCGCCGACCTCGATGATCCGGGCCACGTCGGGGTCCTCGGCGGCGGCCTCCTTGAGCTGCGGGTTGCGCTCCACCTCCTCGGCGAGCGACTTCGTCATGTCGGGCACCAGCTTGGCGATCCGGTCGACCTGTCCGTACGGCATCCCCATCACCCGGCCGACGTCGCGGATGACCGCCTTCGCGGCCAGGGTGCCGAAGGTGATGATCTGCGCCACCTTGTCGCGGCCGTACTTCGCGTTGACGTACTCGATGACCTCGCCGCGCCGGCGCATGCAGAAGTCGATGTCGATGTCGGGCATCGACACCCGCTCGGGGTTGAGGAAGCGCTCGAACAGCAGGCCGTACTTGAGCGGGTCGATGTCGGTGATGCGCAGCGCGAAGGAGACGAGCGACCCCGCCGCCGAGCCGCGTCCGGGCCCCACCGGCACGTCGTTCTCCCGCGCGTGGCGGATGAAGTCCCAGACGACGAGGAAGTAGCCCGGGAAGCCCATCTGCTCGACGATCGAGATCTCCCGCTCGAGCCGCTCGCGGTACGTCGCCTCGCCGAGCCGGGCCAGGGTCGGGGACCGCCGGGCGCGCATCTCGGCGAAGCGCTCCTCGAGCCCGTCGCGGGCGACCGTCTCGAAGTAGCTCTGGAGCGTCTCGCCCGCCGGCACCGGGAACTCGGGCAGGTGGAACTCGCCGTGGGGGATCTCGAGGTCGACCCGCTCGGCGATCGCCAGCGTGTTCTCGAGAGCCGCGGCGTCGTCCGGGAAGAGCGCCGCCATCTCGTCGGCGGTCTTCAGGTAGAACTGGTCCGAGGCGTAGCGCAGCCGGTCGGGGTCGGAGAGGTTCTTCTGCGTCCCGATGCAGAGCAGCACGTCGTGGGCGAACGAGTCGCTGTCGCGCAGGTAGTGGCAGTCGTTCGTCGCCACCAGTGGGATGCCGGTGCGCCGCGAGATCCGTCGTAGCGCCTCGTTGGCCAGCCGCTGCTCCTCGATCCCGTGGTCCTGGAGCTCGAGGTAGAAGTTGCCCTCGCCGAAGATCTCGACGTACTCGCGGGCGAGCGATTCGGCCTCCGCCTCCCGGCCGGCGACGATCTGCTCGTTGATGTCGCCCTTCAGGCACGCCGAGAGCGCGATCAGCCCCTCCGAGCACTCCCGGAGCAGCGCCTTGTCCATCCGCGGCTTGTAGTAGAAGCCCTCGAGGAAGGCCCGGGAGGAGAGCTTCAGCAGGTTGCGGTAGCCGGCGAGGTTCCTGGCCAGGAGCACCAGGTGGTTCGCCCCGCCGCCGCGGGTGCGCGGGTCGCGGTCCCGCAGGTCCCCCGAGGTGACGTACGCCTCGATCCCGACGATCGGCTTGACCCCGGCCCGGCGCGCCTTCTCGTAGAACTCGATCGCCCCGAACAGGTTGCCGTGGTCGGTCAGCGCGATCGCCGGCATCCCCCGCTCCGCCGACGCGCCGATCACGTCGTCGAGGCGGTTCGCCCCGTCGAGCAGCGAGAACTGGCTGTGCAGGTGGAGGTGGACGAACTCGGGCATCGGGACGGCTTGGGCGCTGTGCCGGCATCGTAGCAGACCCCGCGGGCCGGCAGACGGCCCGCGGGCGGGTCGAGACCTCTCTGGAAGCTCCGAGCGCGACCTCCTTATCCCGAACACGAACGAATGATCTGATTTACGTCATGCTTTGACTCCAAGAAAGTCTTTGGGTACCCTTGGACGATGATCTACGCGGCTCCTCCGCCGACACCGGACGGCGAATTTCAGAGAAATCTCCCGCAAGCTGTCCCTATTTCACTGCGTCCAGGCACCCAGGGTGCAAAGCAGCACTTGTGCAGCGGGGTCCTGCCTTTGGTGGAGCCCTGGAGTCATTTACACTAGAGGAGTTGAACATGTACAGACGTCTCGCCACCGTCGGAATCGTCACCGTCGTCGTCCTCCCGCCGAGCCTGGCGGCGGGGGCCACCGGCCCCGAGAGAGACCGACACCCCTCGGAGGTCGTCCGTGAACTGATGCAATCGGGGCATTCACCGGCCGAGAAGGGTATGTCCAACCCACCCGAGAGCCTGTCGGCGGAGCGGACCGCGGACGGTCAACCGCGGAGGGACCTCACCCCGCTCCAGATGCGGGCGAAGTACCAGAGCCGCGTTTTCCTGCCCGGCCTTCCGGAGGTGGGGATCTTCGATCCGTCGGCCGGCCTCGCGGAGGTCGACGAGACGCAGACGATCCAGCTCGTCTACGACACCTATAGCCGCTACAGCGAGAAACCCGACGGAGAGCGGGTCGAGTTCACGTTCCACGGCTTCCGGACGCTCTACCGCGACGACTTCGACGACGTCGCCTACTACCCCGACCTCGTCACGCTGGGCAGCGACTGGAAGCTCAAGGCGCACCTCGTTCGGACGCACACCGACGGCGTCTCGGGGGTCGAGTACCGGGCCGAGTGGATGCCGACCGACAACCTCCTGGAACGGCCGGACTTCGCGGCCATGCTCGGAAAGTCCGCGCGCGAGATGGTGGAGCTGGTGGCCGGCCACTTCCCGGAGTGGCAGCGGACGATCGCCATCACCAGCTACGGCGTCACCGTGGACTTCCTCGGCCGGAGCCAGACCTATCGAGGCGCCTTCGCCTGGTTGCTCGACGAGACCGGAGAGGTGAGCTTCGTGGTGGTCGACGGCATCGTGCCGGAGGTTCAGTACGCGTCGCTCGAGACGCTCCCGCCGCTCGCTACGAGGAGGGACGACCAACCGTCCCCTTTTGAGCGCACGACAGCGAGCTCGGGCACCGCACCGACCTGCTCGCAGCAGACCTGGCCGACGGTCTACTCACCTCAGCATGCAGGGCACAGTTCCATGGAGCACACCAGCGGCAGACACGAGGCGGTGTATATCGGGAAGTTCGACTGTTCTTGCTCCTCGTCCTGCCTCTCGGTGTGCAACCCAGGCTTCGTGGCGGAGGCATGCCAGGACTACGGCTCGCTCACCGGCATCGGGCGCATTCACGAAGCGACCGGGGATTCCGACGTCGCGAGTGGATCCGAGAGCGATGGGCATACCAACCCTGCTCAATGCGCTTCCGGGATGGGCTGCTTCGTCAAGAGCTGTTACGGAAATTCGTGTGGCGGCGTCGACGTCAGGATCAGTGGAGGGATCGGCGGGCTGAGCTTCACGACCACCTCGCCGACCATCATGAGCGAGAGCTTCACCCACTCCCATGGCTGCGCGGCCTGCAACGAGCTCGAGCCGCCGCCGGACGAGAGCCCGAGCCAGAACGACAAGGGGGACACGAGTGGCGAGCCGGTCGGCGATCAGCCCACGCCGATCCTCGTCGACCTCGACCGCGGCGGCTTCCGGCTGACCGATCTCGCGGGCGGGGTCGAGTTCGACGTCGACGCCGACGGCGCGGCGGAGCGCGTCTCGTGGACCGCCGCGGGCTCGGGCGACGCCTGGCTGGCGCTCGACCGCGACGGCGACGGCCTGGTCGGCGACGGGAGCGAGCTCTTCGGCGACCACACGCCGCAGCCGCCGGCCACGCAGCCGCACGGCTACCTGGCGCTGGCCGTCTTCGACCAGCCCGCCGAGGGCGGCGACGGGGACGGCTGGATCACCGCGGCGGACGCCGTGTTCCCGGCGCTCCGGCTGTGGACCGACCGCGATCGCGACGGGGTCTCCCAGCCCGCCGAGCTGTCGACGCTCGCCGAGGGCGGCGTCACGGCGATCGATCTCCGCTACGTCGAGTCGCGCCGCACCGACCGCCACGGCAACCGGTTCCGCTACAGCAGCCGCGTGCGGCTGGATCGCGGGACCACCCGCTCGGCGGACGTGTTTCTGCTCAGCGAGGACATCGAGTAGCCTCGTACCGGCGACGGCCGGACCCGGTCCGGCCGTCGCCGAGGAGCCCGTCATGCCGCACAGACCCCTGGTCATCGCAGCGATCCTCGCCCTGCTCGTCCCCGCAGCCGCGTCGGGACGGACGGACGCCGGCGCTGCTTCGGAAAGCGGGGAGGTCCCCCTGCGCGGCAAGTACGCCAGCCGTGTCTTCCTGCCGGGCCTGCCCGAGATCGGCATCTTCGATCCGGGCGCCGGGCTCGAGGACGTCGACGAGACCCGGCTCATCCAGCTCGTCTACGACGCCTACAGCCGCTACAGCGCGTCCTCCGAGGGCGACCGCGCGGAGTTCACCTTCCACGGCTTTCGCACCGTGTACCGAGACGACTTCTCGAAGGTCGCCTACTACCCCGATCTCGTCACCCTGTCCCGAGAGTGGCAGTTGCGGGCGGTCCTGGTCTCGCGCTACGAGAACGACGTTCTCGAGGGCGTCCGGTACCGGGCCGAGTGGGTTCCCGCCGACGACCTGACCGAGAGGAAGGGTTTCGCCGAGCTGCTCGGCGACTCGGTCCTCGAGATCATCGACGTCGTCGCCGGCCGCTACGGGAACTGGCGGCGCGCGGTGGCACTGACCAGCGTCGACCTGACGGTCGAGCTCGCGGGCCAGAGCGAGCGCTATCGGGCCGGCGTCGTCTGGTTGCTCGCTACGGACGGGACCCTGGAGCTCGTCGTCGTCGACAACGTGGTCCCCGAGGTCCCCTTCGCGGTCTCGGAGACCGCCCCGCCCCTCCTCGTCGGCTCTCCCCGGGACGAGGTCCTCTCTCTCGACGCGGTCGGCGGCGCCTCTGCACCCGGACCTCCGACCTGCGCCGGGCGGAGCTGGCCGGTCGTGCGCTCGGGACGGGAAGAGACCCTCGATTCCCGGGGGCACGCGAGCGGGCGCCACGAGACCCGGTTCCTCGGCGAGTTCCATTGCACCTGTACTTCGGCGTGCGCCTCCCGGTGCACCGCCGACCTCCCGGTGCAAGCCTGCCGGGACTACGGCGACCTCACGGAGGCCCGCGTGATCCACCGGGCCACGGCGGAGGTCGAGATCCGCAACGGCTGGAGGCACCAGGGCCAGCTGGACGCTGCCGGCTGCACCGCCCGGCTCGAATGCGACATCGAAAGCTGCCCCGCCGCGTCGTGCGGCGGGGTGACGATCGACGTGCGAGGGGGCGCCGAGGGTATCGACTTCTCCACCGAGGCTCCCGCGATCCTGGGTGTGGGCTTCAGCCACCAGCACGAGTGCGCGCGGTGCACCGAGGTCGTCCCGGAAGCCGGCGGCTGATCGACCCTCGTCCCGGCGAGCACGCCGAGTAGCCGCCCGCCGCCCCGTCGCCGCGCTACCGGTGGGTGGGCTCAGCCGCCGGTGGCGGTGGCGCGCAGCGCCTGGAGCTTGATGCGGGCGAGCCCGCTCTCCGGCTGGATCTCGAGCGCCCGCTGCAGGTGTCGGTGCGCCTGGCCCGGGTCGTCGAGCTCCAGGTAGGCGAGGGCGATCCAGACGTGGGGCAGCGCTGCCTTGCCGTCGACCGCGGCGGCCTGCCGGAACAGGTCGAGGGCCGCCTGCCGGTCGCCGCCGAAGCCGGGCGGCGCGTAGAGCTTGTCGGACCCGACGCCGATCAGGGCGAGCGGGCTCGTCGGCGCCATCTCGAGGGCCGTCTTGTGGTGCTTCTGTGACTTGCCGCCGTAGCTCATCCGGGCGAGCATCGACTTGAAGCCGGTGAGCCGCCCGTAGAAGTCGCCGAGGAGGCGGTAGCCGTCGGCGTTCTTCGGGTCCTTCTCCACCGCCTTCCGGGCGTGCTCGAGGCCTTTCTCGCCGGCCTTCTCGGCGCCGGCTGCGTCGCCGCTCGACTCGTAGAGCTCGATCAGCGGGAAGTAGGCCCGCGCCAGGTAGTAGTGGTCGAGCGCGGCGGCCTCGCGCCGGCTCGCCCGCGCGGTGAAGGCGTCGATCGACCGCAGGAGCTCGGCGCGGTCATAGGTGAGCTCGGCGCGCTCGAGCCGGGCGACGGCGGTCGCCAGCTCGCGGTCGGAGCCGGCGGCGTGGGCCTGGGGGGCCGTCGCCGGCAGCGCCACGGCGAGGGCCGTCAAGGTGGAAAGGGCCAGTCTCTTCATCGTCGTTCCTCCGGTGTTCCTCTCGTCGGCCGCGGGGAAGGGCGGCCGGTGGCCGCGGAACCCTCGCGGAGTTCGACCCCACGCTAGCGGTGCGAGAAACGCCGAACGATCCCCGGGGGACGAAACGCCGGGCGGGGCGGACGAAGCGCCGGGTGCGGCGACGAAGGCGGGGCGGAGCCCTCAGAAGGGCACGACGCTGCGCAGGTTGCGCGCCATCCCCTTGCTGACCGTCACCCGGGTCCCCTCCTTGTCGCGGAGGAGCAGCCGGTACTTGCCGCCGAACCAGACCTGGATCTCGGCGACGTGGTCGACGTTGACGATCGTCGAGCGGTGCACGCGGACGAAGCGCCGCGGCTCGAGCCGCTCCTCGAGCTCGGCGAGGGTGAAGTCGACGATGTAGCGCTTGCCCGCGGCCGTGCAGACGTAGACGTACTTGTCCTCGGCCTCGAAGCGGGTGACGTCGCCGGCGTCGACGATGAAGATCCGCTCGCCGATGCGCACCGGCAGGCGCTCGAGATAGGTGGGCGCCGAGCTCGACGTGTCCCAGCGCGCGATCAGCTCCTGGAGGCGGCGCTCGAGGTCCGCCCGGCGGCCGCCGTCGATGAGCCGCCGCAGCTTGCGCAGCGCGCGGTCGAGCTCCTCCCGCCCGATCGGCTTGAGCAGGTAGTCGACGCCGGAGGCCTCGAACGCCTTGAGCGCGAAGCGGTCGTGAGCCGTGGTGAACACGACCGGCGGGGGCGATCCGACCCGCTTGAGGACCTCGAAGCCGTCGAAGACCGGCAGGTCGATGTCGAGGAAGACGAGGTCCGGCCGCTGAGCGTCGATCGCCTCGACCGCGTCGGGGCCGCTGTCCGCCTCGGCGACGACCTCGAGGTCGTCGACGACGTCGAGCAGGGAGCGGAGGCGCCGGCGGGCCAGCTCCTCGTCGTCGACCACGACCGCCCGGAGCGCGTCACCGCCGGTCACGCGGCGTGCTCCCGGGCCGGCAGGTCGAGCTCGACCCGGGTCTCACCCGCCGTGTCGTCGCGCTCGAAGGCCATGTCGTAGTCGCCGCCGTAGGTGCGGTCGAGCCGGTTGCGCAGCAGCCGCATCGACTTGCCCGCTCCCCCGGTGACGCCGACGCCCGGGCCGTTGTCGGCGACCTGCAGGCGCAGCCGCCCGTTGTCGCGCTCGGCGCGAATGCGCACGTAGCCCGCGCTCTCGCGCTGGGCGATGCCGTGCCGCACGGCGTTCTCGACCAGGGGCTGCAGCACCAGGGCCGGCACGGTGCAGCGGGCGGCGGCGGGCGAGACCTCGAGCTTGTACTCGAGCTGGTCGCCGTGCCGGACGCGCTGGATGTCCAGGTAGCCCCGGACCACCTCGAGGTCGGTCTCGAGCGGGACCAGCGGGCAGTCCTCCACCTCGAGGACGTAGCGCAGGAGGCGCGCCAGGCGCAGGGTCGTCTCCTCCGCGATCTCGGGTTGATCCGGGATCAGCGTGGCGATGGCGTTGAGGGTGTTGAAGACGAAGTGCGGCCGGATCATCGCGTGGAGGGCCGAGATCTCCGCGGTGAGACGCGCCTGCTCCGACGACTCCTCCCGCTGCCGCGACGCCGAGAGCTGCTCCTCGCTGTGCCGGCGCAGGCGCCGGCCGTCCTCGAGCCCGAAGAAGGCGAGACCGGCGAGCAGGGTGACCAGCACCCCGATCGAGATCAAGAAGTCGTGACGGACCCCGAGCAGGCCCGGCACCACGAGGTCGACGAGCTGGATCGCGGAGAAGGTGCCCAGCGCGCCTGCCGCGGGCAGGATGAGCAGCCCGAGGGCCAGGTAGGCCTTCGTGCTCTCGAGGCCGAGGTGCAGCCAGACGAGGTGGTAGAACGCGTCGAGGAGGAGGAAGTTGCAGTTGGTGAAGACGAAGACGACCAGCAGGCTCTCGCCGATCACCTGCCAGAACGGCCGTTCCGAGAGGAGAGCGAGCAGCAGGCTCAGCGGGACGACGACCGCCAGGTTGACCGACAGCGCGACGACGGCGTGGCGCCGGACTCCCTTCAGCACGGCGACCCAGCGGCTCTCGGCCGGCTCGCCCGGCCACGTCTCGCCGACGGCTAGAGGCGGGAGGGGCTGAGCGCTCCGTTCGTCCATCGAGTCTTACGCCAGATCGGTCTCCTCCATCAGAATCACAGCTCGTCGACCCCGGAGGCGTACCGCGACACCCTCACGAACCGGCGTCCACGAAAATCGTACCGGCAGCCAAGTTAGACGTACTGAAACCCGCTTGTCAAGCAGACCTGAATCGCTACCTCTCGCCGGCTCACCAGTGCCAGCGGGTGCCGACGGTGACCGAGGGCGACAGCGGCAGGGCACCGAAGTGGCTGTCCCGGGGCCCCGCGAACAGGCGGACGCGCACCCAGGCGCTGGTGCGGTCGCCGAGGCCGAGATCGAGCTCCGGAACCGCCACCAGGCTGCCGCCGTCGAGGTCGATCAGGGTGACGAGGTTCCCCTCGATCCGCCGGCCGGCCGGCGGGGCGAGGCGGAGGAAGAGGTAGTTCTGGCGCACCTGCGGCCGGTCGAGGCTGGCGACCGCCTGCATCACCTCGAGCTCGGGCAGGGTCCGCCCCTCGAAGACCGGCGGGAAGCGGTCGTCGCCGATCAGGCTCCGGCTGAAGCCGACGTGCGCGAGGAAGCGGCCCCACTCGGCGTCGTCGAGGGCGGCGTCGTCGTGGTAGAGCTCGGCGACGACGTTGAAACCGTTGCCGAAGGTGTAGTTGGCGCCGAGCAGGGCCTCGTAGAGCACCGACCGCTCGTCCTGCCGCACGGGTGCAAGGTAGTCGCGCCCGAAGAGCGTGCCGGCCCGGCCCTCCTCGATCGACCGCGGGACCACGACGTCGCTGCCGCGGCTCGCCGCGACCTCGGCGTGGATCTCGAGCGCCTCGCCGAAGACCATGCTGCCGCTGACCGCCAGGCGGTCGCGGCCGCGCGGCCGCCAACCGCCCAGCAGCGCCAGGTCGAGGCTGCCGCGGGTCACGCCCCAGCGCAGCGCCACGAGGTCCCGGCCGTCCCCCTCGTCGGCGTAGACGAGGCTCGCCGAGTGACCGCCCGGGTAGAGGTCGAGCTGCACCACGTCGCGGCCGCTCAGCCGGTTGAGACGGTCCTGGGGATCGGTGGGATCGCGCACCGGGTCGAGCAGGCCCGCCGGGGAGAAGGCGTAGCCGTTGCTCCACTTGACGATGCGCCGGCCGGCGGTCAGGGTGAGAGGCCCGACGTCGCCGTGGGCGTAGAGCTCGCGGACGGTCCCGTCGCCGTCCGAGCCCTCCCCGCCGCTCAGCCGGCCCGAGAGCTGGCCCTGGACGTACCAGCCGTCCCCGAGCGTCCACCGCGGGACGGCGTCGAGCTGGACGTCGCCCCGGACCTCTTCGGCGGACAGCAGCGACCCGCCGGGGTTGAACCGTTCGTCGTCGACGAACCGGCCGTAGGTCCCTTCGAAGAGGAGCACTCCGCGCAGGGAGAACACCTCTCCGCCCTCGCCCTCGGCGGCGGCCGCGCGGGCCGCCGCCGAGGCCGCGAGGAGCAGCGCGAGGACGACCGGGAGGGGACGGCGGCGAGACACGTCGGGCGCTCCGCCTCAGCGTCCGCTCTCGGCGACCCTCTTCGCGTCCGCCTCGCGGCCGGCCTGGCGGTAGGCGCGAGCCAGACCGTCGCGGGCCGCCTGGCGGAAGCCGGGGGTCAGCGCGTCGCCCGCCGCGAGCGCGGCCTCGAGGTCGCGGATCGCCTTGCCGTGCATCGCCAGGAAGGCGGGGAAGTTCGAGACGGTGATCCCGCGCACCGCCCGGACGTCCATGCGGTCGGGGAAGGTCCGCACCGCCCGGTCCATGTCGGCGATGCCCGACTGGAGCCAGTTCAGCCGCGCCTCCATGTCGTCGCCGGATGCGCTGAGCATCGCCTTGAGCGAGCCCTGCCAGACGAGCGACATCGGGCTCGGCGGGTTCGCGGCGTGGAAGCGCTCGAAGAAGCGGATGCCGCGCTCGACCTCGCCGCTCGACCGGTACGCATTGGCGAGCCGGGTGGCGAGATCGCCGTCCGCCGGCCGGGCGAGGAGCTGCGACTCGAGGCGCGGGAGCTCGGGTGCGGGGGCGGCGGCCGCCGGCACGGCCGAGACCGCGGCGCAGGCGGCCAGCGCGAGCGCGGCGATCGCCCTGCGGGTGGCGGGCAGGTGGGGGTGACGGGTCATGGCGGCTCCTTGGTCGAACGGCTGGTCGAACGGTCGGTCGGACGGCTGGTCGAACGGTCGGTCGAAGGTGCGCCGGGCCGACCGCGCTCCTGTGCGCCCATCCTGCGGCCGGCGGTCCGGCCGCCGTCGCCCGGGCCGACGAAACGACCGGCGGGGCCGACGAAGCGACTGCGGGAGCGGGCCGGCGTCCAGCGGACTCACGCGACGTGCCGGTCGTGCGAGGGAGGGAGCCGGGGGGCCGCGCCGACTCGGGTGCGGCGCACCTCCCCGGCGGCCACGGTCAGCGCGGCCACCCGGTGCGGGCAGACGTCGACGCCCAGACCGGGCGCGGCGGCGGGCCGCAGGGAATCGGCCTGCGCCACCACGTCGTCGGCCAGCATGCCGGGGGCCGTCTCGACGTGCTCGAACTCGCCGTGCACCGCCGCCGCGATCCGCCCGGCCGCCGCGAGCAGACCGCTCTCCCCCACCATCACCCCGAGCTGCGCCGGCACCCCGCGGCCGCGGGCGAGCCGGGCGAGACCGAGGGTCGAGACCAGGCCCCCGCACTTGCCGACCCGCAGGTTCCAGCGCACGCGCGGGGCGAGCTCGAGCAGGCGCAGCGCGTCGCGGAGGCCGGTCAACGACTCGTCCGCCATCACCGGCACCTCCACCTCGGCGGCGACCTGCGCCAGACCCTCGAGGTCGCGCCCGGCGACCGGCTGCTCGACGACGGAGACCCGGTAGGGGGCGAAGGACTCCACCCGCCGGACCGCCTCCTCCGGCGACCAGGCGCCGTTCGCGTCCACGCGGAGGTCGATCTCCTCGCCCAGTGCGCGGCGAACCCGCTCGAGGCGCGGCAGATCGTCCTCTCGGCCCACCTTCACCTTGACCACCCGCGGCCGCGACGCGCGGACCCGCTCGAGAAAGAGGTCGAGGAGCCGCTCGGGCATGAAGCCCACCACCACGCCGTCGCCCGCGGGCTCGCAGCGGGGCGGACCGAGAAGATCGAAGACCGGCCGGCCGCTCGACCGCCCCGCCGCGTCGAGCAGGGCGAGCTCGAGGGCGCCGAGGGCGGCGGGCGCCCGCTCCCGCGCCGCGGCCACCTCCGGATCCGCCAGCCAGCGCGAGACCGCGTCGAGGTCGGGAAACGGCCGCCCGAGGACGAGGGCGGCCAGGGCGCCGAGGAGGCCGGCGCGGACCGACCCCTCGTCCTCGCCGGTGACGTAGGTCCGCGGCAGCGCCTCGCCGTAGCCGACCGTGCCGTCGGCGAGGGTCAGCCGCACCAGGAGCGGGCTCGAGGCCCGCCGCTCGGCGCGCGCGTGGGCGAACCCGTAGCGCAGGCGCAGCCGAAGGGTCAGGACCTCGAGCGCCGCGACCTCGGCCGAGTGCCCCGTCACGCCGCCCGCCGCTCGGCCGTCGACTCGACGAAGTCGGCGAGGACGCCGACCAGCTCGTCGCGGGCCTCGAACTGGATGCCGTGGTTGCAGTCGAAGGTGACCACCCGCGGCCGGGCGGAGCCGATCCGCTCGTACAGCCGACGGGTGCGCTCGTTGTCGACGATGCGGTCGCGCCCGGCGAGGATCAGCAGGCTCGGCGCGGTGAACGAGGCGACGGCCTCCTCGAGGTCCTCCTTGAGCCGTACGGTCGCGCGCAGAAAGCGCGGGGTCATGTCCGTGAGCTTCAGCGGGTCGCGGCGGACGAAGCCGTCGAGGGCGGGCCCGTCGGTGTAGATCTCGGGCGGCACCGGCACCTTGAGCCGGGGCGTCACCCGGTCGTCCCAGATCGGCCTGGCGAAGGCGTCGAGCACCGCCGGGCGCAGGTGGCGCTCGTAGACGTCGGGCGACATCCACACCAGCCCCTCCCCCATCTCCGGCCGCCCGAGCAGGTAGCGGAGCCCGAGCGTGCAGCCCAGGCACCAGCCGAAGTGGACGATCGTCGGGTACGCGGCGCGGTGCGGCGCGACGACGGCGTGGAGGTCGTCGAGCAGCCGCTGGGGCCCGTCGACGTCGCCGCGCGCCTCGGCGTTGAGACCCGAGCCGCGGCGGTCGTGGCCGAGGACGTCGACGCCCCGGGCGGCCAGCCGGCGGCCGATCTCGGCGAACCACCCGCTGTGGGTGAGGACCCCGTGCTGCATGACCAGCAGCGCGCGGCCCGCGGGGCCCCGCCACAGGCGGTGCCCGAGGGGATAGCCGTCGCTCGCGGCGACGGTGGCGACGGTCTCGGTGACGGTGGTGTCGGGCATCGGGAGCTCCTCGCCGGGCGTCAGGCGGCGCTGGCGGTCTCGCCGCCGTCGATCGGGATGGTGGCGCCGGTGATGAACGCCGCGTTGGGGGAGGCGAGGAAGGCGACCAGTGCCGCCACCTCGCGCGGGCTGCCCAGCCGCCGGAGCGGGATCGAGTCCGTCGCCTCCCGCAGGTCGGTCGGCCGCCCGTGGCGCTTGCGCCAGCCGGCGACCTCGCGCAGGCGCCCGCTCAGGACGTGCGCCGGGCAGACGTTGTTGACGGTCACCCCCCGCGGGCCGAGCTCGCGGCTGAGGGTCGCCGCCAGCCCGGCCACGGCCGACCGCAGGCTGTTGCTGAGCAGCATGCCGTCGATCGGCCGGAGCACCGAGGCGGAGAGCACGTTGATCACCCGCCCGTCGCCGGCGGCCTCCAGGTGCGGCGCGGCGCAGCGCACCGCCCGGACGACGCTGAGCAGCGACAGCTCGAACGCCCGGAACCAGTCGCCGTCGCCGAGCTCGGCGAAGGTGGCCGGCGGCGGGCCGCCGGCGTTGTTGACCAGCACGTCGAGCCGGCCCCAGCGCTCGACCGCGCCGGCGACCACCTGTTCGACCTCGCCCTCGCGGGCGACGTCGGCGGCGCGCCACCAGACCTCGGCGCCGCCGCGCCCGAGCGCCTCGCCCGCCGCCGCCAGGGCCGTCTCGCCCCGCGCGCAGAGCGCGACCTTCATCCCCTCGCGGGCCAGCGCCTCGGCGATGCTGCGGCCGATGCCGCGGCTGGCCCCGGTGACGACGGCGACCCGTCCGTCAAGCCGCAAGTCCATCGCGTACCTCCTCGAGGGCCGTCGCCAGGCGCTCCAGCCCCTCTGCCAGTGCCGCCGGCTCGGCGGCGAAGCTCAGACGCAGCGCCGCCGGCGCGCCGAAAGCGGCGCCGGGGACGACCGCGAGGTCGTGCTCGACGAGGAGCCGCCGGCAGAACGCCTCGGCCGAGCCCCCGGGCGCCCGGGGCGCCGAGATCTCCGGGAAGGCGAAGAACGCCCCCCGCCCGCCGCCGACGGTGATCCCGGGCAGCGACCCGAGCCGCTCGCGCACCCACCGCCGGCGCACCGCGTACTCGGCGACCCGAACCCGCACCCACGCCTCGCCGGCCTCGAGCGCCGCCAGCGCCGCCCACTGCGAGGGCGCGGCGGGGGCGATGAACGAGATCTGCTGGACGCGGAGCATGGCGGCGATCACCTCGGCCGGTCCGGCGGCGAAGCCCACCCGCCACCCGGTCATGCCGTACGACTTCGAGAAGCTGCGCACGACGAGCGCCCGACCGCGCAGCGACGGCGCCCGCGCGAGGAGGCTCGCCGCCGGCGGTCCCTCGTAGACGAAGTCGCGGTAGACCTCGTCGCAGACGACGAAGAGGCCGAGCCGCGCGATCGCGTCGGCCAGCGCGTCGAGCTCCTCCGGCAAGTAGACCTCGCCGGTCGGGTTCGCCGGGTCGTTGAGGACGAGCAGCCGGGCGCCGGGAGAGGCCGCGGCCGCCGCGGCCAGCGACTCCGGGGTGAGGCGCCAACCGCCGTCCCGCCGGGTGGGGACCGGCACCGCGACGCCGCCGGCGAGGGCGACCTGGGCCGCGTAGGCGCCGTAGGCCGGCGTCGGCACGAGCACACCCTCCCCCGGCGCGAGCAGGGCACGGAACGCGGCGCTCGTCGCCCCCGAGGCGCCGGCGGTGACCAGCAGCTCCCGCGAGCGGTACCCGAGCCCCTCGGCGGCCAGGCCGCGGAGCAGGGCGAGCCGGAGGGGCACGATCCCCTCGGGCGGCGGGTAGCCCGCGCCCCGCCGGGCCTCGGGCGACGCCGCCGCCTCGGCCACCCCAGGGGGTGGCGCGAAGTCCGGCTCGCCGACGCTGAGGTCGACGACCGGCCGCCCGAGGGCGCGGCGCCGCCGCGCCGCCGCGGCGATCGCCTGGATCGGGTTCGCCGGCAGCTCCCGGGCGCGCTCAGCCGGCGACATGCTCGGGGATCCCCACCGCCCGCCGCACCTCGACCAGGGCATCGACGAAGCTCGCCAGGTCCTCCTCGGTGTGGGCGGCGGTCGGGGTGACCCGCAGCCGGGCGCCGCGCCGCGGGACCGCCGGCGGGAGGATCGGGTTGACGAAGAAGCCGGCCGCCTCGAGCCGCGCCGCGGCCTGCAGCGTGTGGCGCGGGTCGCCGAGGATCACCGGGGTGATCGGGGTCTCGGAGTCGCCGACGTCGAAGCCGGCGGCGGCGAGGTCGCCGCGCAGCCGGCGCGCGTTGCGCCACATCGCCTCGCGCCGCTCCGGCTCGTCCTCGAGGACGTCGAGCACCGCGAGCACCGCGGCGACCACCGCCACCGGCGGCGCGGCGGTGAACAGGTGGGCGCGGCAGCGGAAGCGCAGGTAGTCGGCGACCTCGCGGGTCGAGCCGACGAAGCCGCCGACCGATCCGAGCGCTTTCGAGAAGGTGCCGGCGACGAGGTCGACGCGGCCGGCCAGGCCGAAGTGGTCGGCGGTCCCGTGCCCCGACGGGCCGAGCACTCCGCTGGCGTGCGCGTCGTCGACCATCAGCCGCGCGCCGTGGCGCCGGGCCAGCTCGACGAGCTGCGGCAGCGGGGCGATCCGACCGCTCTGGCTGAACACCCCGTCGACGACGATCAGCTTGCCGACCTCCGGCCCGTACTCGCCTAGCATGCCGGCCAGGTGGTCGACGTCGGCGTGGCGGAAGACCCGGGTCTCGGCCGCGCTCAGCCGGCACCCGTCGACCAGGCTCGCGTGGTTCTCCTGGTCGCAGAAGACGACGTCGCCGTCGGCCAGCAGCGAGGTCAGGGTGCCGAGCATGGCGAGGAAGCCGTTGGAGAAGACGACCACGCTCTCGACGCCCTTCATCGCCGCCAGCCGCTCCTCGAGCCTCTCGTGGAGGCTCGTCGTGCCGTTGTTCAGGCGCGCGCCGCAGCTGCTGCTGCCGAAGCGGCCGACCGCGTCGATCACCGCCGCCTTGACCCGCGGGTGATGGGTGACGCCGAGGTAGTCGTTCGAGCCGAGCATCAGCACCCGGCGGAAGCCGCACAGCCCGTGGCGCCCGTCGATCGGGTCGACCGGCCGGTAGAACATCGCCACCCGTGCCGGCTCGTCGCGGTACTCGCGGATCAACCCCGCGCACTTCTCGAACAGGTCCATGGTCTCCTCTACCTCTCTGCCGGGGGAGACGGGCTCTCCCGGCGGCCTGCGGGGGGCGGCGGAGGGCCGTCGCCGGCCGCTCCGTCCGCCGCGCCCGGCTGCGAGCGATCCTCGAGACGGCGGCCGGCGACCAGCACGATCGCCGCGTGGCTGCCGTCCCATCCCGCGTCGTGCACGACGACGCACTCGGGTCGGGGCACGCCGGCGAGGGGCACCCGGCCGGCCAGCGCGCCGGCGGCCACCGCCACCGCGGTCGCCCCGGACGCGCCGAGGCTCTCCCCCCACCAGTCCGCGGGCGCGATCGTCGGCACGGCCCGCCCGGCCAGCGCCGCGGCCACCGCCCGCGCCACCCGGCGCCGGTGGCGTCGCGGCCCGGCGCCGCCGGTGACGAGGAGATCGACGGCCGCCGGCTCGACGCCGGCATCGGCGAGGGCGCCGCCGACCGCCCGGCCGGCCGCCTCGGCCGCCGCCCCCGTGCCCGGCGGGGCGTGGGTCGCCGCCCACCCGGCGACGACGGCGAGCGGCTGACGGCCCTGGGCGCGGGCGCGGTCGGCGCGCTCGAGCAACAGCATCGCCGCTCCCTCGCCGAGGACCAGGGAGGCCGGCCCGCGGGGGCGGCGCCGGCCGTTCGCCGTCAGCCCCGCCCGGGCGCAACCGGCGTAGAGCTCCGGACTGAGCTCCTCGGCGCCGCCGGCCAGGACCGCGTCGTGATAGCCGTCCCGCACCAGGTCGGCTCCGTAGGTCACCGCCTCGAGGCCGGCGACCGGGGACGACACCGCCGTCGACACGCCGGTGAAGCCGCAGGCGATGCTGACGTTCGTCGGCGTCGAGCTCGGCAGGGTGGCGAGGAACTTCAGCGGCGTCATGAAATCGGGCTCGGCGAGCAGCTCGCCGAAGTGATGGACCGAGGCGAGGTGGGTTCCGACGACCACCCCGAGCTCGCGCCGCTCCGCGTCGTCGAGGGCGCCGATGCACTCCTCGCTCGCCCGCAGCGCGAACTGGGCCGAGCGGGTGAGGTAGGCGGCGCGCCGCCGCCCCCAGTAGCGCGCCGGCTCCCAGCCGGGCACCTCCCGGGACGGCGGCTCGCAGATCCCCGGCAACGGGAACCGGCCGAGCGGCGCCGGGGGCGAGGCCGGGGCGCCGAGGCTCCGCCAGCAGGCGGCGGTCTCGTCGCCCCCCGCGTTGACCAGCCCGAGCCCGGTCACCGCGACCGCCGGCATCGTCGTCCCGATCGTCTCGGTCGTTTCGGCCGTCATGCCAGGAAGACCCTCATCTCGCTGGTGTGGCGCCCGCCCTCGCCGCGCAGCCACAGGCGGTCGGGGCCGGGGCGCATCTCGCTGAAGACCAGCGGCTGCTCCGGCCGCGCCATGCGCACCAGGCCGGCGCACGACAGCGGGCTGGCGAAGTCGACGTGGACCGGCTTGACCTCGCCGGGAACCCGGGCGAAGACGTGGCGCGGCAGGCCGCGCCGCCGCCGCAGCCGCTGCATCGCCAGGTAGCCGGCGAACGGCTCCCTGCGCCAGCCGTCGGCGCCGCCGGCGCACGCCTCGGCCACCTCCTCGGCGGCCAGGGTCCAGGTGCGCCGGAGGAGAACCGTGCGCCGCCCCGCCCGCAGCTCGCACGGCGTCCGGCCGGCCGCGGCCGCCGCAGCCGTCCGCCGGCGGTAGAGGGCGACGAGGAGCTTCCAGGCGGTGTCGAGGAAGAGGTCGAAATGGGGGTTCGCCAGGACGAAGCGCTCCCCGCCGCGGTCGACGAGCTCGAGGCGCCCTGCGGTCAGCTCGACGGTCAGCTCGGTGATCCGGCGGTGCGGGCGATCGGGCGCGGTCGGCCGGCCCCGCCCGTCGACGAGAACGTAGTCGGCCAGCGGCTCGCCGAGCCGCACCAGGCGGGTCGCCTCCGGCTCGAGCTCGAGCCGGGCGAGCCTCGCCCCGCCGGCGCGCGGCTCGACCATGCACCGCCGATAGTCGCGGCGGAACTCCTCGCGCTCGGGGTGGAAGTTCCACAGGTACTCGGGGTAGCCGAGCGGGAAGTACTGGATCTCCCCGACGACGAGCTCGTAGTCCCCGCGCCGCACCGCGCCGACGTCCGCGGCGGACAGCATCAGGTCGACGCCGAGGACGACCGGCTTCGCGGCGAGGTCGACCCGCTCGGCCGCCGCGCCGTCGCGCGCCGCCACCCGCCAGCCGTCCCCCTCCTCGGCGAAGGCCAGCACCTGCTCGGCCTGCCGCAGGAGCTCCTCCTCGTCCTCGGCGGCGACCAGCCGGGCGTCGAGGTAGCCGCCGCCGATCCGCCGCCACAGGGTGCGCAGGAAACGCGACAGGAGGACCGGCCCGCCGCCGGCCGCCAGCTCGCGGTGGATCTCTTCGAGCTTGCGCCAGCCGTACGGGGCGACGACCTCCATCAGGGCCGACAGCACGCCGACGACCTCCCGGAGGTCCGCCTCGAGATCGGCGGCCAGGGCGCCGCCGACGACGAAGCGCTCCGGGTGGCGGGTGCACTCCTCGTAGAAGAGGTTCCGGCCGGCGTAGGTCCGGCCGCCGGAGCGGCGGGCCTGGTCGCCGGTCCAGGCGGTGAAGCGCGCCTCGATCCGCCGCGCCAGGCGGCGGCGCTCGGCGAAGCCAGCGCCCGCCAGGCGGGCGCCGAGCGCTGCGAGGACGGCGAGGCGGCGCTCCCAGCGGCGGCGGGCGGCGCCCGGCGGCGCCGCGGCGCGGAGGGCGGCGGCGAGGTCGGCGAGCGGGTCGAGCGCCTCGATGCCGACCTCGAGAGCGCGCACGACCCCGTCGGCCGCCAGCCGGGCGAACGCGGCGTCGGCCTCGGCCTCCGGGCGGCCGGACCGCGCGGCGGCGCCCGCGACCGCCGCCCGCCGCGGGCCGTCCGCGAGGCCGCCGAGGAGCTCCCGGGCGAGGGCGGCGAGCGGCCGCGCGCGCCGCCCCGACATCACCAGGTCGCACCACAGCAGGCCGCCCGCGGCGTCCCACTCGTACGGATAGACGACCCGCCAGGCCAGCTCGGGACCGAGCCGCGGGTCGGCCTCGGCGGCGCGCGCCAGCCGGTCGACCATCCAGTGCTCGAAGAACACGTGCCGCCCGCTCAGCCCGCCGCCGTTCCAGGCGAGATCGAGCGACTCGGCGGCGGCAGGCGCGAAGCGCCCCCAGGAGACGGGCCCGAAGAAGCTGATCGTGTCGTTCTTGGCGCAGAAGCGCTGCAGGTAGAGCAACGCCTTCGACTCGGCCTGCCGCCGCGGCTTGTCGCCGAAGGCGGCGCGCTCGAGCCCGTCGAGCGCACCCGGGCTCGACAGCAGGACGGCCTCCCGGTAGCGCTCGTCGGCGATCTGCCCGGCCAGGGCCCGCTGCGCCCGCTCGGTGGCCGCCGCGAAGGCCGCGGCCGCGGCGGCCCGCGTCTCGGCGGCGGCGGCGAGCAGCCGGTCGCGGTCGGCGAGGAGCGCCGCCTCCTCGGCGTGGCCCTCCGCGGCGAGCCTTCCGAGCAGCTCGGTCTCGACCGGCCGCCGCCGGCGCACCCGGCGCGACGCGGCGGAGAGCGCTCCGCCCGCGCGCCCCTCGCGGACCGCCTCGCGCACCCGGCCGAGGAACGCCTCGGCCCGCCGGGTCGCCGCCGCCTCCTCTTCGAGCAGCTCCTCGGCGAGCTCGAGGGTCCACGAGCAGCCGAGCCGCTCGAGCGGCTCGAAGGGGAAGCCGGTGGCGCGGAAGAGGAAGTGCGGGAAAAGGCGCGTGCTCCCCGCGCTGGCGGCGGGCGGCGCCGGCGGTACGCCGGTCGAGGCCGCCGCGGTCGTCAGGGTCGTCAGGTCCGTCGAGAGCGTCACGTTCAGGCCTCCTGCGCTCGCCCGAAGACCAGCGCGCTGCACGCGCCGCCGAAGGCGAACGCGGTCGACAGCGCCACGTCCACGCGGTGGCGGCGGGAGCGGTTCGGCACCCAGTCGAGGTCGCAGCGCGGGTCGGGCTCGTCGAAGTTGATCGTCGGCGGGATGCGGCCGTCGCGGATCGCCAGGGCGCACACGATCGCCTCGAGCGCGCTGGCGGCGCCGAGCGAGTGCCCGAGCATCGACTTGATCGAGCTGACCGGCACCCGCGGCGCGGCGTCGCCGAGCACCTGGCGGAGGATCTTCGTCTCGACCACGTCGTTCGAGTCGCTCCCGGTGCCGTGCGCGCTGACGTAGTCGACCCGTTCGGGGGCGACGCCGGCACGGGCGAGGCCCTGGCGGACGGCGGCGATCCCGCCGAGGCCCTCCGGGTGGGGCGACGACATGTGATGGGCGTCGGAGGCGAAGCCGCTGCCCAGGACCTCGGCGTACACCCGGGCGCCCCGCCGGCGGGCGCTCTCCAGGCTCTCGACGACCAGCACCCCGGCGCCCTCGCCGACGACGACGCCGCGCCGGCCGGCCGAGAAGGGGCGGCTGCGCTCGAGCGGCTCGCCGCGCAGGTTCGTCAGCATGCCGAAGCCGTGCGCCATCACCCACGACATCGCCTCGGCGCCGCCGGTCAGCATGGCGTCGGCGCGGCCGGCCGCCACCAGGTCCGCCGCCCGCGCGATCGCACCGTTGCCGGCCATGCACGAGGTGGTGAAGACGAAGTGGGGGCCGCGCAGGTCGAAGGCCTGCGCCAGCGCGGCGCCGGCGCCCGAGGCCGGCATCTTCGGCAGACTGCGCCGGGGGATCCGTTCCAGGCCCTTCTCTCGCCACACGAGCACCGCCGCCCCGGTCTGCCGCGGGTTGCCGGTGCCCGACCCGAGGCAGACGCCGAAGCGCCAGGGGTCGATCGGCCGGGCGCCGGAGGCGGCGGCGTCCGGGCCATAGAGCCCGGCGTCCCCCATCGCCTCCCGCGCGGCGGCGAGCGCGAACTGGGCCGGGTACCCCAGCCACGGCAGGAGCTCGGCCTCCAGCCGGCCGGCCGGGAAGGTCTCGGGCGGCACCTGGCCGCCGAACATCCGCCGGGCGGCCGGGAGCTCGAGGAAACGCAGCGGCCGCACCCCGTCGGTGCCGGCCAGCGCGGCCCGCCAGAAGCTCTCGCGGTCGGCGCCGATCGAGGTGACCGCGCCGCACCCGGTGATCACAACCCGCCGAGCGCGCGACATGGCCCCTCCTCTCCGGCGCGAGCGAGACGGTCGCGCGGCACGGCGCGGAGCTGCTCGGCGATCTTGCGGTGGTCCGCGGAGTCCTCGGGGAAGAGCTCGAGCGCCGCCCGCCAGTGGCAGACCGCCTCGGGCCAGCGCCCGCGCAGCGCCCGGAGGTCGCCGACACGCTGGTGGATCAGCGGCGCCAGGGCAGCGGCCTCGGGGTCGTGCGCCATCAGCGCGACGAGGCGCGTGGCGTCGGCCTCGGCGGTGTCGAGACGCTGGAAGAAGCGCGGCAGCCCGAGGCAGACGTCCAGGCGCGCCAGGCGGACCGACGGGTCGTCGGGCGCCTTGGCCACCGCGGCGTCGAGCTGGGCGAGCCCTTCGGCCACCAGCTCGAGCCGCTCGCTCGGACCGAGGCGGAAGATCGCCATCGCCACCCGGTTGCTCCCCTTCCACGCCGCGGCCTCGGTGTTCGTCGGATCGAGGAAGAGCGCCCGTTCGAGGACCTCGTCGGCCCGCTCCAGGTACGCCTCGTCCTCGAGGCCGAGGTTGTGGTACACGAGCCCGAGGTCGGTCAGCGCCGCGACGTCGAAGGCGCCGGCCTCCGAGGCCACGTACGGCTCGAGCTCGGCCCGCCGCTCGCCGACCAGCGCCGCGGGGATGACGTACGGCTCGGGGATCGTCACGTCGTAGCGCCGCGCGGTGGCGAGCAGCGGTACGGCGACCATCAGCACGGTCCACACCGACGCCGCCAGGACCACCGCGCGCGGGCGGTCGAGCCCGCGCGCCATCGGGCTCGGGCGCGACTCACGGCCGTCGTCGGGCGCCAGGCCCCCGAGCCGAAGCAGCCACGGGTAGGCCAGCCTGCGCAGCGGCGCGGCGAGCCGGAATCCGAGCACCATCGCGACCGGCACGGCGACGTAGGCCGGCCGCGGCATGTAGGCGAAGCTCACGACCACGGCGGCCAGCGCGACCGCACCGCGCAGCGCGGTGTCGAGGTAGTTCTCGGCCACCCGCTCGGGCGCGCGGAAGGTCAGCGGGCGGCGCAGAGCGAAGAGCAGCGCCGCCACCGCCGCGAGCGACGCGAAGAGCAGCACGCCGAGGTAGGGCACGAGGTCGGCGTTGCCGGTCAGCAGCATGCCGGCGCACAGCGCGAGGTTGGTCAGCGCGACGACCAGGCCGAGCACCGCGACCTCGCCCAGCCAGAGCTTGACGTTGACCATCACCAGGCCGGCGACGAGGTAGGCCGCGAAGACGTGGTTGTACCCGGTCGGGAGCTGGCGCAGGAGCAGGCCGAGGAGGACGAAGACGAGCAGCGACACGTGCCGCCAGAGGAACCGGTGGAGAGCGGCGAGGGCCGCGCGCAACTTCGGGACGAGACCGCGGAAGACGACGTTCACGCCAGCACCTCCACGACGTCGAGGTCCGGCCGGTGCGAGGGGTCGCAGGCCAGGTGTACCTCCTTGTACTGGGCGTCGCGGGCGGCGCGGCGGCGCAGGCCCGCGAAGCTGCCGCCGGCGACGCGCACGACCACCGGCTCGGCGAGCCGCCCCGACCGCCGCTTGCCGGCGTACTCCGGGTTGGTCGTCTGCAACGCCCCGTCGAGCCCTGCGGCGAAGCGCGACGTCGCCGTGCCGTCTCCCCCGTCCAGCTCGACCCACAGCTCGTAGCGCGGCGGCAGCGACCAGCGCGGGACGGCGGTGAAGCCGACCACCCGCACCTCGGCCGCGTCGGCCGCCGCTCGGACGGCCAGCGTCACGTGCTCCTCGGTCAGCTTCTCGCCGGTGAACGAGTGCACCCGCCCCCACCGGCGCAGGAAGGCCAGCCGCGGCGCGCCCTCGAAGCTCCCCTCGACCCGTACGACGTCGTCGAGCTGGTAGCGGTAGAGCCCGGCCGGGGTGGTGCACAGGACGCGGTAGCACGCTCCGTCGGCGAGCTCCCAGGCGGGTACCGGCTCGGCGCCGGGCTCGTCGGCGGGAGCGAACTCCCAGAACGCGGTCGCCGGCAGCAGCACCGGCGCGCCGTCGTCGTCGACCGGGACGGTCACCATCGCCTCCGAGGCGAGCAGCCCGAGCTCGCGCACCGGCAGGCCGTCGAGCTCTCCGGCCAGCTCGCGCAGGTAGAAGCCGGCGCTGCCGCCCTTCCAGCACAGGACCGCCGCGAGACGCGGCCACCAGGCGCGGGGACCGGCGCCGGCCAGGCCGCGCAGCTCCCGGGCGCGGACGGGGTCGGCCGGAAGCTCGGCGGCGAGCTCGTCGCGCACGTCGGCCGGGACCTCGAGCTCCGGCGGCACCCCGCCCTCGGCGACGCCGTCGACCAGCGCGTCCCAGCCCCGCCGGGCCGCGGCGAGCAGGACGACCAGCGTGCTCGGGTTGTACGCGGCCAGCAGCGACAGGTCGCGCCGCGCCAGGGCCAGCCTCAGCAGGCAGTAGTCCCGGGTCGGGTAGTCGCCGATCGAGAAGACCGACTGCGGGAACCGGCCGCCGCGGAAGCCGACCTGCGCCGCCGCATAGCCGAAGCCGGTCATCGCGCCGTAGGAGACGCCGGCCGCTGTCGTGCCCTCCGCGGCGCTGCCGACGACGAACAGGGCGCGCCCGGCGAGTGCATCGGGGTGGTCGCGCTCGAGAAAGGCGTTGCGCGCCAGCAGCGCGTCGCACCCGGCGGAGATGCCGGCGAGCACACCGGGGACGAACTTCGGCTTCGCGGTCGAGCCGCTCGTCGTCGAGAAGTAGGCGGGCGTACCGGCGACGAGGACCCCGGGTTCGCCGGCGAGCATCCGCTCGACGTACGGCCGCAGGTCCTCGTAGGTCGCCCGCGGCACGCGCCGGCGGAGATCCTCCGGCGAGGAGATGCGGGCGAAGCCGTACCGGCGGCCGTAGTCGCTGTCGGCGTTCGCGGCGAGAATCGAGGCGAGGAGCTCCTCCTGCACCCGACGCAGCTCGCGCAGCCGCCCGACGTGCTCCGCGCGCACCCGGGCCGGGTCGGCGAAGCGGCGCTCGTAGGCGCGCAGCAGCATCGCCGCGTAGCTCAGGCGGAGGGTCGTCCCGCGGTCCATCAGACGGCCTCCGCGAGCGGCGGCTCGGCCGCCCACTCGACCCAAACGTCCGCCAGCCAGGCGGCCGCCGCGCGCGCCGCGTCGGCGGCGTCCCGGCCGGTCGCGACGGCGGCCCCCAGCCGGTCGCGCGAGGCGCGGCACGGCGGCACGACGTCGCCCTCCCGGACCCACGTCTCGCCGCGCACGATCTCGGGTCCCGCCGGCGGCAGCTCGACCGCGCCCACCCGCCCCGACCCGGTGGCCAGGAAGCCGACCGCGCAGCCCCGCCCGGTCGGCCGCGGGACCGGCCGCGGCCGCTCGCCGAGGGCCAGGCCGACCATCAGGTCCGCCAGGTCGACCCCCGTCGTCGCCGCGGTCAGCAGGTGGATGAACCCGCCGCCCATCCGGGTGTGCGTCTCGACGAGCACCGGGCCGCGCGGGCCGAGCCGGAGCTCGCTGTGGGTGACCGCGCGGTCGAGACCGAGCGCCCGATGGGCGGCGGCGACCGCGCGGTGGATCTCGTCGACCGCCGCCGCCGGCAAACCGGTGGGCTGGCGGTGCCCGATCTCGACGAACCCATCGCCGGTCTCCTTGTCGGTGATCGCGATCGGGACGAACCGTCCCTCGACGACACAGCCCTCGACGCTGACCTCCGGCCCGTCGACGTACTCCTCGCACAGGACGCCGCCGCCGTGGGAAACCGCGGCGGCGCGGGCGAACGCCCCGGCGACCTGCCCGGGCGCGTCGACCCGGCTCACCGCCTCGCTGCCGGTGCCGGAAGCGGGCTTGACGATCATCGGGCCGCCGAGCGCGGCGAAGAGGGCGGCCGCCTCCTCCGCCGAGCGGCACGCCGCCCAGCGGGGATTGGCGACCCCGGCCTCGTCGAGCAGGCGGCGCATGCGGGCCTTGTGGCGGCTCGCCGCCACGCCGGCCGGCGCGGGCAGCCGGAGCTGGCGGGCGATCGAGGCCCCGAGCTCGAGCGCCTGCTCCATCACCGCCACGACGGCCGCGAAACGGTACCTCTCGTCGAGCGCCTTGACCCGCCGCAGCACCGCGAGCGGGCTGGCGAAGTCGACCGTCTCGAGGTGCGCCAGACCGGCGGCCGGCCGGGTGCGCTCGAGGACCTCCGGCACGGTCAGGGCGACCGCGTCGAGACCGCGCCGCGCCACCGCCGCGACGAGCTCGTCGCAGGTGGCCCCGCCGAGCATCAGGACGCCGCGCGCCATGGCTCCTCCCGCGCTCCGTCCGCGGCCCAGCTCAGACGTACCGCCCCCAACCAGCCGGCCGCGGCGCGCTCGGCGGCGTCGGCGTCGGCCGCCACCGCCAGGGCCCAGCCGAGCCGGTCCGCGGACGACCGGCAGCCGGCCACCGGGCGGCCCGCTTCGACCGCCAGGTGCGTCGCCTCGACCCCGACGAAGAGTCCGTCGGCCGGGGGCTCGATCGCCGCCAGCCGCCCCGGGCCGGCGACCAGGAAGCGCACCGCGGCGCCGAGGCCGGTCGCGGACGGGGCCACGTTCGGCTCCTCCCCGAGCGCCAGGGCGACCGTGACGTCGGCGAGGTCGACCCCGGCGGTCCGCTCGGTCAGCCGGTGGATCTGGTCGCCGCCCATCCGGGTGTGGGTCTCGATCAGCGTCGGCGCCCCGCCGCCGAGGCGCAGCTCGGTGTGGGTCACCGCGCGGTCGACGCCGAGGGCGGCGAGGGCGGCGGCGGTCGTCGCGACCGCCCGTTCGACCTCGGCGGCCGCGTGCGCCGTCGGCTGGCGATGGCCGGTCTCGACGAACCCCGCTCCGGTGCGCTTGTCGGTCACCGCCACGGCCGTGAACCGCCCGCCGGCGACGACGCCCTCGACGCTGACCTCCGGCCCCTCGACGTACTCCTCGCACAGGACGCCGCCGCCGCCGAGCGCGGCCGCGGCGGCGGCGAAGGCGCCGGCCGCGTCGCGGGCGGAGTCGACCCGGCGCACCGCCTCGCTGCCGGTCCCGGCCGAGGGCTTGACGACGATCGGCCCGCCGACCGACGCCAGGAAGCCCTCCACATGCTCCGGCCCGCGGCAGAGCGCGAACCGCGGACGGTCGAAGCCGGCGTCGGCCAGGCGGCGGCGCATCGCGAGCTTGTCGCGCGTCCGGCGCACCGCCGCGGTGGGCGGCGTCGGCAGCCCGAGACGCTCCGCCGCGAAGGCCGCGGGGAGCAGGCCGTGTTCGGTCGCCCCGACGATGCCGGCGAGGCCGAGCCGGCGGTGGAGGTCGAGGAGCGCCTGGACCACCCGGGCGGGGCGGGTCCAGTCGACCGCGACGCGGTCGAGGACCGCAGGGTCCTCCGGCACCCGCCCGAGCGCCTCGGCGTCGGCCAGCGCGACCGCCGAGAGGCCGCGGCGCGCCACGGCGCGCCGCACCTCGGGCAGCTCGGCCCCCCCGACCAGGGCGACGATCGGCGCGGGCGTCGTCACGTTCAGACCGCCACCGCCCGCGGCGCCGGCTCGGGCGCCGCCGATTCCACGTAGCCCGCCAGCGCACCGCACACGTCGCCGACCGTCCTCAGGTCGGCGCGGAACTCCGACGGCGGCACCTGGACGCCGAACCGTCGCCGGATGGCGACCACGACCTCGACGATCAGCAGGCTGTCGACCCCGACCTCGTCCATCGAGGTCTCCTCGGTCAGCTCCTCGAGCGGCCAGCCGGCGACGTCGGCGACCATCCCGAAGATCGCCTCCTCGACCTGCCGCCGCCAATCCGTCTTCACGACCCCGAGCATCTCGACCATCTCCGTCCTCCTGCGTGGGAAGGTTGCTGCTTCCGGGTGGGACTCTAGGGGCGCCGGGGCGGCGGAAGCGGTGCGGCGCGACGAAAGGGGGGAAGAGGCGGACGGAGCGTCGGGACGGGGGACGAATCGACCGCGGCGGCCGCCCGGAGGTCGCGGCCTCAGGTGAGCAGCCCGCCGTTGGCGAGCAGGACGTGGCCGGTGACGAAGGCGCTCTCGTCGCCGGCCAGGAAGAGGACGGCGGAAGCCACCTCCTCCGGGGTGCCGAAGCGGCCGGCCGGAGTCGCGGCGAGAAAGCTCGCGCGGGCCTCGGGCCGCGACAGCACCGAGGAGACCATCTCGGTCTCGACGAAGCCGGGGGCTACCGCGTTGACCCGGATTCCCGCACTGCCGAGCTCCTGCGCCAGCGACTTGGTCAGCGCGATGACCGCGCCCTTGGTGGCGGCGTAGTTCACCTGGCCAGCCCGCCCCTTGACGCCGGCGGTCGAGGCCATGTTGACGATCGCCCCGCCGCCGCCCGCCGTCATCGGCCCGAGCGCCGCGCGGCAGCAGTAGAAGGTGCCGTGGAGGTTGACGGCGACGACCTCGCGCCAGGCGTCGTCGCGCATCATCATCAGGTAGCCGTCGCGGTTGATCCCGGCGTTGTTGACCAGAACGTCGAGCCGCCCGAAGGCGTCGAGGGCCGCGGCGACCAGCCGCTCGCCGGTCTCGGGCTCGGCGACCGAGCCGCCGACGACGACCGCCCGTCGGCCGCGGGCCGCGACCTCGGCGGCCACCTCCTCGGCGGCGGCCTGGGCGCCCGCGTAGTTGACGACCACGTCCGCCCCCTCGTCGGCGAAGGCGAGGGCGATCGCGCGGCCGA